>ENA-ORTP01001892-ORTP01001892.1-human-gut-metagenome-genome-assembly--contig:-NODE-1892-length-19240-cov-3.832317_pt1 | contig 19240 bp, 10 predicted proteins | sample MGYA00241913_ERZ509190 | MGnify/ENA primary metagenome ERZ509190 (study PRJEB26280, sample SAMEA2338839) | human gut metagenome | biome: human gut; feature: human-associated habitat; material: faeces...
AGCATAACCTTGCCAAGGTTAGGGTCGCGAGTTCGAGTCTCGTTTTCCGCTCAAAAGCAAGCGAGGACATTTCGGTTTAATCGAAGTGTCCTCGCTTTTTTGTTCACCCGGACATGGGGGGAATATCGGATCAACGTAATAACGAGTCATAAATTAGAGTGCTAATTTGTTATTGTTTTGTATAAGTTGTATTTATAGTGTCTTTTCTGAGATTTTGCTGATAGAAATATAGATAATATTGATAATTGATTTTGTTACCTTTCCTTACATTTGTCTTTATGAAAAAAGAGGTGATAGAAAAGTTATGATTAAGTGGTGGGTAGCTATGATAGAAATGCCAATCTTTAATAAACCCTAAAAACTAACCTTTAGTTTTAACTTTATAATGACTCTTTACTCTAATCTTTAAATAGCGTAAATCATCTGATAAAAATATCTAATACGAATTCATTGAATATAAATAGGTATATAGGTTGCTTTCAGGCTCTTTTAATTTATTGCATATTGCAAATGGCATATGCAACGATGGAGGTTAAGGCACAGTCCGGTAAGTTGGTATTTGCCGGACGTGTTCTTGACGAAGAAACTCAGGAACCGATACCTTATGCCGCTGTTCAGATCTATGCAATGCCCGATAGTACGTTTATCACCGGAGGAGCAACCGGAGAAGACGGGTGTTTTTCTCTTACTGCTTCTGTTCGTAGGTCGGGAAAGATATCCGTTCATGTGTCCTGTATCGGTTATGCAGCCGTTAATCGTGTATTTGATAATAAGGATTGGAAATTGGGTGATATTTGTCTGGCTCCCGATGGTTTCATGTTAGAGGAAACTGTTGTAACGGGCAAAGCGCCAATGGCAGTTACCGAGAATGATACTACTGTGTATAACTCTTCCGCATTTCGTACTCCTGAAGGTTCCATGCTCGAAGAACTTGTGAAGCAACTGCCGGGTGGAGAGATCACTTCGGATGGAAAATTAATGATTCAGGGTAAAGAGGTGAAAAAGATATTGGTAGATGGTAAAGAGTTCTTTTCAGATGATCCGCAGGCTGCTTTGAAGAATCTCCCTGTGGAGATGGTGGAGAAATTGAAAGCCTATGAGCGTAAGTCCGATCTGGCACGCCTTACGGGGATTGATGACGGCGAAGAGGAGATGATTCTTGATCTCTCTGTAAAAAAGGATATGAAGAAGGGTTGGATGAACAATTTTCTTGGCGGCATGGGAAGCAAGAGTCGCTATGAAATAGCTAATACCATGAATCGTATCCGGGAAACTTCACAACTCACCGTCATTGCAAATTGGAATAATACTAACAATCAAGGCTTTTCGGAATTACAACAGGAATCCTCCAATGCCACGGGCAATACACGCAGCAGGGCCGGCTTGACGACTTCTCGTTCGTTGGGAGTTAACTTTAGTAAAGATTTTGGGAGTGTGAAGTTTCGTTCGAATGTGCAATATGCCGGTACGGACCGAAAGGAAGAAAGTAGTACGATGACCGATAATTTTATGAAAAAGGAAAAGTCGATCACGAATAGTACGAATAGTACGCGAAATAAAAACGACGGAATTACGGGGAATGCATATTTGGAATGGAAAATAGATACAGTGACTAATCTGATCTTTCGTCCAACTTTCCGTTATTCTGCGGCGGAGCGTCAGGGGGCCGGTTATCAAAAGAGTTGGGCGGATGAGGAGGAACTGAATGAAAAAGAATCCTCCAACTGGTCGGAAAGTTCACAATACAATCTGGCACTGATGTTGCAAATAAGCCGTAAATTAAACCGTAGAGGACGTAATGTCGCCTTGAAACTTGATTACGGGGTCAATGCTTCCTCATCTGACCGGCTTAACTATGCCACTACACGTTATTTTAAAAACGGGACGGAAAAGGTGCTGAACCAGAAGATAGAAAATCAAACAGACGGTGATAACTATCGTATTCAGCTTGTATACGTGGAGCCGTTGCCATGGGCACATTTTCTTCAATTTCGTTATAGTTATCAACATCGGACGTCCAATTCCGATCGTAAAGCTTACAATTGGAATAAAGAATTAGAAGATTTTACAGAAGACCCTGATACACTTAACAGTAACTGTTTTGAAAACCAATATTCCAATCATCTGGTGAATCTGTCTGTACGTACTTCACAGAAAAAATATAATTATAATGTCGGAGTCGATCTCGAACCACAAAAATCGGTCAGTGACAATTTTCTGTTGGATGAACTTAAGTATAGCCTTCCCCGGAGTGTTCTCAACTTTTCACCGACAGTGAGTTTCCGATATAAGTTTTCCAAACGTACCCGTTTGCAGATTACTTATCGCGGTAAGAGTCGTCAACCTTCCGTTCGTGATCTCCAACCTGTTGCCGATCAGACTAATCCGTTGAATATCCGTATGGGTAATCCGTCGTTGAAACCATCGTATACCAACACTTTTAATCTCAATTATAACACTTACAATGTAAAACACCAACGAAACATGGTGTTGCAACTGACTGCCGAGAATACATTAAACAGTGTGACCAATCAGGTGACTTATGACAGTGAGACCGGAGGACGGACGACTCTACCCGTCAACATGAATGGTAACTGGCAAACACAGGGCTCTTTTTCATTAAGTACCCCGTTTAAGAATAAGCACTGGCTGATACGTACGTATTCGATGCTCCGCTATAGTAATAAGAATGGTTATACTACGCTTAATAAAGAAGAACCTCAGAAAAGCTCTGTCCGTCATTTAACAGCTCGTGAAAGACTTACTCTGACCTATCGTACGGAACAGTTCGAGGTGGGGGTGCGAGGTTCCGTACTTTATAATAACTCTTATAATAATGTAAGAAGTATCCGTACAAAGACATTTGATTATCAGACCGGAATGAATGTTCAGTGGTATTTTCCTCTCGGTTTTGAGTTGTATAGCGATGCGGTTTGGAATTTGCGTGCCGGATATGGCACAGATGAGGGGAATGATTATCTGATGTGGAATATGCAAATTTCCAAGTCTTTCTTTAAGCGAAAACAGTTGCTGCTGAGATTTAAAATCTATGATATTTTGCAGCAGGAGAATGCATTGATGCGTACCATTACAGCAACTGCTATACGGGATACGGAATTGAATGTATTGGGAAGCTATTTCATGTTTCATGCTATTGTCAGAATAAATAAGATGGGAGGGAAGGCGAAACGCCGATAAGTCAGTTCCTTCTTTTTCCGTTTCAGTCTCCGATTTTCCACTTCAGTATTTTTTTTCCTTCTATTTTGAAAATGACCTTGTATGTTTGCCGTAAAAATATGTAGGTAATGAATATGGAGGTAAAGAAATTTGTTTGTCTTTTTCTTGTTGCCACTTTGGGTATTTCATGCAGTATGGGTGAAAAAGACAAGAAGGAAGAAAGGATGTCGGTCAGGGTTTTCTGTGCCGAGAAAGCTGTCAGCGAAGGAGAAAGGGAATTCACTTTCTTGTCGCAACCTTTTAAGTCTACGGAGTTATCTTTTCGGGTAGGCGGCCCGATATTGGATTTTGATGTCCGATCGGGGCAGTTTTTTCGTAAAGGTGAGTTGATTGCAGCGATTGACGATCGCGATTTCAAAGTTCGTAAGGAGAAAGCGGAAGCTGTATACCATCAGGCAGAGACTGAGTTTAAGCGTGTTGCAACATTATATGCAAAAGAGAATATTTCTGCCAGCACATATGAGAAAGCAAAGGCGGATTGTGCTATTGCCCGGGCTGCTTATGAGACGGCTGCCAATGAGTTGGCAGACACCCGCTTATTGGCACCTTTTGACGGATATGTGCAAGAGGTGAATATAGAGCGTTATCAAGATGTACGTGCATCCCAATCTGTTGTCAGTTTTATTGACCTATCGCGTTTGAAGATAGAAACGTATATTCCCGAAAATATGGCTGTGGCATTGCAACGGCAACCGGACGGCCTTTTCGGATATAAACTGAAATTTCGTTTTGATGCTTTGGGAGATAAAGTGTATGCTACCGATGATGTACAGGTGTCCAAGACTACTACTACGAATAATCTATCCTTTATTCTGACTGCCATTCTTGACAATCGGGACGATAAGCTACCGGGAGGTATGAGTGGCACGATGTCAATCACTTTTCCGGAAGATTCGATACAGGAAGAAAGTCCGGTTTTTATCCCTCAACTGGCTGTGTGTCATCGTCCTGCGACGGGCACCTTTGTATGGAGATTGACAGAAAGCAATCGTGTAGAGGCTATCCCTGTGACGATTGGCAATCTGAAGAGAGACAATAAAATAGAAATCCTGTCAGGGCTTACTACGGGAGATAAAGTTGTGCTGAGCGGACATAGTTTTCTTTCCGAAGGACAGGAAGTAAATATTATCAAATAGGTAGGCAATATGAAGAAGATGGTAGCATTCTTTTTAAAGAACCGGGCTTTTGCTATGTTGATTTTATTTTTGGTGTTGGCGGGCGGTCTTTATTCGTACTTTAAAATGGGAAAACTCGAAGACGCTCCTTTTACTATCAAGCAGGCACTCGTAACTACTGCATATCCCGGTGCGTCACCGCACGAAGTGCAGACCCAAGTGACCGATGTATTGGAGGAAGCGATTCAATCAATCGGTGAGGTGTATTATTTGAAGACGGACAATCGGGCAGGACTTTCAAAAATTACAGTCTATGTGAAAAAGGAGATTCGTGCAGACGAGATGCAGCAGTTATGGGATAAACTACGGCGTAAAGTAGGTGATGCACAGTCTAAATTGCCTGCAGGGGCAGCCACTTCGGTGGTAAATGATGATTTTGGCGATGTACTTGGCGTGTTCTATGGTTTGTGTAGTGATAAACATTCGTATCGCGAACTGGAAGATCAAGCTAAAAATATAAAGAACGAATTGCTTAAAATCAAGGATGTGGCCAAAGTAGAGATATTCGGTATCCAGAATCCGGTGATCGAAGTGTTGTTGCAGCCCTCGCTTATGGTTCAAACCGGAATTACCACAGCCGATATAGCCCGTGCATTCGAGAAACAGAATAAAGTAGTGGATGCCGGTGCTGTTGAGAATGGAAATAACCGTCTTCGTATCGAAGCACGTGGTAGTTTTACCAATCTGGAAGAAATCGAAAATCTGACTATTGTTTCAAAAACCGGTGAGTATTTCCGGCTCAAAGAGATAGCGATGATAAGCGAGAGTTATGCACGTCCTGCCCGTAATCTGATGAAGGTCAACAATACCCCGGCTTTAGGTATTGCCATTTCTACCGTTTCAGACGGTAATGTGGTGAATATGGCTGCTCTTGTGAAAGAGACAGTGGAGCGTACGAACGTGGAGATGCCCGATGGCTTCGAATTGCTGACAATCTATGATCAAGGTTATGAATCGGCTGTCGCCAATGACGGATTTATACTTAATCTGATCATTTCCGTTCTCACTGTCGTGGCGGTATTGCTCTTCTTTATAGGATTTAAAAACGGTATTCTGATAGGGAGCGGACTGGTATTTTCTATTTTTGCCACTCTCATCTATATGCATGCCAACGGAATTGCCTTACAACGCATGTCCCTGGCGGCAATCATTATTGCTATGGGAATGCTTGTAGATAATGCCATAGTGATATTCGACTCGGCTCTGATGAATATGGAGCGTGGAATGCGTAAACGCAACGCCATTATGAAAGCGGTATCCGGTACGGCAATACCTCTGCTTGCTGCTACAGTCATTGCTATCCTTACATTTATGCCGGTTTATCTTTCTCCCGATATCACAGGCGAACTGCTTTCGTCTCTTTTTATTGTGATAGCCGTTTCTTTGTTGTTCAGTTGGATATTTGCCATTACACAGAATGCATTGTTCATTGAATTGTTTGTAAGGCGTCCACGTCCGGAAGAATTAAAAAGTGAACTCTATCAAGGGAAGATGTACAACTGGTTTCGAAAAATGTTGGAACATGCCATCCGTCGGAAATATATTTTACTGGGGGTAATGGTTGGTTTGTTGCTTCTTTCGGGGTGGGGATTCCGTTTTATCCCGAAACGTTTTACGCCGCAACTCAATAAGCAATATTTTACCATTGACATGTGGATGCCCGAAGGTACAAAGATAGAGCGTATGGAAGCGGCTACGAAAGAGGTGTCCGATTTTCTGGAAAGTTTTGAGAACACCCGCCAGGTATCTACTTTTATCGGACAGACACCGCCGCGTTTTTATCTGGCCAATGCTGCTTTCGGCCCTCAGCCTAACTATGCACAATGCCTCGTAGAATCCTATTCACCCGAAAAAGCCCGTGAATTACAGGCTATACTTCGCGATACGGTAGGGAAGCAGTTTCCGGATATCTTTATGCGGGTAAACCGCTTTGAATTGAACACCGTACCACAGGCTTTGATAGAAGCCCGTTTCTGCGGACCGGATGAGGCGGTATTGGACTCCTTGACGGAATTGGCACTTAGCGTGATGCGTCGTAATCCGAAAGTTGCTAATGCCCGTAATGAATGGGGGAATATGGCGATGATGGTGCAGGCAGACTACGAACCGGTGAAGGCCGGGCGGTTGAGCATTGGTAAAGATGATATGATAGAGGCAACCAAAGCGGTTGGTGATGGTATTTCGGTAGGTATTTACCGTGACAATGAGAAGAAGGTACCGGTACTTTTGAAATCGGATGTATCCGGCGAGATGAATCTCGATCGTTTGGGCGATCTTGCCGTGTGGAACGGGGCACATTCGGCACCATTGGCACAGGTGACAAAGGATATATGTATCGGGTGGGAATTTCCATTGGTTCGTACCTATAACCGGCAATTGTCTATGGCTGCCATGTGTGATGTAAAACCAGGGCATACAATGGCGGAAGTACATTCCGAAATAAAAGAAGAAGTAGAGGCTATACAGCTTCCCGAAGGATATACTTTTTTCTGGGATGCACAGTATAAGACGCAGAAGGAAGGAATGGCGGCATTGACAAAATACTTTCCGTTGGCGCTATTGCTATTGGTACTTATTCTTGTAGCTCTGTTCCGTAATTATCGCCAACCGTTGATAACGTTTCTTGTATTACCTCTGTCGGTGACCGGGGTTGTGTTCGGTCAGTTGGTTACAGGTACTGAGTTCGGGTTCTTCAGTATTGCCGGTTGGCTGGGGTTGTTGGGGATGATTATAAAAAATGTTATTGTGTTGCTGGATGAAGTAAACGTACAACTTCGCGCAGGAATAAAACCTTATACGGCTATCATCGAATCTACCGTTTCACGTGTACGTCCGGTGCTGATGGCTGCGGTAACTACCATATTAGGTATGGTTCCTCTTTTGTTCGATGTTGTATTTGCCGGGATGGCTGCGGCAATCGTGTTTGGTTTGACGTTTGCCACGCTGCTTACTTTGTTTGTAACCCCGGCACTATATGCTGTGTTTTATAAAATAAAGAAAGAGTCATGAGAAGAGAGAATAATAGGGTATTTCTGTTAGCCATGTGGATGATGTTTTTCGCTGTTTCTGCCTTCGGGCAGGATAGCGGCTTGCTGAATCGTTACCGTAGCCGTGCATTGGAGTATAACCAAGATGTGAAGGCTGCCGAAAAAAATATTGCATTGAGTAAAGAATACGAAAAATCAGCCAAAGCAGATTATAAACCGAAACTTTCTGCCGGTGCCAATTTTGATTATACAGGCAATCCCATAGAGTTGTCTTTGGATTTACCTTCATCGGATAATCCGGTACGGTTTGAGGGTAGGCATTTGAAGTATGGAGCTTCGGTTTCACTGACCCAGCCCTTGTATACGGGTGGACGTATTCGTGAAGGAGTGAAAAAGGCACAGGCGGAAGGTCGTTTTGCCCTTAACCAAGCCGAAATGATAAAGGCGGATATCAGTTATGAAGCCGATCTGCGTTATTGGAATACAGTAGCGCGCGGAGAGATAGTAGATATTGCCTATCGGTTTGCCCGGTCGGTAGAAAAATTGGTTAAAGTGGTGCGCGAGCGGGTAGAGGTGCAGTTGGTAGATCGCAATGATTTGTTGATGGCGGAGGTAAAATTGAACGATGCCCGTTATCAATTGATGCAGGCGGAGAATGGTTACGAGGTGGCTCGTATGTCGCTCAATTCTTTTGTCGGTGAGGATTTCGAATCGGTGCTTCCGGTCGATACGCTGGTGGTTCCTATCTATTCGGTAGGTACTTTGCCGGGCTATATGGAACAGGCAACGGGCAATCGTCCGGAATTGCGTATGGCACAGGATAAAATCTCAATACAGGAGTCGGTACGCAAGCTGAATCAGGCACAATTTCTGCCACAGTTTTATGTCGGGTTGGATGGCAGTTATAGTTCTCCGGGGTATAATTTCAAGGCGGATCTCGATCCGAATTATGCTGTGTATGCAAAGGTCAGTATCCCATTGTTCGAATGGGGAAAACGCCGTAATGAAAAACGGGCGGGAGATTACAAAGTAGCTATTGCGAGAGATAATTATAATAAAGTGAAAGATGCCGTGAGTCTTGAGGTGCAATCAGCCTATTATAACTATGTGCAAGCCGTAGAACGTGTCACTCTCACCGAAAACTCTCTGGCAAAGGCATGTGAAAATGAGGAAATGGCATTGGAACGCTATCGCGAAGGTAAAATTTCAATTGATGGGGTATTGGATGCACAGATGTTTCATCAAACGGCGCAGATGAACTTTGTACAATCACGTTTGACAGCTCAGATAAGCTATTCGAATTTTGTCCGGGTGTTAGGGGTGGACTCTGTTAAGGAATAAAATATGATACTGATAAAAGCTTGGATAATCTGTTGAATGGGATCTCCCGGTTTGTAACAAAGGCCGGGAGAATGCCGTTTTATCAAGTTGCGGCGGATAATCTTTTGTAGGTACTGGCTTTTATTGGATAGATTAATTATCTTTGTTGATGAAAAACGTGCGACAGGTAAAAATGGTCAAAACTTCTCACTCTCGATACATCCGATTGCTGAATGTCCTCCTCTTTTCCGGATTGGGATGTTTTTCATATTTGTTGTTGGCACTTTATTCCGATCTGCCTAAACGCGATGATTTGGATTTCTCTTCATTGAGCTTTATGATCGGAGTAATGTTGGTTTTCAATGCGATGGGTTTTTGTCTTATTCTGATAGACTCTTGGTTGAAACGTGGTTTTCTTTTCTTTGTGGAGAGACGCAGGAGGGTGTTCTTGTATTATGCCGGTTTGGGGATATCGCTGTTGCTGATGAATTATCTGTTATTTGTAGGATTGAAGTGGATGGCGGATGTAGATCGGTTGTTTTATATTCGCTGGTCGGGAATACGGCTTCTTTTACTCGTTTGGTTGGTGGAGATGGTGATTGTAGGATTGACGGCTGCGAATAATTTCTATCGGCATACTATCGTGCTTTACAAGCGGAATATATATCTGAAAGAGAGTTCTGTCGAAGCGCAATATCAGGCTTTGCAAAGCCAGTTGAATCCGCATTTTCTGTTTAATAGTCTTAATACGCTGATATCGGAGATAGGGTACAATCCGGAGAATGCCATCTTGTTTACACAAAATCTATCGGATGTATACCGATATATTCTTCAATGCCAGCAACAGCGTTTGGTTACGCTGGGCAGTGAACTGGAGTTTCTCGATTCGTATGTATTTCTGCACCGCGTCCGGTTAGGTGATTGCATTACGGTAGATTGCCGGTTGGATGAGTCGTTGTTGGAATATAGACTTCCTCCGTTAACGCTTCAATTGCTTGCAGAGAATGTGATAAAACACAATATCATATCCCTAAGGCAACCCATGGTTCTGTCCCTTTCTTCGGAGGATGAAAATTGGTTGGTAGTGAGTAATAGTGTTCGTCCGAAGAAGTCGGTACAACCTTCGGGGATGGGATTGAAGAATCTTGCTTCCCGTTATCGTTTGGTGTGCGGGCAAGAAATTATTATAGAAAAGACTACTGAATTATTTACCGTTAAAATCCCTCTGCTGTATGAATAATAATCCTGTTGTCATCCGCGCAGCTATCATTGAAGATGAGATACCTGCCGCTCGTCTGCTCAATCATATGTTGGCAGAACTTCGTCCGGAATGGGAGATACTTTTGTTACCCGGAAATATAGAAGAAGCTGCGGAGTGGTTTAGTGAAAATACGCATCCTGACCTTCTCTTTCTGGATATCCAATTGACGGATGGCAATTCGTTTCTTTTGATAGAGAAGGCTTGTCCGAAAAGCATGATTGTGTTTACAACGGCTTTTGATACTTATGCTGTTCGTGCTTTTACAGTCAACAGCATCGATTATTTATTGAAACCGATTCATCGGGAACGGTTGGCGGAAACATTGGATAAATTTGATCGACTGCATACCCGATATTCCGTGGATGGATTACCTCATCAGGAGGAAATGCTGGAGGTGTTGCGTTCGCTTTCCAATCCGATAAAACGTTATCGTACTCGTTTTCTGGTTTCCGTAGGGGAACGATTGGTAACATTGCCGGTAGGAGATGTGGCCTATTTTTATTCGGAGAACCGGGTAACATTTGCCGTAACCAAACAGGGAAGAGAACATATTGTTGATTTTTCTTTGGATAAATTGAGCGAGCAGCTAAATCCGGATTACTTCTTTCGTACCAACCGGCAGACACTGGTCGGGATAGATGCCATCCGAAAAATCGAACCATATTTTCAGAATAAAGTAGTAGTGGATGTAATACCACCATTCAAAGATAAAATATTGGTTAGTAAGGAGAAAATAGCTTCATTTAAAGTATGGCTTAACTATTGATGCTTGTTTTGCCATTTCTGATATAATATTTAAAGCCTTTGCGACAACACTGCAAAGGCTCTTTTATTTTTTCGGTTAGCTTTGCTGCTGTGACAACATCAATGAAAAATAAACCGTTTAGACAATTTGAATGATGAAATCTATTACACGAAAAACACCTATATTTTGGTTCGTTTTATGTTGTTTGGGGATAAATATGCAGGCTACTTCTGGCCTGCTTCCCTGGGTACAGAAACCAGACTCTTTATTGTTGCCTTCCGGAACGACGTACCGCTATACTATGGATACTCCCGAAGGAGAAGGATTGGTTCCCACTCTGTTTTCCGTTAATGAGCTATTGGAACGTTTTGCAGAGACAAACGGAGTTCCTTGTCGTTTGGTGGATTCCCGTGGGATGCAAAAGTATGGCGGGTTACCACAAGACGGTGATCGTATGGAATTGCTTTCTCCGGAAGGGAAGAGCATTCGCCGATGGGCGATAGGGGTGAAGCGTGCGGCTTTACCGGCACGATTACATTTAGACCGGACACGAGCGACAGTGAATGTACCGGGAATACTGACGCTTGATTTATCATAGGCGATACCAATTGTAATCTGTTCCAGATAGGATCGGAAACTGCTGATGATATTCAGGATTTATATATAGATAACATCTATGTACTCGGAACATTGGAATAAATAGAATAATTTACATTATATTTGGATATTCAAATAGGATAACTACAGTAGGCCTAACAAACAGAAATGTAAACCTATTCAGTTATTGAAAATTGTTGAGTGAACTAATACAGTAATAACAACCGAAGCTGCCAACTAAATCCAGTACACATCACTCTTTTATTGGATAAATATATTATTACTGCAAAATCTTATTCTGTGATTGAAAACATCCGGATGTTGTTGTACAAAACATGGGGATGTTGTTGGATAAAACATGGGGATGTTGTTGAGCAAAACATGGGGATGTTTTTATTCTATGTTTTATTAATTAATAGAGATGATAAAATGAATTGTTCTATCCGGCTCTTGAAGATTATACATCTACAATATATAAATAAGGTATATAAGGATGCATCTTTTTTGGCACGGCATTTGTTATTATAATAAATAAAGCAAATATTGTGTATAAAATCGTGTGTTATGCGTATATTTGCGAGTGATTAACACCTTAAGAAGGAAGGAATAAAGTATGAATAATCAATTCTCACAAAGAGTTTCCGACATTATCGTCTTTAGTAAAGAAGAAGCGAACCGTTTGAGAAGCAGGTATATAGGTCCTGAACATCTGCTATTGGGAATGCTTCGTGACGGTGAAGGGAAAGCTATCGAGATATTGTCCAAACTCAAAACAAATCTGACCGACATAAAAAAGCAGATTGAAACAATACTGAAAGCGGATGCAGATGATTTTCTGTTGCCCGATGCGGAAGTGCCATTGTCTAACGGAGCGGCAAAGATACTTAAAATGTGTATTCTCGAAGCTCGTTTGATGAAGAGTAATGTAGCTGATACGGAGCACGTTTTGCTGGCTATCTTGAAAGATCGTAATAATGTGGCTGCTTCTGTGCTTGAAGCTAACCAGGTAGATTATAAAAAAGTGTTTGAACAATTATCGTTACAACCGGATATTAATGCCGGTATGGGATTTACCGAGGATGACGACGATGATGAAGAAATGGGGGCATCCCGTTCGGGGGATACTCGTGGTTCGGAAGAACGTCAGCAACAGGCACAGACTGCATCCAGAAAGCCTGCCAATGATACTCCTGTGCTTGATAATTTTGGTACGGACATGACAAAAGCGGCAGAAGAAGGCCGTTTAGACCCGGTTGTAGGACGTGAACGGGAAATTGAACGTTTGGCGCAGATTTTGAGCCGGCGTAAAAAGAATAATCCAATATTGATTGGTGAACCGGGTGTCGGTAAATCAGCCATAGTAGAAGGTCTGGCACTTCGTATCATACAGAAGAAAGTGTCACGTATCTTGTTTGATAAGCGTGTGGTAGCATTGGATATGACATCGGTTGTTGCCGGCACTAAATATCGTGGACAGTTTGAAGAGCGTATTCGTTCTATTCTCAATGAATTGCAGAAGAATCCGAATGTAATTCTGTTCATTGATGAAATACATACCATTGTGGGGGCCGGTTCTGCAGCGGGTTCCATGGATGCTGCCAATATGCTGAAACCGGCTCTTGCCCGTGGTGAGATTCAGTGTATAGGTGCCACTACTCTTGATGAATATCGTAAGAATATAGAGAAAGACGGTGCGTTGGAGCGTCGTTTTCAGAAAGTTATGGTAGAGCCTACGACAGCCGAGGAAACACTTCAGATTCTTCGGAATATCAAGAGTAAATACGAAGATCATCATAACGTGAATTATACGGATGAAGCATTGGAGGCGTGTGTCAACTTGACAGACCGCTATATCACAGATCGTAATTTTCCGGATAAAGCTATCGATGCTCTTGATGAAGCCGGTTCACGCGTACATCTTACTAATATAAGTGTTCCGAAAGAAATTGAGGAGCAAGAGAAACTGATTGAAGAAGCGAAGAGCAAGAAGAATGAGGCGGTGAAATCGCAGAATTTTGAACTTGCTGCCAGTTTCCGTGATAAGGAAAAGGAACTTACTGTCGAGCTTGACCGTATGAAGCAAGCATGGGAAGAACAATTGAAAGACAATAGGCAAACGGTTGATGCCGAAGAAATTGCAAATGTCGTTTCTATGATGTCCGGTATTCCTGTACAGCGCATGGCACAGGCGGAAGGCATTAAGTTGGCCGGAATGAAAGAATCTCTTCAGTCTAAAGTGATTGCTCAGGATACTGCTATCGAAAAGTTAGTGAAAGCTATATTGCGTAGCCGCGTGGGACTGAAAGATCCTAATAAACCTATTGGAACCTTTATGTTTTTAGGTCCTACGGGTGTCGGTAAAACTCATTTGGCTAAAGAACTGGCAAAATACATGTTTGGTTCTTCGGATGCATTGATTCGTATCGATATGAGTGAATATATGGAGAAGTTTACCGTTTCCCGTCTTGTCGGAGCACCTCCGGGGTATGTAGGATATGAGGAAGGCGGGCAATTGACGGAAAAAGTACGTCGCAAACCATACTCCATTATCCTACTCGATGAGATAGAGAAAGCACATCCTGATGTGTTTAACCTTTTGCTTCAAGTGATGGATGAGGGACGCTTAACTGACAGTTATGGCAGAATGGTCGACTTTAAAAATACGGTTATCATCATGACTTCGAATATTGGTACGCGTCAATTGAAAGACTTTGGTCGTGGAGTTGGTTTTGCTACTCAAAATCGATTGGATGACAAGGAGTTTTCTCGTAGTGTGATACAGAAAGCTTTAAACAAGTCTTTTGCTCCTGAATTTCTGAATCGTGTGGATGAGATTATCACTTTCGATCAGCTTTCTTTGGAGTCCATAACGCACATTATTGATATCGAGTTGAAAGGTTTGTACGATAGAATCGAATCTATTGGTTATAAGTTGGTTATTGAAGATGAAGCTAAACAATTTATTGCAACCAAAGGATATGATGTACAGTATGGAGCTCGTCCTTTAAAGCGTGCCATACAGACATATCTGGAAGACGGATTGTCAGAACTTATCATATCTTCCAAACTAACCGACGGAGATATGATAAGAGTGTCTCTGAATAAGGAGAAAGGTGAACTTGAAATGAAGAATGAAGCGAAAACTTCAGAATAAAATTCTTTATAATGCGTCAAAATGTCAGATTCTCGGATCTGGCATTTTTTTTGTCCTTATGTTTCACGAAACATCATTGTACAATATATTAATCCGATAAATTAAAAAATATACGTTATTATGCAAAAAGGTAATATTGGGGTTACAACAGAGAACATTTTCCCTATCATTAAAAAGTTCTTGTATAGCGATCATGAGATTTTTCTTCGTGAATTGGTTTCTAACGCTGTCGATGCTACCCAGAAACTGAATACATTGGCTTCTATCAGCGAATTTAAAGGGGAATTGGGCGATCTTACCATTCATGTCTCTCTTGGTAAAGATACCATTACTATCTCCGACCGGGGTATCGGTTTGACTGCTGAGGAAATTGATAAATATATCAATCAGATAGCTTTTTCCGGTGCTAATGATTTCTTGGAAAAGTATAAGAACGACGCAAATGCGATTATTGGGCATTTCGGACTTGGTTTCTATTCTGCTTTCATGGTTGCCAACAAGGTAGAGATTGTCACCAAGTCATATAAGGAAGGTTCACAAGCTGTGAAATGGACTTGTGACGGTAGTCCGGAATTCACTTTGGAAGATGTGGATAAAGCCGATCGCGGTACGGATATTATTCTTTATATCGACGATGACGCCAAAGAATTCTTGGAGGAATCCAGAATATCTGAATTATTGAAGAAATATTGTAAATTCCTCCCGGTTCCTATTGCATTCGGTAAAAAGAAAGAATGGAAAGACGGTAAGCAGGTGGAAACTTCTGAAGATAATATCATTAACGATACCACTCCATTGTGGACTCGTAAACCGAGTGAACTTTCGGATGAAGATTACACGAAATTCTATAGAGAGCTATATCCGATGTCGGACGAACCTTTGTTCTGGATTCATCTGAATGTAGATTATCCATTCCATTTGACGGGTATTCTTTATTTCCCGAAAGTGAAAAGTAATATTGAATTGAATAGAAATAAGATTCAGCTTTATAGCAATCAGGTGTATGTGACTGATTCTGTAGAGGGAATTGTACCTGATTTCTTAACGCTTCTGCATGGCGTAATTGATTCTCCGGATATCCCGTTGAATGTTTCGCGTTCTTATCTGCAGAGTGATTCAAATGTGAAGAAGATTTCCACTTATATCACCAAGAAGGTCTCCGATCGTTTGCAATCCATCTTTAAGAACGATCGTCCTCAGTTTGAGGAAAAGTGGAATGATTTGAAAATATTTATCAATTATGGAATGTTGACGCAGGAGGATTTCTATGAAAAAGCGTCAAAATTTGCCCTTTTCACCGATACGGATGGTAAGCATTATACCTATGAAGAGTATCAGATGCTGATTAAAGATAATCAGACAGATAAAGATGGAAATTTGATTTATTTGTACGCTAACAATAAAGACGAACAGTTTAGCTATATCGAAGCTGCTAAAAATAAGGGATACAATGTATTGCTTATGGATGGTCAATTGGATGTCGCTATGGTGAGCATGCTTGAACAGAAATTCGAGAAATCTCGTTTTACTCGTGTGGATAGTGATGTAGTCGACAATCTTATTGTGAAAGAAGACAAGAAGGGTGACGCATTGGAAGCTAATAAACAGGAAGCCCTGTCAGTCGTGTTCAAGAGCCAGCTACCTAAAGTGGATAAGACTGAATTTAATGTAATGACGCAGGCTTTGGGCGAAAATTCCGCTCCTGTGATGATCACTCAAAGCGAGTATATGCGTCGTATGAAAGAGATGGCTAATATACAGGCCGGTATGAGTTTCTATGGCGAAATGCCTGATATGTTTAATCTGGTATTGAATTCAGACCATAAACTGATTAAACAGGTATTGAGTGAAGAAGAAATAGCTTGTGCTGCTGACATTGTACCTTTACAGTTGTCTATTGATGATGCTACCAAGCAGCGTGATGCGTTGCAAAAGAAGCAAGAAGGTAAAAAAGAAGAAGATATCCCTACTTCTGAAAAAGACGAGCTGAAAGATGTGAATAAGAAATTGGATGAACTGAAGATCAAAAAAGAAGCTGTTTTTGCCGGATATGCAAGTAAAAATAAGGTAGTGCGTCAGTTGATAGATTTGGCTTTGTTGCAAAATAACATGTTGAAAGGTGAAGCTTTGAACAATTTCGTGAAAAGAAGCATAGAGCTTATTTGATTCGCCCCTTTATAATTCGTAAATAAATCCAGAAGAGCATTGCGCGCTGAAAAGCATGGCAATGCTCTTTTTTATTCTAAATCTTTTAGGGAATGCCGATTAATTCGAAACTATTGCATATATTTGAAGGATAAATAATAAAACAAATAATAGTTTCATTCGAGATTATGAGAAAAGCTTTAGTGCTTATTACTTTTTTGCTGTTGTTGCCCATGTGGGTACAGGCCCAGAAAGTGGGGCTTGTGCTGAGTGGCGGTGGAGCTAAAGGGCTGACGCACATTGGCATAATTCGCGCTCTTGAAGAGAATAACATTCCTATCGATTATATAACAGGTACTTCTATGGGAGCTATTGTCGGGTCGTTGTATGCTATGGGGTACTCACCGGACGATATGGAGGCTTTGTTGAAGTCAGAAGATTTTAAGCGTTGGTATTCCGGAGAGGTAGAAGAGGAATATATGTATTATTTCAAAAAAAACTTGCCAACCCCGGAATTTCTAAATATCCGCCTTTCTTTTCGTGATTCATTGAAGATTAAGCCGCAGTTTTTGCCGTCAAGCGTGGTAGATCCTGTGCAGATGAATCTTGTCTTCATTGATCTGTACGCCCGGGCTACAGCTGCTTGCGGAGGGGATTTTGATAAACTGTTTATTCCGTTTCGTTGTGTGGCTTCCGATGTGTACAACAAGAAACAGCTTGTAATGAAGAGAGGCGATTTGGGTGATGCGGTTCGTGCTTCCATGAGTTTTCCATTTATGTTTAAGCCTATTGAGATAGATAGTGTATTAGCGTATGACGGTGGGATTTATAATAATTTTCCGACGGATGTGATGCGTGATGATTTTCATCCGGATATTATCATCGGTAGTGTAGTTGCCACCAATCCTACAAAACCCAAAGAAAACGATCTGATGAGTCAGATCGAGAATATGGTCATGCAGAAAACCGATTATTCCATTCCGGATTCGGAAGGCATTGTGATGACTTTTAAGTACGATGATGTCAATCTGATGGACTTTCAGAGAATTAATGAGCTACATGATATTGGGTACAACCGTACGATGAGTATGATGGATTCTATCAAAAGCCGTATCCATCGAAGGGTAAATTTGGATAATATACGTTTGAGAAGGCTCGTATACAAAAGTAATTACCCGGAACTCCGGTTTAAAAATATACTGATTGAAGGAGCTAATGCCCAGCAACAGGCCTATATTAAGAAAGAATTTCATGCTTCGGATGATAAGGAATTTACTTACGAAGATGTGAAACGTGGTTATTTTCGATTACTTTCGGGAAATATGATTTCCGAGATCATTCCTCATGCGGTTTTTAATCCGGAGGATGATACGTATGATCTTCATTTGAAGGTTAAATTGGAGGATAATATTTCCGTCCGTATCGGTGGCAACGTTTCTACCACGAGTTCTAATCAGATTTATCTGGGGCTTAGCTATCAGAACTTGAATTATAATGCAAAAGAGTTCACTTTTGACGGGCAACTCGGTAAAATTTATAATAATGTGCAGTTGATGGGGAAGATAGACTTTGCTACCAGTATTCCGACCTCTTATCGTTTAATAGCTTCTATCAGTACATTCGATTATTTTAAGAAAGAGAAACTGTTTTCTCGAAATGATAAACCGGCGTTTAATCAGAAAGATGAACGTTTTGTGAAATTAAAAGTGGGATTGCCTTTTCTTTCAAATAAGAGGGCGGAATTCGGTGTAGGTGCAGCAAAAATACAAGATCGTTATTTTCAGAAAAACGTGATTGATTTTGATAAGGATAAATACGATAAAAGCACTTATAGTCTATTCGGTGGTTCAATCAGTTTTAATGGAAGTACGTTGAATTCGCGGCAATTTCCCACTCAAGGAGCTCATGAAGAGTTGGTTGCCCAGATATTTACCGGGAAAGAGTGTTTTTATCCGGGAGAAAGTTCAGATAATAAGAAGGCGAGTGAGGAACGGCATTCTTGGCTACAATTGTCGTATATGAAAGAGAAGTATCATAGAATGGCCGAGCATTGGACACTTGGGTGGTATTTGAAAGCACTGTATTCTTCGAGGAACTTTTCGGAAAACTACACGGCCACTATGATGCAGGCTGGGGAATTTGCACCTACGGCACACGGACAACTGATGTACAACGAAGCGTTTCGTGCCAATCAGTTTGTGGGAGTCGGTGTACGGCCCATTTACCGTTTTAATCAAATGTTTCATGTACGTGGGGAATTTTATGGCTTTATGCCTATTTTTCCAATTGAAAGAAATTCTATTAATAAGGCATATTACGGAAAGGCTTTTTCACGTTTTGAATATTTGGGAGAAGTATCGGTTGTTTGTCAGTTGCCGTTCGGGGCGATTTCTGCTTATGTAAATCATTATAGTTCACCGAAAAGAGAGTGGAATGTGGGATTGACGCTTGGTTGGCAGCTCTTCAATTATCGCTTCTTTGAATAATTTTCAAGAAAAAAAGAGGGTTAAACGCTTGTTACTTTCAAAAAAGTACGTATCTTTGCACCCGTTAAACAAAAAAAGAAGGTCGCGTAGCTCAACTGAATAGAGTAGCTGACTACGGATCAGCCGGTTACAG
>ENA-ORTP01001900-ORTP01001900.1-human-gut-metagenome-genome-assembly--contig:-NODE-1900-length-19159-cov-4.041876_pt1 | contig 19159 bp, 10 predicted proteins | sample MGYA00241913_ERZ509190 | MGnify/ENA primary metagenome ERZ509190 (study PRJEB26280, sample SAMEA2338839) | human gut metagenome | biome: human gut; feature: human-associated habitat; material: faeces...
CGTTGAGACCGGGAAAATTCGAATTTTCCCGGTCTCAACGCTTCTAAATACAATAAAATTTCCCGCAACAATCACTTAACCAATTTATCTTGTTTGACCAATTTCAGAAAAGCCACACCGTGCGAAGGCACCTTCGAGGAGTGCGATCCGGTAAAGACACCCTCCTCTTTTTGCTCCCACAAATTACGCACTGAATACTGCCCGGAGATATTCAACATTTCATGATCGATTGTAATCTTTTTCTCACTTTCGGACAAATTGAATAAAGCTACCGCCATCGCCCCGTCACTCAAAGGACGTGCCCATATCTCAATTTGCTCATCTTTATCCGTAAATATTCGTTTGCCTGGTATTCCCGCCACATCCTGATCCACCGCTATCACTTCGCTGTTACAGAGAAGATTCTTCGTAAAATCGTCCATCTGACTGATATCACAGCCAATGAGCAAGGGTGCTGCCAACATACTCCACAATGAAATATGGAGATATTGTTCGTTAGGAGTCAGGCGGGTGTCACGAAGTTCTTTTCCCCAACCCAATTTTCCTACTACCAGCATGTCCGGATCACTCCAGCTTCCCGGTCTGACGTATGGATTCCATTTATCCTGCAAAAAGCCGATTGTAGTCATGCTTGTCCATGTATCTTGTATGTCTCCGGTAGTACGCCAAAGGTTGGTCAAGTTCCTCCAGTCTTCGGCCAATGCAAACGGTGCTGCATTGGAAATACTGTAAACGACGTCCCGATCTGCATTTTTCAACAGATAGGTCATTTCCGCAGTATGCGCTATATCATTGGTAACCCAGTCATATTTCAGATAATCGAATCCCCACTCCATCCACTGTTGCACGTCATTCTTCACAAAAGAGAATGCTCCGTATCTTTTGCTCGAGTCAATAACCTCTCCGTCTCTTGTATCCGCGCTTCCTCCGATATAACCGGCAAAAGTTTCGACCCACGGAGAAGAATATATACCTATTTTCAAGCCTTTGCTATGCACATAGTCTACCAAGCCTTTCATATCGGGAAATTTCTCATTGGGCATAACAGCGTTGTATTTACCGCCACGTTTTCCCTGCCAGCCATCATCAATATTCACATAGCCGTAACCATAGTTAATCAAGCCCGACTCCACCATCACATCGGCTATTTTACGAATTTTGGCATCATCGATATTGTCTCCGAAAACATTCCATGTGTTGACCCCCATAGGAGGTGTCAGCGCCAATGTATTGCCAAACTTTAAGGTGAGAGTTTTAATGTCCTTCCCAAAAGCATTCTCGGCAGTTATCTTCACCTGATAATTTCCCTCGTCTTTTACCGCACCTGTAATAATCCCTGTTTGCGTATCCATTGACAAGCCTTCCGGCAATTTATCAGCAGTAATTTTCACCGGTCTTTCGCCCGATACGGGAACGGTAAACAGGAATGGACTTCCGGGACGCGCACCATAAACGTACGGTGCATTTATTCTGGGATTTTGCGGTTCGGCCGGTGTAAGTATATAATTAGCCTCCCGTTCTTTTCCTACTACAACCGGATCTTTTCCTTTCACTTCAAACCGGGCATTCACCCAATTAGCCCGATCACCGGTAATGCCATCCCCGCAGTGGTCAACGCGTAATAACAGTGATTTTACAGATTTAGTAGACAATTCCACTTTCTTAGCCTTGTCTCCCCCTCGCATAATACCACTTCTCCAAAGAATTTTCCCATCTCCTATCACTAAAAACTCTGCAGATGCCTGATCCAATTCTACTTTCGGTGCCGAATCGTCAATGCCGACCCATGCTGTAAACAAAGTGGTCTTTCCATCCAATTTTATCCGGAAATAGCTCTCCGCATGAGTTCCCACACCTCTTTCATACTCTTCTCCGGCAATAATCAATGGAGTGTTCCACATCGACCGTTTGGACATTGCCCCTCCTGCTGATTGGTCTATCTTTGACAAATCGAGCTCGTCGAGCCAAACCGTACGTTGAGCTTGCGAATAACCACACAAGAATATCATTACCACTGATAAAAATAAAATCCTACACTTCATATTCAACTATTTTTTAAGCTATTAATTTTCCATTTACAAAGATCTTTCTTTAGACTTTCGGCCCAAAAAGCCCCTAATCTCCCGGCTCCCTCTTTATTGGGATGAAGATAAAAAATGCCTTCCACGCCATTTTCCGGATTGACACATTGCTCATAATTCTTTTCAAAAAAAGCATAAGCATCCTTATCACCGAAAAACACATATTTCCTCTTTCCGACTATTTGTTCCAACATGGGAGTATAACTCTGCAAGCGCTTCAATCCCGCTTCCATGTAGACAGAACCATTATGGGTGTTCGGACTGTACCAAATGGGCCTGTGCAAAACGAAAAGACTATTCGGATACCTCTCATGTAAGCTGTCGATGATAATCGTCAGGTTTCTCTCATACGCATCGGGCGAGACCGGAGCCCCTGCCGGGCCTGTCTCTGCACTGTCGTTTGTCCCTATCATAATAGAAAATACAAGAGGAACATTCGTACTATACAACGTATCGGCGGCCGCTATCACAGAGAGGTAGTGCCGCCTTGTCTCCGGCAGAAAATCGACAGTCGTAGCCCCGTTCTTCCCACAATTGGCAAAACGGACATTACCTGACTCTTTCATCAAATTGCCTGCCACTGCCGGCGCCGATTCCTCCATTGGATTTTCGACCCCAATGCCTTCACTGATACTGTCGCCTATAAAAATCAAATTGCAATTGATGCTTTCCGGTTGCCTGCATCCCATCATCACAAATAGCAGGACAGTTATTAAAATTTGCCTATTCATCTTACGGTATCTTTTTGTCTAAATGTTCTACAATATCCAACAATTTACTTTTATCCGTCGCCACAACAGGGGCAACCGCCAATAAAAGCCACTTTTCTTTATACTGTAATTGTTCTCCGGGCTTCAATGCCACATATTCTCCATGATTTTCCAACTCTACATATTTGCCATGGGGCGCAACAAAAACTTCCACCTCTCCATGTCCCGGAGGTAACTGCGAGGGCAGTATGTCCGGAAAACATTTCACCATCAGAACCCCGTTCCGGTAATGTGCCAGCCAACCGCCTTTGGCTGTCGAAAAGAGTTTCTGAGAATCCGTTACCGGCTCTTTCTCTATCTCATACCACACAATGCCATCCTGTTCGTATGCATTAGGAATAAAAGAGCGGTTCGCTTTGTCCGGTTCACCGACAGGAAAGAAAGTGATCCCTCCCGGCACGCGGGTAACGTCCCAAAGTGCCAATCGCTTCATTTCCGTTGAAATGTTCTTTAAGCTACATGTAATTAAAACAGCCTTGTCATCCGAAAAAGAAAACTCTTTTGTGACCTCTATGCCTTTAACGCTATCTGACGGACTATAAAGTTTCAGCTTATCATCTTGCAGAACCGCACGATAGGGCCATTCATCCAATACCGGATAAGGGGGCCAATGCCATTCCTGCGGAGAGAGCCAGAAAGTGGAACCATAATACGAGGAGTCGATATCCGCTTGGAGAAGCATTTCTTCCTCTCCATACCGGAACGAGACAAGACGACCGGCAGTCCGGGCCGATACGCTGAAAGAGATCTCTCCCGATGAAGCGGTATAAACCTCTCCCCGACAGCTGAAGAGCTCTTTCGGGATACATCCCCCAAGCTGGAACAGGATCAGAAAAACAGTAAATACATAAGTTATCCTCTTCATCTCCTATTTGCTTGGAACAACAGTTACAGACGGCGGTAGCACCCAATCCTTATCATGAGACGGAACATTCCCCATCACAAATTCAAGTGTTCCACCATTTACAATATCCTCATGCGAAATGTACAGCTTATCATATTCTTTCCCGTTCAACAGGACAGATTGTACATAGATATTCTCTTTATTCAGATTATGAGCTATCATTTTAAAGGGTTTGTCTTTCACCGTAAACTCAGCACTTTGTAGCATCGGTTTCCCTAACACATAGATCTGTTCGGCAGGATTGACAGGATAAAATCCCATAGCACTAAATACATACCATGCCGACATCTGGCCGCAATCTTCATTTCCACAAAGCCCGTCGGGCGCTGCCGTATATAAAGTGGACATAATCTCATGCAATTTTTCCTGGGATTTATGTGGAACTCCGGCGTAATTATACAAATAAGCGACCTGATGGCTTGGTTCATTGCCATGAGCATACTGACCGATAAGCCCCGAAATATCCAATGGCACATCGTGACCCGAAATGACCGAAGGCATGGCAAAAAGCGTATCCAATGCGGCAACAAAAGCATCAGGACTGCCATGCAGACCAATCAATCCCTGAACATCGTGCGGCACGAAGAAAGAATACTGCCAAGAGTTTCCTTCCACCCAATCGCACTCCTGATAAGAGGAATAAAACGGGTTGAACGGACGACGGAATTTCTTATCGGACGAAAATCCGTTCATCAACTTATATTCCTTATCAAAATAAACAGAGTAGCTCATTGCCCGATTCATAAAATAAGTATAATCTTCATCTTTACCCAAGTCTTTGGCCATCTGAGCGATACACCAGTCATCATAGCAATATTCCAATGCCGTCGATACCGACTTATTATACTTATCGTACGGTATATACCCATACTCTTTCAGCTCTTTTACCCCAAAATCGTCCTGCATGGCCGAAGTCTTCATAGCATGATACGCTTTCTCCACATCAAATCCCCGTATCCCTTTAAAATAGGCATCGACTATAACCGGAACTGCATGATAACCAATCATACAATTGGTTTCACTCGACCACAACGGCCAAACCGGTAACAATCCCGATTGCTCATACTGGGCAAGCATTGAATTTACAAAATCATTCACCACGTCAGGAGCAAGCAGTGTGACCAGAGGATTTTCGGCACGGAACGTATCCCACAGAGAAAATACAGTATAATTACTAAAGCCTTCGGCCCGATGTATCCGGTCGTCAAATCCACGGTATTCTCCATTCACGTCATTATATAGATATGGAGCTACAAACGAGTGATACAGCGCTGTATAAAAAATTGTTTTTATACTATCAGTGGCGTCTATCCGAATTTTAGACAACTCTTTATCATACAAAGAGCGAGCCTGTGCCAATACACCGTCAAAGTTCCAATCGGGAATTTCCCTTTCAAGATTCTGTATTGCATTTTCGACACTTACAGCCGAAATGCCTACCTTCACCTCTATGGTTTCGTTCTTTTCCGTATCGAAATCGAGAACGGATTTTACGTCCTTGCCGGTGATGCTTCGTTGATTGGTCAATTGTCCATTCAGTGCCAGTTTTATGTTCTTAAAAGGTTTAGAGGTCTGCATAACGAAATAGATTCGCTGTTTGCTCCAATATTTTTCTCCCGGTTCACCCCACCCCTTTGTGTGCCGTTCACCGGTTATGGTATGATTATCGACGACATTCAGCACTGTCGATACGATCGAATCAGTGGCAAAATGATGCGACAAGTCCAGCATGATGTGAGCATCGTCCGCTTTCGGGAAAGTATACCGATGGAAACCACAGCGCGGAGAAGCCGTCAATTCGGCCATTATACCATAATCTTTTAGCTTCACCTTATAATATCCCGGTGAAGCCCACTCTTCATCATGCGAAAAACGGGAACGGTACCCTTCGTCCGGATTCACTTTCGTTCCGGCATTCCACTTGACCTCCCCAACCGTAGGCATGATCATGACATCCATTAAGTCCGAACGTCCCGTACCGGAAAGATGTGTATGGGAGAATCCGATAATAGAGCTATCGGAATAATGATATCCCGAACACCAGTCCCAACCTTCCAGCCCGGTGTCCGGACTCAGTTGTACCATTCCGAAAGGAGTAGTTGCACCGGGAAACGTATGCCCATGCTCGGCAGTCCCGATAAATGGATTCACAAAATCGATGGCCCGCTTCTCCGTTTCGCTCTTACAGGCAACCAAAGAAGCGACAACAAACAATGCCCCAAAATATTTCTTCATCATTATTTCTATTTTATTGATTACTTTCCTTACTTATTTCTCTATACCGAATTCCAGCTCATTGGCCCAATGCTCACGCCAATCGGGGTGGAATGCCCGGCTATTTCTTTTCGAAACGCTCCTGTTACGTGCCAACTCCATGCAGGCTCCCCAACTGCCATTATCATTCACCCGATAAGAGAACTTAATTTTCTCTCCCCGATCTATCGCCTTTTTCACGTCGGGAATCTCACTCCACGGAATGGCACATTCGGTGTACAGCGTGTTACCCTCCCGGCGGGTAATCAATTTCCCGTCTTTCACAGCTCCGTCATAAGGTGATTTGAGCTGACGCGGATAAAAATGTTTGCGCGGCATGCCCGGAACGAGCATTCGCCATATTTCATATCCTCCGCCATATTCGGGGGCTACTGTGTTCAACGCATATTCATAATCAGTACACTTATATCCCACGTATTTCGGCATCGTTCCTCTCGGGCAAACCTCCATTCCATCCTCTCCCATAGGAATTACATTAAAAGCGATCAATATATTATCCGTAGGTTCCGCCATCGAAGCATCGGGCAGTACCGGATCTTTCCGATATGTATAACGTCTTACTCCTTCGGGCCACTTCAATTCGATCAAATCATCTTTTGCCACCACATGGAATGATGTGTTTTCCGGTAAAAGCGATTTCATACCGACCAGATAATATCCCAGTCTGCCATAATTCGCTTTCCAATCTCCTCTGGTTTCGAAATCTCTTTTAATAAAATTCGCCGCCACTTTGCCTTGAACATTCACACCAGCCTCATCAAAAAAGATTCCTGAAAGTTTGGCGGTATACCACCATCCCTCCGCCGTGATGCGAACACGGACTTTCCCGGATAAATTAAACACAGCATACGTGCCGTTCCATATATCCGGAATGCGCTGACTTAATAAATCTTTGCCGGTCTCCCGGTCGGAAACCACAATAATCAGATTGGATTGTCCCCAATCGGGCAGATAGAAAGATGTTTGGGTAAACCGATCGTAAGGCAAATCCAAGTCAATGCCGATTGAATGAGACGTATTTGTATTTTCCAGATAGTTCATCATTCGCAAAAGGCTGTCGGGGTGTTGCAATGCCCCTCGATTGGCATATTCCACCCGATTAGTCCTCTCAACCGCATGCATGGCTTCTTTCGTCTGCATGTAAGACACTTCCGGATAAAAGAAATCATCGTCATTGCGGTTTTCAAAACGACAGGTTCCTTTATCCGGTGTCTTATCGGCCGTTTTTGCCGAGAAATAGAAGTAATGATCATCATAAGCCATATAGGCGGTAGACATGCCATCCGCATTTTTCTCAAATTCCTTGAACGGATACCAGGCAGCTTCGGTCAAAGAGATAGAAGCCTCGCCCGAACTTTTGACGGTCTGCGGCAATACTCCTTCCCAGTCGTTCAGATCTCCGTCGATGTTTATTGTGCGTTTTACGATATAGTTCACATGCATCTCTTCCCAATGCACGGCCAAGCCGTCTTTCCCGGCATCAAATTTCACAAATAACGGATAGGTATTATTCGCTGCAGCATTACCCGAAACTTTCACTTTCAGCATTTTCGTCTCATGGGCTTTCAGCGACAGATGCTCCGGATAAGAAAGATTGAGATCGCCCAATGTTATCTGCAAGCTCCCCTTTACATTCCGGTTAAGGATATTTGTAAGTTCCAGTTCCATTTCCGTCCCGCCGGCAATAGGCGAGGTCATATCTTTTGCCACGATGTCAATGGGTTCATAACCTTCTATATAGGCAGTCTCCAGGCCACTCAACAATCTTTTGAAAGATCCCTTCGAACCGTTTGTTCTTAAATAGTACCCCCTAAAGGTCAGAGGTATCTCATACACTCCCTGCCGGGGATTTACTACATTTCCATAAAAGTCGTATAACGAAAAAGACGAATGAGCTTTCAATGTCAGTTTTCCATCTTCCATAGCCCGGTAGGCAAATATCTGCTTCTGTATTTCATCCCGTCCGGCAGCACTCTCGGGAAGCGATTTCAGTTGCTCCCATAAGGCCATCTTTTCCTTTATCTCCTTCTGGCTTCTGACATTCCTGTAAAGAATATTATCTGCTCCAAAGGCTTCGCCCAAGTCTCCGGTAACTACCACCGTACCGTCATCGGGATTATTATCGTAACCATCAAATACCATAATCCAGGGCAAGCCTTTCTTGAAAAGCAGTTCCTTAAATTCGCGCTCACCGATCAATGCCTGTACGGCTCCCATAGCCGCAGCCGGCGACCAGGACGGATGAACCGACGGGATTAATTCACTCCCCGACTCTGTACGTATCCGGGTATCGGGCGTTGTATTATGCGGATCGCCACCGTACATATAACCACCGTATATACCCATAGAACGGTCATACCCGGCTGAACGGTTGGCAGCTACCACCAAGCCGATCCTGTCGTCCGTATTGCCTACCCAACTTTCCGTATCCCATATTCGTACGCGCCCCTTATATTCTTTCCGGTGATTCCACTCCGGATAGAGTACTGGAGAATCCATCCCCTGATAATGGATGGAGAGGAAGTCGAAGATGGGAAGCATATCCATCGTCCCGTCACAAAACAGCTTGTCCCAAGCGTTCGAATTGGAATCTCCGCCGCCAATCAATATATCCCTTCCCGATTGGCGAACATCCAGTACCGCTTCGGCCATCGCTTTATATATCTCCCGATAACGCAGCATATCGGCCTGCCATCCCGAAATGGAAGTGCCTTCCCACGGTTCATTCCATAAAGACACTGCCGTGACAGGACCATCCGGCCAGCCATGCTTCATACATATCGTTTTCACAAAAGCCGTAAAATCTTTATCTAAATCCGGCAACCATGCATAATCCTGCTTCGAGCGTAAAAACACATCGTTTTCATCCAAAAAAGAACGGGGAGTACCCAACGGATTCAGCGCCTGTCCTTCTCCGAACATGAGGAGTACCGTTATGTTATTATCTTTAAACCGCTTCATGTCCTCATCGAATTTCCTCATAAGGGATTGGTAATCCCGAAAAGTCGTAGGACAATATGGCAACCCATAGCGGATGGCTTGCACACCTACACGACTGAGAAAATCGACCCCCAAATCATCCAATGACTGTTTGGGATATTGTGTTTTTACCGGTGAGGGTTTCATACTCTTCACGAAACTCGTACCCAGTCTGCGCCCGTATTTACCTAAATCGAAAACAATGGCATATCCTCCAAATTCAGTTGGAGTCCGAGGGGAAACTTCCACATTGGTGTATCCGTTCGGAGCAATCCTTACTTTCAAAGGAAGAGTTTCCACCTCCTCCATTTTAAACATTTCGGGTAACCATATATCGTTGGGGATTCCCCTCGCACCGTAATGAATCACCTCTGCGCGGGCATCCACATCCATATATTCGCCGGTGTTATTTTGCAACTGAAAAGTGAACGATATTTTGTCTTCAGGCCAGAACACATTGGCCGGAGCACTGGAAGACATTGCTTTTACATCATAGTCATAATGCATCAACCCATTTTGCACTCCCATTACCTTTTCGTAACCAATCCATTCATAAGGCTCTTTCATCTGCGCCTTTACGGAGATAAAAGCCCCAAACAAGAGAGCTAAAGATAAGAGATAGCGATATTTCGCCTTGGATAAGATTATTATAGCTTTCATCTTCATAACTAATTATTCAAACAAGATTATTTTCTCTCCGCTCACTGTTCCGGAGTTCATCAAAACCATTTCACCGGCATTAGCCGTTTTTCTACATCTCACATTATCCAAATCGATATTGGCTACATTGTCCAAATAGAACGCCGTGCGTACCTCGCTCCCGGTATAACTTAACTTTATGTTATCCAGAACAAGCTCTTTGACATTACGTACAAACATTCCCCAGCAAGGTAATACGCGTGAATCGACATGCGGCTGCGCAGCCACTATATTTTTCAATGCCGAATCATTATGCCCGTCGAACTCTATATCGATATTACGCAAAACGATACTTTGAAAACTACCCCCTTTCCAGCTTTCAATAGATGCCGCCGATTTAAATATTTTCCGGGCTTTTACCCTTTCCACCAATATACGGTTGCTTTCATTGCCTATATTCAAAATAAACATAAACGGATTTTCCATATTTTCAATATCCAGATCACTGATATAAACATCATTCAGATAGCCCGGTGCAGGCCCCCATCCACCCGGCTGCAACAATACAGCCGACAGCATATAGCGTCTTTTCAATTCTTTGGAGGTTCGATGAGGGTACACTCCCGGTCCTTTAAAGGTGCAATGCGTAATTTTCAAACCGGTGGCCGGCATTATCAGCCGAATCCCATTACAAGCCGAATTAATGCGGCAATCGGTAATCGCCACATTCTCCCAGTAACCACCGGCAATAGCATCATCTCCCGTATAAAGTTCACAATTCCGGATAACCGTGTTTTTACCTCCCCGAATATGAATACCGTCCCAACCCTCCTCGATTATTAAATTCTGAAAAACGGCATCTTCTATCCGATATGCCATGAATGCATAATTGGCGGCACAACGTACCGTAATATCCGAAAAGGTCAGATTCCGGGACATGGCAAAAAGCAAGGTATGCGGTCCGCGCATGCTCTCTTCTCCACCGACATCGAGCACATGATCTCCATCTATCATTCCTTTTCCCGAAATCGTTACGTCGCTGACCCCTATACCCAGAATCAAAGCCCTGTTCCATTCCGGTTTTTCCGACTTATTATATTCTATCATCTCTTCCTCCGGATAGAAATATTTATAAGCTCTCAAATCCGAAGTGCCTTTGATGACAGAACCTTCTTCCAGATAGAGTGAGATGTGGCTCTTCATCTCGATGGTTCCCGTAAGATAAACCCCTTTGGGGACGATTACCGTACCTCCGCCGCTTTCGGCACAAGCATCGATCGCCTTATTTATAGCCGCCGTATTTATCGTTTTTCCATCTCCTTTGGCTCCGTATTTCTTTATATCAAATACATTCCGGGAAACAGCGCCGACCGGCATAAACTGAAACAGGGCAACCCAAACAGCCACCAAACACAAAAACTTTTTTTTAGATATTTTCATAACAACTATTGCAAATATTTTTAATTCAGCCAATACTAATTTCAGATAGAGACATGAACTTATTATTATTTTTAGACAGAAGAACAAAAGGACCTATTTCCTGCATTGCCTTTACTGACGGCTTATTTGTTCTTTTGTCCTTCTGTCTAAAAATAAATTCAAAATCTTTCTAATATGTATACTTATCATATTTTCCACTCATTACGTTTTTTACAGATTCGAGGTATCCATATCCACAACGCATGTCGGGTTCCAGATACGAACCTTCCACCCATTCGTTCCAAGCATTGATAATGATTAATTTGGGTTGTTCCGGATGTTTCCGGACATATTCCCGGGCCCTCTGCAGATAGGCTCCGAAGCTTTGGGGAGTTGCATTGAGGTGCACTACATCCTCTTTACCCAGATGTAATTTACGCGGGGTGTCATCCCAGCCGATCGATACAGTAGGGAAATAAGGTATATCCAGCATCTTGTCCCAATTGTTCTGTACCGTCATGGCTTGCTCTCCCCATTTAATATAGTCTTCCTGAGGTTTGGCACCACCCCAGTTATAAGCAGTCACGCTATTTATACCTAATTTATCTACCACTTCGTTGATCGTCAGGCCCTCCATATAGCGGGCATCACACAGACGAGGGGACAGATCCTGCCATTCTCCCCATCCGACCAACTGAAAATGGACTCCCGGAAAACCTGCATTCATCGCTTCACGACGGAAGTAGTCAAGGGCATTTTTAACGCCATCGAGGTCATGGAAGCTCTTTATCAGGTTAACAAACTCAAAAATAGAGAATACCGGTTTCCCGTCTATCTTAAAATAATTGGGCTTTTTAAAATACTGTTCGATAACCCGATGAACAATCACTTCATAATTATGCTGGTCCACCACTCCGGTCCATACCAAAGAATCGGTTTTATAACGATGCGGATTCCAGAAATTACTATATACATCGTGGTTGGCCCACATCAGATAAAATTGCATCTTATTGTTATTGGCAGCTCCCAGAAAGCCTTTGTTAATGGCGTCTTCCAGATAGGGCTTTCCATCGAACCAATACCAATCATAGATAAATACATTTACTCCGTGATCGACTGCGGCATCTATTTTCTTCTCTACCGCTTTCGGATCACTGTCACTCTGATATCCCCACAACGGAACTTTAGGCTGATAATGGTCATCGAACCGGCTGGTTCCCTGTTTTATAATCTCCCATTCTCCCTCACCCTTGCTCCAAAACACATCGCGGCTCATCGCTTCGTCATGACACGAAGGCCAAATGTAAGCGGCGACATAATATTCATCAGTCACATCCGGTTTCGTTGAACACGAAAACAAGGTAGGTGCAAGAAAAATCAATAAAGCAAATAAAACCGAAATAGTTTGTCGTTCTCTCATCTTCATTCTTAAAACTTAATTAGGGGAATAAATTACCTTAAAACATATAAGAATGGCATAAACAAGCTGATAAATACAATAAAGACTTCCGTTCAACCCGTCTATGCCATTTTTCCAAACATAACAGAAACTCTCTTGAACAGACTCAATGACAGTTCCCTATATCACAATATCATTTATTTAATAGCAACTTTCTCGGTTTTCCCGACTTCACCTTTTACAGAAACTACATAGACACCGAAAGGCAGAGAAGTGGAATACTCAGCAGCACTGCATTCTTCCGAGAGGATTAATGCACCGGAAAGTGAATAAACAGAGATCCGGTTGACACCTCTCAGGTTGTTAACCTGTACTTTACCACCCAATGCATAAATTTGGGGAGCATTGGTATTATCTACCTCCGTCGAAGCAATGCCTACGGGAGTTCGAGCTACTATCGACCACGGCATGGCTTCCGCTTTTTCTTTATCAGCCGTAACCTCTTTCCATTTATCCCCTTCACCGCTCATGTCATTTCCGATATACATATCGTTTGCTTTTACTTTCAACACCACATTCAAAGGATGATCCAGATCGCCTGCCGATTCTATCGCAAACAAAGCATTCTCGGCAACCATATCGACATTACTGATCCACTTCAATTCCGTAAGACCGCCCAGATACATATATTTTCCCGTCACATTATTCTGAATCTGATAGTACACTACGCCCTCTACGGTCACCGGTTTGAATTTAAATATAGAGTTCTCTTCATCATAGCCCAAAGAGACAACCGCATCTTTATCTATCATCGTATAATCCTGTTCGAAAGTAATGCCGTAGTATCCTCCTTCAACCGGCTGAATGACGTTGATGCTATACCGACACAATGCCAATGCATCTTCCAGTTCTTTTTGCACTTTGTTTACCTCCTCCTGAGAAGTAGAGTTTTCGTAAACACCGTTTGCCTCCTCAAGTTTAGCTTTCAATGCATTGTAAATTTCCGGCGTATATTCTCCCGGATTGTTACCCGGTTTTACGTTCTGGTTTCCCAAGAAAGCAGTAGCCGCTTGAATGGCTTCATATAATCCTTCCTTGATTGCCACCTCCGTATTATATTTCACTATTTTCCAATAAGAATTGACTACATTTCCGGATTTGTCACTTGAAAGCCATTCACCTTCTGTTCCGCTACCGGCTCCCATACACAATGGTCCGCCGTCTTCAACAAAACGGAATTGAGTCTCCAACAACACATAATCCGAATATTGCGTATTCCCCGTCTCATAAATATTAAACCGGGCACGTTCGGGTTGCGCTACAGAAACACCGTTCACATCGCCCCTCAAGTTTTCGGGTTCTAACGTCCAGCCTGTATCCCAGCGATCTCTTCTGTACCAATATTTTCCGGATACGCCGTGCTTAATTGTATAATAATAGGTGCCATCTTCATTTTTCACCACTTCCACTTTAAAGCGTTGGTTTTCGTTGCCATCGCCCACTGCTAATGAAGCATAATGATCCTCTGACGCTGTGAGGTAAAAACCTGAGCTATGGATAATATAATACTGTGACTCTGAATCGAAATCGAAAGGATTGCGAGTAACTTGTAAAGTCGTAAACAGGTCAGAAAGTTCATGCAGACATGCATCCACCTGCTCTTGAGTAGCATCATCACTGGCTACGATTGCTTGAGCATCTCTTATCTTATCTTCTATTTTCCCTTTGAGCTCCAACGAATATTGCCGGGCGGCATCACCGAAGGTTACGGTTCTCATAAAATTCTTAATCTCAACCATTTTATTCTGAAGAGCCGTTTTCTCTACAAAATCTGGATTATACTCAACAATACGCCATTGGCTGTTTACTTCCTGATCATTCCGGTCACTGGAAATCCATGTCGAATTATTATCTGTTCCCGTACCGAAAAAGTTGCCGTATTCATGCTTAAAATGGCACTCGATAAAAACGTTCTCCCCTTTTACCGGCAGCTCGAATAAGGCCCGATCCCCGATTTCGGCAGGAGACGAAGTCCATCCCGTATCCCAATTATCGCGTTTATACCAGTATAGTTGCGACTCGACTTCTTGAATCTGATATACCCCACCCCCTTGAGGAATAATGTGAAAGCGCTGGTTGATCTCTCCCGATGCCGGAGAGATAGATGCTCCCTGAGCGCTAATATTAGTCGTCAGATAATAGCCTGTTCTATTATGAACCAGATGATAGACTTTCCCGGCTTCCGGCACCGTGACCGAAGCATTGGCGAAAGAAGACATTCCCATCACGATGGAAATGAATAAAAACAAGATGTAAGTTCTTCTCATAATTTTAAGTATTTAATGTTACTAAATAAGTGTTCTGTTTCAATCATATTGGGTTATTCCTCTGCGGCTGTCCGTTCTGAAAGGCACAGCAGGCAGCCCTTCCCGGTTATAAAGATTGACATCCGGATTATTGGACCACGCATATCTCACATGAACCGGATCGGTAACCTCATCAGAATAGACTATGACACAGCTTCCGTCAAGGTAAGCCTTTGCCCAATGGTATTCACCGGTACTTCCGGCAATGGTAAACCCTTCTATATATCCGTATTTATTTTTCACGACAAGCCCGCTCCCGATATGATCATACGATATGATTATTTTATGTCCATCAACGCGCATCGATTTGTAGGTAGGACCCACACAAACGAGATTTTTCTTTCCATAATCCTTGTTCAGAGCATTCAAAGCCAACCGTAGCCCGACATCCTGTTTATTACGGGGATGAATATCGTCAGCCTGCCCTATATCCGTAATCACAGCCTGCCCTGTCTTAGGCAACGTCAAAGTCATTGTCTGGGCTTCGCGCAACTCCGCCCACTGGCTCTCTTGCGGTTCTTCATCTTTTGCCATGAAATTGGCCAACTGTACCCAGTAAAAAGGAAACTCATATCCCCACTGCGCACGCCAGTCATTAATCAATGCGGGAAACATGCTTCGATAATTATACGCATTTGCCGCATTATTCTCACCCTGGTACCAAATAGTCCCCTTTATTCTGAATGGGGTGATCGGACGGATCATCGAATTAAATAAAGTGGCATAATACATATTGGGAGAAATATCCATATAATTGAATTCATTCTTTGTCACGCCAGTCTTATATCTCCATTCACCAGCCAAAGAGTAACGTTTAGCTTCTATCTCCAAACAGACGTCATCGGCTTTTCCATACAAGCCACCATCCCCTCCGGTATCAATAATCTTAACCGTTACACTATTTTTTCCGGCTTTCAATAATTGCGCCGGAATGCTGTAACAGCGCTCCACCGTATGGCCTTCGGTCGACCCTACTTTAACGCCATTCACATAAGTGACATCATTATCGTCAATCGGACCTAAATACAAAGTGGCTTCTTTCCCTTCGGCGGAATCCGGCAAGTCCACTTCAAAACGAGACCAGACTGTTCCATCGACAGCAATCAATTCATTCTTCCACAAGCCGGGTACCGAAACATATTTCCATGAAGAATCATCGTAATTATCTGCATACCATCTTTCCACGTCACCGGGATCTTGGGCCAAGGCCTTCTCGTATGCCGCTTTTCTTTGTTCTATTTCTCGGGCAAACTGATCGTAATTCTCTGCATCAACGCCTTTATAGCGGGCTCTGAAAGAAGCCGGCAATTGCTCAAACATGGCAGCACTGGTCCATGATTCAATATCAGTACCTCCCCACGAGGAATTGATAATGCCAATAGGGACATTCAACTCCTGATATAATTTCCGGGCAAAAAAATAAGCCACTGCCGAATAATCTGACACCGTTTGGGGCGAGCAGACAGTCCAAACCCCGTTTAAATCATCCTTAGGCTTCATACTCATATCTTTCGATACATTGAAAGAGCGTATAAGAGGATAATCGGCATTACCGATCTCTATCTGGGCATCTCTTACATTTCCCACAACCCATTCCATATTCGACTGTCCGGAACAAAGCCAGACCTCACCGACTAAAATATTTTTCAGGCAAATAGCATTATCCTTGCCTTTGACATTCAATTCATAAGGCCCACCATACAAAACAGGACTCAATTCAACCTGCCAGTTCCCATCCTTATCAGCCTTTACTTTCTTGACCTGATCTAAAAAACGAACCTCAACCGATTCTTTTTTATCGGCCCATCCCCAAATTCGAATCGATTGATTTTGTTGGAATACCATATTATCCGAAAAAATATGCGGAAGCCTGACTTCGGCAATCACATGGAGCTTCAACATAAAGCATAAAATAAAGAAAAAAAGTGTCCTTTTCATGGTAAAACTAAATTTCATATTTAAAATTTTAACTCTGGCTATATTCGGTTTTTAAACTTTAATATAAAAACGACCTGGAGATAGAAAATCCGCCAAACACATTCAAAAAAGATTTTATCATACTCCTCTTTTTATTCTTATTCTAAATTTCCTTCAAAGTAAACCAAGTGCATTTATGGTAATGCGACACATGATATACGATTGAGGTGACTATTACATTAGAAAAAGCCAAGTATCAGTCGAGTTGCTAACGAGAAAGAGACACACCTATGAGAAGTAATAAATTGAAAAGAAACTCTTTTTCGTAGTGACGGTTCCTATTGTGAATAAATTATCACTCCTGAATTATAGCCTGATTAGTGAATAGTAGACCTATGACAGGGATCATATATAAAAAGTTCAAAATATGTTGTGATTTCAGATATATATAAATATTAAAAAGGAGAGAAAGAGACCGCCTTTTTATTAAAAAATAAAGACATCTTCGAATTCCAACAAAACATTAATTATCAACAAGTTATACAAACCATTATTTGCTCGTAGAGAATCGAAGCGAAACTCGTAGAGGAACGAGTCGTTTCTCTACGAGGAACAGGGTGTTTCTCACCGAGAAACAAATCAAGCATTCATAAGATATGACAACTTATATAGATACAAAAACAGAAGCATTTATCAATTGTAATGAAAAAGAAAACATATATATCTTCGGATTACATTTTTAGACTACTCGCATAGTTTCTAATGCTATAAATATGCGAATTGAAAGCGAATCACAACATTACGGTTGATCTCATGTTCGTCAAAAAAGGAAATCACATAGCACACGAGAAGTTTTTGTAAAATAAAATACACTTCTTCAAACAACTCTGCTACCAAATAATGCTATTATCGAAGTTACTTAATTAACAAGTATAGATAAAGTTTCTTTTAGCCTTATAAAATTCATTGATTTTATAGCAGATATTCGTTATGCGCATATAATGCTGTATATCAATAATATAATAACAAATTTCCTGAGATCAAAGAGCCGTTGTTTATACACGAAAGAAAGCCATGTTAACGCTGCGTTAAATCGTATTTCTTGTCGACAAAGGATACGTTCTTTATATACAAGAAATACGCTTCTTGTTAAGCAGGAAAGTATATATGAGAAATGCAATTAACAATGTTAAAAAAGGAAGATAGATAAGTAAGATGTAAAATGTTATAATTTACGCCCCAATTCATTAATGAACACTTTTTTTTAACAATGGTTATTTACCAATATATCAATCAAATATGTTTCATTGAGTTCATATCAAATTCCATTTGCACTAAGTTAGAATTCTCTCTCTACACAATCGTGATTATCCTCAGCAACGACAGCAGTTTGCTTTAGGAAAAGTATGAAAACAAATTAGCGGCTAAACGATACAAATATCACATAACCCGCTAAAGTCTCACTCCCCCACAGGGTTAGGACTACAAAATTACAAATATTATTTTAATAACCACCATTTTTTAGTTGTAATTCACTTTTAAATTAGTACATTTGCGACATCGAAAACAGCTTTGCCGATCATAATATCGAAAAAGTATTTGTTGTGATTCGCTCTCAAATTAGTATATTTTCAATATCAAGAACAACTTTGGAAGAAGAAATTGATGATGTGATTTTGCTATGATTCGCTCTCTAATTAGTACATTTGCAACATTAGAAACAGTTCCGGGCTTCATTCCACAACTCATTCGAGAGTTGTGATTCGCTTTCAAATTAGTACATTTGCAACATTAGAAACAGTAAGAAAGGAATGGATGAGAGCCAAATTACTGTTGTGATTCGCTTTCAAATTAGTACATTTGCAACATTAGAAACAGTTCAGGAGGAAAAGATGCGGCCAGCCAATACGTTGTGATTCGCTTTCAAATTAGTACATTTGCAACATTAGAAACAGTCAACCCATTCTTCAAAGTCTGCATCATCCTGTTGTGATTCGCTTTCAAATTAGTACATTTGCAACATTAGAAACAGTTTCATGGATAAAGAGGATGTTGCCAAGTTTGTTGTGATTCGCTTTCAAATTAGTACATTTGCAACATTAGAAACAGTTTGGAATGAGAATGTATGTACGCTTTCCGCGTTGTGATTCGCTTTCAAATTAGTACATTTGCAACATTAGAAACAGTATTCGTTTTGCGACAAATTGAATACTCGTAGTTGTGATTCGCTTTCAAATTAGTACATTTGCAACATTAGAAACAGTTTTCTAAAGAGATTTCCGATTTGAATGATGTTGTGATTCGCTTTCAAATTAGTACATTTGCAACATTAGAAACAGTGGCCCGGATTCGTCTTGCTTCATGTTGATAGTTGTGATTCGCTTTCAAATTAGTACATTTGCAACATTAGA
>ENA-ORTP01001902-ORTP01001902.1-human-gut-metagenome-genome-assembly--contig:-NODE-1902-length-19154-cov-3.383318_pt1 | contig 19154 bp, 9 predicted proteins | sample MGYA00241913_ERZ509190 | MGnify/ENA primary metagenome ERZ509190 (study PRJEB26280, sample SAMEA2338839) | human gut metagenome | biome: human gut; feature: human-associated habitat; material: faeces...
TTTATTCTCCTGTAGCCTGGTTGATTTTGGTGGTATTTGCCGTACAATGTGGGTTTTCGTTTTGTGACGTGATCTGGCCGGCGATAAAGAGCCAATCTTTAGGATATGAGGTTCAGGCTCTGACGGGTAGTGTGTTTACGAGCGGAAAAGGTATTTTCCCGGTGATGCTGGAACACTTGTATTTTTATATTCCTTTGCTGACCATGGGACTGATGAGCCGGGAATTCAGCAGCGGCTCTATAAAGCTATTGTATTCTTCTCCGGTGACTAGTGCCCAGATTATCCTGGGAAAATACTTGTCGGTTATGATTTATTGTGCCGTTTTGCTGGGGGTGATTTTAGTATATGTCGGTCTGGGGGCTTTGACGATCGGGCATATGGACGGTACGCTGATTTTTTCGAATTTTTTGGGTATGTATCTGCTGATTTGTGCTTATGCTGTCATCGGGCTGTTTATGTCCTGCCTCACTTCCTATCAGGTAGTGGCTGCTATCGGAACTCTGGCTTTTTTATCTTTTTTGAATTTTATCGGCGGAGTGGGACAGGAGATACCTTTGGTCCGGGATATTACTTATTGGCTGGCTTTGAACGGTAGGGTAGGCCTTTTTGTCGCCGGCATGATCAATACGGAAAACTTAATTTACTTTTTGGTGGTGATCGCTGCTTTTCTCTTACTTTCGGTCTGGCGTTTACAGGCGGTAAGAGAAAAACAGCCGGGGAGGAAAAAAATACTGAAATTAACGGGATTGGCAGTAGGAGTCGTTGTGCTCAGTTATGTTTCGTCACGTCCTTTTCTTACCTGGTATTGGGATACGACCGCTACGCAGAGTAATACTATTTCTGTTCTTTCACAGGATTTACTCCGGCAATTGAAAGGAGAACTGAAGATCACTACATATGTGAATTTATTGGATGCCAATTATGAGAGTGGGCTGCCAGCGGCACATAAAAAGGATTTCGAACGTTTCCGCCCTTATGCCCGCTTTAAGCGGAATTTGAAACTGGATTATGTGTATTATTATGATTATGCCGGATATAAATATCTGGACGAATTGTATCCCGGGTTGTCGGACCGGGAAAGGGCTGAAAAAATCTGCCAGGCTAAGGGCTTGGATTTCGGTATGTTTCTGACGCCGGAAGAGATTCGCCGGAAGATCGATCTGAGCGGAGAATCGAATCATTTTGTCCGCCAGGTGGAATGGAACGGTGAACGGAAGACCTGGTTACGGGTGTATAAAGATATGTATGTATTCCCCAGTGAGCAGGAGATGACTGCTGCTCTGAAAAGGTTGTTGGTAAAACCGCCCAAATTGTGTTTTCTGACCGGATACGGCGAACGGAATAGTACGAATAAGAGAGAAATGGATTATAGTTTTTTTTCCTCTGAGCTGTCTTTGCGGAGTGCTTTGATCAATCAAGGGTTCGATGTGGAAGATTTCTCTCTTTCCGGAAAGGAGAGAATTCCGGATGAAGTGGATATTTTAGTAATAGCCGATGTAAGAAGTAAGATCCCGGAGGGAGATTTCCGGATGATCTGCGAATATATTGAACGCGGGGGAAATTTGTTTTTGCTGGGTGAACCGGGTACGCAGGAATTTATAAATCCGTTGGCAGAATTGATTGGGGTGAGATTCCGGAATGGGATGCTGTTACAGGCCAGGGAAGGATATTTACCTTCTTTGACAATTGCCGGAATGGATCCGGAGGGGGATGAAAAGTTCCCGGTTTTCCAGAAAATGCGGCAATATGGTTTTTGTTTTGCTTTACCTGGTTGTACAGGTCTGGAAATACAGAAAAAGGGCTTCGGGATAACACCTGTTGCCTGTGTGGGGGATTCCATCAGTTGGCAAGTGAACCGGTTGTATGCAGAAGATGCTTTGAAGGGTCTGAATCATCCGGGCCCGGCCGAAGGGAAAGTACTGCCTGTCATTGTCGCCCTGGACCGTAAGGTCGGGGATAAAGAACAGCGGATTTTAGTTGCCGGGGATGCCGATTGTATCAGTAATGCAGAGCTGACCCGGGCCCGGCAGGGAGTTAAGACTGCTAATTTCACTCTGGCTACCGAATCTTTCCGCTGGTTGGCCCGGAATGAATTTCCGGTATTGCTCCCCAGTATACCTCCCCGTGACAACGAATTGTATTTGGGACGGAAGGATATGCCCTGGCTGAAATTCGGAACCATGGGATTGCTGCCCGGTCTTTTGGCCCTGGCTTATGGAGTGGTTCACTACAGAAGAAAAAGAAATTAAGATTAAAAGAAAGTTCAAATGAAAACGATTTTTAGAATAGCACAGACAGAACTTCGTTTGTTTTTCTATTCACCGATAGCCTGGCTGATCCTGATCATTTTTGCTTTTCAGGCCGGAATGGCATTTTGTGATACTTTTAGCTATCAATTGCAGAATAAAGCTTTGGGACGGGGGCAGATTCCTTTCCAGACAGTGATTTTATTGTTGGGGGATAGCGGTTCGTTCTTCAAGGTGCTGAATAATCTGTATCTGTATATTCCTTTACTGACAATGGCATTGATGAGCCGGGAATATAGTTCCGGTTCTATCAAGTTATTATATTCTTCGCCGGTAACTAATTTTCAGATTATCGGGGGGAAATTTCTTGCTATGATGTTGTACGGCGGATTGATGCTGGTAATTTTGCTCCTGCAGGTGGTGTTTGCTTTTATTTTTGTGAAAAACCTCGATATTCCGCTGATATTGTCCGGGTTGCTCGGTATTTATCTGGTTTTGTGTGCTTATTCGGCTATCGGTCTCTTTATGTCTACCCTGACTTCTTACCAGATCGTGGCAGCGGTCGGTACACTGGTGATACTTACCTGCTTGAATTTTGTAGGCGGACTTTGGCAGGATATTCCTGTCGTACAGGAGATTACCTGGTGGCTGTCTTTGTCGGGACGGGCCAAAACGTTTACGGCAGGACTGATATGCAGTGAAGATGTCGTGTACTTTGGGGTGGTGATCGGATTATTTTTGACCTTGTCTGTTTTGAAATTGCAATCGACCAAGCAGCATTATTCCTGGTGGTGGCGGTGGGCACGTTACGGGGGAGTGGTTTGTATCGCTCTGGGAATCGGATACCTGACTTCGAAACCGATGTTCATGTGTTATTATGATACGACGGAAACCGAACACAATACCATCACCCGCGAAGGCCAACGGGTCATGAATCTGATCGACGATCAGCTGACTATTACCATGTATGTCAATTTATTGGATAAAAGTGCTCCGGCAGGGATGCCGGAGAATCAAATGTCGAACCTCCGGGAATTGAAACCTTTTCTACGTTTTAAACCCGATACCCGCTTGAAATATGTCTATTTTTATGATAGCACCGATCATAGCCGTTTCCGTGGGGCTACGGCTTCTTTACCTTTGAGGGAACAAATGCTGAAAATATGTGATGACGAGGACCTGGATCCGGAATTTTTTCTGTCTCCGGAAGAAATTCACCGGCAGATCGATCTGACCTCCGAAGGAAACCGGATGATTTATCTACTGGAACGGGCGAACGGCCGGAAATCTTTTCTGCGTTTTTACGACGGCATGGATATCCGCCCCAGGGAAACAGAGATTACGGTGGCCTTGAAACGGTTGGTGACCGATGCTTCCAGAATAGTTTTTCTGACCGGACACGGGGAGCGGAGCTTGTATTGGAATGATAAAGGTGGATTATATTCACTGATTCAAAGAAACGGCCGGAATGCTTTAGTGAATCAGGGGTTTGATGTAGATACCCTGAATTTGACCGGCCGGACGGTTATTCCCGAAGATATCGATATTCTGGTGATTGCGGCTCCTGAAAAAAGATTGTCCCCTCAGGAACAGGGATTACTGGATTCATATATAGCTAAAGGAGGTAATCTGATCATTACCGGTGAACCGGGTAAACAAGAATTGATGAACGGGTTGGTGAAAAATCTGGGAATCGGCTTTAAGGAAGGAATAATCCTGCAACATGAGGAGGCCGACTGGGAGGAAGATTTTATTGTCGGTGATATCGCTGAATCCGGGGCACAACAAACCGGAGTCGGTGCAGGGCTTTTAGCCCGGCAATACCAAGTCGCTTTTCCGGGTACTACGGCTTTGTCGTTCAATGCAGGCTACGGATTTCAGGGGGTACCTATCGTGGAATATGCCGGGGATACGCTTATGCTGGCTTTGAAACGGCAGCTGGGAGGAGAAGAACAACGTATTATCGTTTCCGGGGATGCCGATTGGTTCAGTACCGAAGGACTGGCTTTACGGAAAGACGATGTCCGACTGAATAATTTCGGGTTATTCATGGAGATGTTGCATTATATGACTTATCAGCAATTCCCGGTGGATAATAGCCGTCCATCTCCTACGGACGATACCCATTATCTCGATATTGCCGATATCGGATGGATAAAAGGTCTTTTTATCGGCCTGATTCCTTTACTCGTCTTGGGAGGAGCGATAGGATTCCGGCTGAAACGGAAAAGGCAATAATGTGAAAATTATCTTAAAAAAGTATCTTTTTTATTCATCCCTTTCTTGGATTGATGTGTTCTATATATCGAAAAGAGGGTGTCCAAAAAGGCAAAATACCCCCTTGTAGAATCGGATATTTGATTTCAGTCTCCAATAGGGATACGAATAAATCGAGGGTGCCAAATACTTTTTGGACACCCTCAAGAACTCAGCAATTAACGGGGTGTCGTTACTATCATTAACTACTAAGCATGTAAAATTATGAAAAAAAAGCGAAATTTTTTACTGAAAAGTATTTTGCTGCAGTTAAATTTCTCTCTGGAAAAGGCGGGGATTTTACTGGTACTGGTGTTGGTGTTTTCCATCCAGGCAAAAGCTTATTCTCAGACGCGTATTACTGCAAAAAGGCAGGGGGTTACAATTGACGAGGTTTTAAAAGAGGTCCGGGAAAAGTCCGGTTACCGTTTTTTATACCGGGTAGAGGAAGTAAACAGATATGGCAAAAGAGATATAGATGTGAAAGATGCGGAAGTCGAAGATTTTCTGGGACAATTACTGCAAAATACGGATCTCACCTATGAAGTGGAGAATGAGGTCATTATTATCCGGCCGGAAAAACAACGGCAGGACTCCCGGGTGAATGTACAGGTGGTCAGAGGAAAGGTGACCGATGAAAATAACCTGGCTTTACCGGGAGCTACGGTTTTATTGAAGGGGACATCCTACGGAGTAGTCACTGATTCACACGGGAAATTTACGATGGAAGTCCTGGAAAGGGATACGGTTACTTTACTGGTATCGTTTGTAGGGATGGAAACGAGGCTTGTAAACCTGAAAAAAGGGCAAACGGAAATATTGGTTTCGCTTGAACCGGATATCAAAGAGATGAAAGAAGTCGTGGTGACCGGGTACGGGAATGTCCGTAAAACAAGTTTTACCGGAAATTCGGTTACAGTGACCAAAGATGAATTGATGTCCGTTTCGAAATCGAATGTCATCAAGGCATTACAGGCTTTCGATCCTTCATTCCGTATTCAAACCAATAACGATTGGGGGTCCGATCCGAATGCACTGCCCGAAATGTATGTGCGGGGAAGGTCGGGTATCAGCGGTGTAAAGGAATTGGACCGTGATCCTTTGACGAAATCGGCTCTGAAGGATAATCCCAACTTACCGACCTTCATCATGGATGGTTTTCAGATCAGTGTGGAACAGTTATACGATATGGATCCTAACCGTATTGAAAGTATTACCATATTGAAAGATGCTGCGGCTACGGCTTTGTATGGTTCCAGGGCTGCCAACGGTGTGGTGGTGATTACGACGGTGGCTCCTCAGATGGGTAAGCTGAATGTGTCCTATAATTTTACAGGGGATGTTACGGTACCCGATCTGTCGGATTATAACCTGATGAATGCACGCGAGAAACTCGAAACGGAAGTGGCGGCCGGAGTATTCGAAGATCTGGCTAAAGATAATCCTTTGGGAGCCGAACAACAATATTATGCTAAACTGGCTTCCATTACCAGAGGGGTGGATACTTACTGGTTATCGAAACCGTTACAGACCTCTTTCAATCACAAACACAGCCTGAGCATCGACGGCGGATCGGATAATTTCCGTTTCGGCATACAATTGAGCTACAATAATGAAGACGGGGTGATGAAAGAGTCTTTCCGGAACCGGGTGGGAGCCGGCGTATATCTGGATTACCGGATCGGTTCATTCCAGCTCAAAAATATGGTCACTTATACCAATACCCGTTCGCAGGAGTCTCCTTACGGGGCTTTTTCCGACTATACCGGTTGTCAGCCTTACGATCCTTATAAGGACGACGAGGGGAACTATCTGGAAAATCTGCCCAATTGGGACGGAAAGAATGAAAAACGCCCTAATCCTCTTTATGAGGCGACTTTATCCAATTTCGATAAATCCAAATATGAAGAGTTTGTCGATAATCTGGGTATCAACTGGAATATAACTACCGGTTTGTTATGGAAAACTCAATTCAGCCTGACGCGTAAGATTACCGATACGAAACGTTTTCTGGATCCGTTGTCTTCGAAAAATACAACTCCCCAGACTGCAGAAAATCCTTCTTCCGGCGAATTGAATACCAGCCGGGGAAATGAGTTCTACTGGGATCTGAGTTCAACCCTGTCTTATAACCGTTCTGTCGAAAAACACCATATCAATTTGTTGTTGGGGGTGAATGCCCGCTCTGCCAAAACCGATAATATTTCGGCTTCTTACCGGGGATTCCCTTCCGGGGCTTTGAGTTCTCCGAATTATGCCGAAGAAATTGTTTCCAAACCGGTAAGTTCCGATAATTCTACCCGGCTGATCGGTTTCCTGGGAACCCTGAATTACAGTTATAACGATGTGTATTTGCTGGATGCTTCGGTACGTATGGACGGTTCTTCGGAATTCGGGGCGGATAAACGGTTTGCTCCCTTCTGGTCTGCGGGGACCGGTGTCAATATTCATAACTACGGTTTTATGAAAGGACAAACGGTTATTGACCAGTTGAAAATACGGGCTTCATACGGACAAACCGGGAAAGTGAATTTTCCGCCTTATGTAGCCCGAACGACTTATAAAATGTTTACGGACGGTTGGTATAAAACCGGTTTCGGCGGTACCCTCTATGCTTTGGGGAATACAAACCTAACCTGGGAAACGACGAATACCTGGGATGCCGGTGTTGAACTGAGTTTATGGAAACGCCTGCTTTATATCAAAGCTTCTTATTATCAGAAAAAAACGGTGGATCTCGTCAATTCGGTGACGATTCCGAGTTCGACAGGTTTTACCACTTATATGGATAATATCGGAGAGGTGGAAAATAAAGGATATGAACTGGAATTCCGGAGCGAAGTAGTCCGTCGAAAAGATCTGTTTGTAGCTGTTTTCGCTAACCTGGCCCACAATGAAAATAGAATCCTGAAAATATCGGAGAGTCTGAAGGCTTACAATGACCGGGTAAAAGACCATTTTGCCAACAGTAACCGGTTCGACGGTTCGAATACCCAGCCGTTTACTCAATATGTCGAAGGAGGATCCCAGACGTCGATTTGGGGAGTTCCCTCACTTGGAATCGATCCTGCTACCGGAGAGGAGATTTTTATCCGCCCGGACGGAAGCATTACCAATACCTGGAATACGAACGATCAGGTGGTCTTGGGGGATACGGAACCCAAAATACAAGGTACTTTCGGGTTGAATGCCACTTATAAAAATCTGAGTTTGTATATGACTTTTATGTATGAAGCCGGCGGCCAGATATACAACAGCACTTTACGTGACAAAGTAGAAGATGTGAATGTATACACCTCTAATGTCGATAAACGGGTGTTCTCCGAACGTTGGCAAGAACCGGGGGATAAGGCTCGTTACCGTAAGCTGACCAGCGGAGTGGGCGGCAGTATTATGCGTACCCGTCCGACTTCCCGTTTTGTCGAGGATAACAATGTATTGACCCTGAACTCTATTTCTCTGGGATATGATTTCGACGCCGGGCAGAAGTGGATGAAGACGATCGGCTTGAGTATGCTGCGTTTTGAGATCGGTGCGAACGATGTTTGCCGTTGGTCGTCGGTGAAGGTGGAAAGAGGATTGAATTATCCTTATGCCCGGAGTTTTAATTTTTCGCTGAAAGCTGCTTTCTAATTTTTAAATTTTGAATTATGAAAATATATCATTGGATAATAGCCTGTTGTTTACTGTTGCCATTGGGAGGTTGCAGTAATTGGCTGGATGTGATTCCGGAGGATTCTGTGGATGAAAAAGATTTGTTTTCCACCGGAGAGGGATACCGGAATGCGTTGAACGGCGTATACCGCCAGATGTCTCAGACTTCGATGTACGGGCAGCAGATGAGCTGGGGATTTATTGATGTTTTGGGACAGTTGTACAATACTCAAAAATTGTCGAATTATTCGGCATATGGAATCGCGGGAAAGAATTATGCTTACCGTGATGAAACAGTGAAGTCGGTGATTCAGGTTATCTGGTCGAATACCTATAATTCGATTGCAAACTGTAACAATATTGTCGGGCGGATTACCGGGGAGGATCCCTCTAAATTCAGAGGAGGTGAGGCAGAACAGCATATGATCCAGGGGGAGGCGCTGGCTTTACGGGCTTTCCTGCATTTTGATTTACTGCGGCTTTGGGCTCCGGCACCGGTGACCAATCCTTCGGGAAATTACATGCCTTATTTCGAGAATTATCCTTCTACCTACGAACCGGATAAAAGTGTACAGGAGATTTTGTCGCTGGTCGAACGGGATTTGCTCCAGGCCAAAAACTTAGTAGCTCCGTTCGATACACTACCCGACAAATCGATGTTGGTGGCTGAAAAACGGATTAAGAATAACTGGGTGAGCAGTTCGGTAACCGATTTGTTTTTCCTTTACCGGGGATTCCGTATGAATTATTACGCTGTTATAGCCCAGCTGGCCAGGGTTTATAATTATATGGGCGAATATGAAAAAGCCGCTCATTGTGCACAAGAAGTACTGGATGCCTATGCAGAAGAATATGCTGCAGTTTGTTTCCAGTTGTCAAAGAAGGAGGAGGTACAGAACAATGATCGGAAACGGTATAAAGAAGTGATTTTTGCCCTGTCGAACGAATTGAACCTGGATAATTATGAGCCTTATTATACGACGAGTTCCGACCGACTTGTACTGGCCGGATATCCCGGTATTTTCGACGATGAGGCAGATGTGAGGAAAGAGTATTTGACAGAGACTTCGGGAGCCGACCGGATCTGTAATAAATATATTTTACCGACCAATAATACCTTGGAATATACGCAAACCGAGGATTTGATTCCGCTGATCCGGGTGAGCGAGATGTATTTTATTCAAGCCGAATATCTTTACCGGAAAGGAGAGACTCAGGCCGCTATCGAACAACTGGATCAGGTACGTGTTGCCCGGGATTGTACTAAAGGACGGCTGACGGTTTCCAGCCTCGACGATTTTAAAAAGATACTGATCGATGAGGCCCGGCGTGAATTTATGCAGGAAGGGCAGTTGTATTATTATTTTAAACGTTTGAACATAAAACCCCTGGAATCTATGCCTGACGATGGTTTTGTATTTCCTCTGCCGGATAATGAAGTGATCAATTAATGTTAATCGTGAAAATTATGAACAGATACATATTTATCGGTTTGCTGTGCTTCGTGATCGGAGCCTGTACCCATCATACAACCGGATTTTACGAAGGGCCGCGGTATTTGTCTTTCGTCAATGAAAAAGGAGCCGATACTGCATTTATTTCTTTTGCCAATTATCCCGGAGCATCGACTCATGAAGTTGCTTTTGTTTTGAAGCTGACCGGAAATATACCGGAAGAGGATTTGACTTACCGCCTGGAAGTAGTGGATAGTCTGACGACTGCAGGAACGACTGACTACCAACTTCCCGAACACCTGGTTTTCCGGAAAGACCGGGTGACGGATACGCTGGTAGTGACTGTAATGAATTCGAATCCCTTGTTGACAGAACAGACTTTATCAGTTGGTTTGCGGATCGTTGCAAACGAGCATTTCCGGCCCGGTCTGGATGGGCAACAAAGAGCCAAACTGACCTTTACCGCTGTGAAGAGCAAGCCGGAATGGTGGAAGGGAGAATTGGAGTCCTTGATATTGGGAGAGTATTCATCCAAAAAAATGGAGGAGTTTATCTTGTGCACAGGGGTGAATACCCTGGAAGGGGGTCGAACTTTCTGTTGCCAGAGCGTATACCTTACAATTTAAACGGTATTGCATAGAACATAATATTATGTGGGACGATAATGTGACTCCGATGGTTGATAAAATCCCTTGTTATTAATTTATAATTCCGATACCTATGAAAAATAAAATATATTTATTGTATTGGCTGCTGGCTTTTCTGTCTGTAGGGTGTTACGACGACAAAGGCAATAACGATTATCGTTTTGTAAATACGATCGAGGTGGAACCTTTCGGGCAGGATTCCTATCCCTGGGCAGCTCTGGGAGATACGGTCCGGTATAAACCGGTTCTGCATTTTGCAAGCGGGAACGGGGACGAACTCGATTTGGCATATGAGTGGACATTTGCCGGTAAAACGATCGGAGACGAACTTAACCTGGAATGGATTGTAGATACTGTAGCTACGGGACAGGTGATCCTGAGGGTAACCGACCGGGCAAACGGATTGGTATACAGCAATCAGAAATCGCTCCGGATAGATTCTCCCTATAAAAGTAAAGGCTGGATGATTTTGTCTGAGAAGAACGGTCAGTCTTCTCTGGGGTTTGTCCGGGAAATGATTACTGCTTACGAGATGGATGATTTAGGGATATATTGTGTTTTTGATAATCAGACTTTCCCGGATGTCTACGAAGAAACGAACGGGGAAGTATTGGGTAGTGGTCCGGTCCGGATAACCGAGCATTTTTCCCGGACTGCTCCGGGATCGTTGCTGATTTTACAACAGGGAGCTCCGGGCTGTATCGATATCGACGGGAATACTTTATTGCGCGATATTTATCTGTCGGAGACTTTTATGGACGGAGTATTCCCGGAACAGTTCGAACCGGTGAATGCAACCTGGATGCATTGGCTGGATGTCATTGAAAATAAAGATGGACGGTTGTATACCCGGTTGAAGTATTCCGATGCCTTGTTTAATTCGGGTTATTTTATTACCGAGCCTGTTCTGGTCGGTGAAGAAGAGGTGCGTGGACATTTGTTGGATTGTGATTGGCAGGCGGTAGGGTATACCGTGGTACACGACCGTGGAACGGCTGCAAATCCCCGTAACCGTCTGGCAGCTGTTTTTGATTTCCGTGATTTTTGGGGGGTGAACTACGCCGGATATGCAGCTGTTTTTCCGGAAGCCGACAAGGGATGGCCTGACGGTTTTGTTCCTCTGAACGATTTGGGGGATCATGAGTTGATCTATTTCAGAGGATGGGGGGATTGGAGTGGTGGATATTATTATATGATACTTAAAACTCCCGGAGGAAAATACTTACAACAGACCTTTACTTTAAAACGTTCGACAGCAGAATTGTACTATGAGGAGGGTAGCCTTGCTGTTCAGGAATTACCGTCCGGATTCGTGTATGAGGATTGTTTACCCTATGTTTTGTCGACGGATAAGTACCTGTTATTGATGAAAGGAAACGACATGTACTATTACAATTATGCTTCTCCGGGAGACGGTGTGTCGTTTTATTGGCATTTCGATGCTCCGGTAAAACATATGACTGCATCGGTTCAGGGACATCCTCAGCTGGGATGTGCTTTGGCGAACGGGCAGTTTGTTATTCTGAATGTGAAGCTCATAAAGAACAGACCGGAAGAGAAGCGCTTGTATTGGCAGACTCCTGCTGAGGTCGATTTGGGAAATCCGGTATCCTTGATTTATAAAACTTCCGGTCAGTTATAGTCCGGATCTGCATAAGACGGTTCACAGATGTCCTGGCATCTGTGAACCGTCTGTATATCGTTTGGGGAGGCTGATAAAGGGAGGAAACGGTGTCGTTTTGTGTAAATCAGATATAAAAAGCGAGTATGTTGAAAATACGATGATGCAAGAGCTGCCTGAGTTTTTTCAGAGAACGGTATTTCAGAACTTTCACCGTATTCTCGGAGATGGATAATTCCCGGGCGATTTCTTCATTTTTCAAGCCTTGAAGACTGAGTTGTATGATGGCCGCACTTTGTGGAGCTAAAGTATTTATCGCATTGAAAAGCAGACGGTTGCTTTCTTCCTCGACGAGAATGTTGAAAAAATTGTTTTCCTCTTCTTCGGGCAGGAGATGAAAGTGTTGACTTGAACGTTTGCGATTCCGGATCAGATTTAAAGACTGATTCCGGATCATAGTATATACGAAACTTCGTAAACAGGTGATGTCCTGATAGTGCCTTCTGTTTTCCCACAGGCGGATCAATACTTCCTGCACAATATCTTCCGCCTCTTGTACATCGTTGACATAACGGTTGGCTAAAGCACAAAAAAAGAGATAATTTTCTTTTGTGAATTTTTCCAGAGCTTTTTCATCTCCTTGTTTTATCCGTGTAAATAAAAAGTCATTCCCCATACCCCTCAGGTAATTCTGCGCCTAAATTAATCTTTTGGAGAGGAAACAGAAAAATAAATGAAAAAAAAAATGTACAGGTGTAATCTTTTTCTTAAAAAATGGTGTCTTTCTGATAAAAGATGAAAATATGGATACGAGTAGATTGAATCATATTGCCGGATTGATTGCCAGAAAAGGATCGGGAGGGAAGCTGACCGGGACCGAACAACAGGAATTGGAGGAGTGGATACGAGCTTCCCGGATGAATAGAGAGAGTTACGATCGGATTATTTCGGGAAGGGGAGTGATACGTTTGATGGAATTGGAGAAACAGATCGATACCGACCGCTCTTTTAAGAAATTGACGGTCAGGTTGAAGTGGCGTTGCTGGAAGCGCCGTATACTGACGGCAGGTGTTGCTGCGATGGTCATGATCGGAATTATGTCGGCTTTTTGGTGGTGGGAACAGGAAGGGATAACTGTTCCGGAGTCGGCCGGGCAACCTGGAATAAAGCCGGGAGGAAACTGTGCTGTTTTAGTATTGGGTAATGGTTGTCGGGTGGATTTACAAAAGGATTGTGATACGTTACAGCTACCTGGAATTTCCTGGGACCACCGGAAGGGAACGATCGTATATGACGGTCGGGAGAATAAAACCGGCTGGCCGGAGAAGAATACCTTGATGGTACCGTTACGGGGAGAATATCGCTTGGTTTTGGGCGATGGTACGAAGATATGGTTGAATTCCGCTTCTAGCCTGAATTATCCGGTACAGTTTGCAGAAAAAGAACGGTGCGTAGAATTGGACGGGGAAGCTTACTTTGAAGTGACTCCTGATCCGGAGAGACCTTTTATCGTAAAATCCGGAGACGTACAGACCCGGGTATTGGGAACGGCTTTCAATTTTTCTGCATACCGGGGAGAAAATGCATCGACGATTACTTTATTGACGGGAAAAGTGGCTGTTTCGGCTCCGGGACATGCTGAGCGTGTGTTATTGCCCGGACAACAGTTGAAATATGATGCAGAAAACCGGAAGACTGTAATAAAAGAGGTCGATGCCGAAGACTTCGTCGTCTGGAAAGACGGTTTATTCTTGTTCAATGATTGTGGACTGGAGGAAATCATTCCCCGCTTGAGTCGGTGGTATGGGGTTACCTTTCATTATGACAGGGAGAAATTCGGCGATCTGAAATTTTATATCAAAACCCGTCGTTATGAAGATATCGGGACAATATTGAATCTCTTGAAATTAACTGAAAATGTGACTTATTCGATAGAAGGCAACGAGGTGACTCTTTATCGGACAGGGGAAAATAAATAACAAGGAGTGAGGCAACACTCCTTGTTGGATACTAATAAGCAACCCTTTAGCGGGTATTTATTAACTCTAATTACAAAATTATGAAAAAAAAGCAGATTTATTTTTCTTCCGGAGGAGGAAAATTGAGGAAAATGACGTTAATCATGAAAATGACGGTTATCTTTTTGTTGTGCGCTAATTTAGTGATGGCTACCGAATCTTTTGGACAGGAAAAGTATTCTTTTTCTTTGAATCGGGTGACACTGGAGGAAGCCTTGAATCAAATATTGCAGAATTCCGGATATTATATCGTTTATACGGTAAACGATATCCGTAAGATTGCCGATGTTTCTCTGAATATGGAACAAGTCACTATAGAGCAGGCTTTGGATCGGGTGTTGTCGCTGAATGGATTGAAGTACACGGTCAGTGAAAATGCAATCGTTATTGCTAAGGATGCTTCGGCGGTAAAAAATTTGCAGAGTGAACAGATGAAAGTGCAAGGTACGGTAAAGGATGAAAAGGGCTTGCCTTTGCCGGGGGCTTCTGTTTATTTGAAGGCAGAAAATACCTTGGGGGTAACTACCGATATCGGAGGACATTTTGAATTTAAAGTACCTGCCGGCTTGAAGGGGAAGGTGGTATTGGTGATTTCTTTCATCGGGATGGAGACAGTGGAGCTTCCTTTAGACGGGCGTGAACATTATGAGATATCGATGAAACCGGAAATAACTTCTTTGGATGACGTACTGATCACCGGCTATCAGACGATTTCCCGGGAACGTGCGACGGGAGCGTTCGATATCGTCGACAAGCGGCAGTTGGAAAAACCGGCTTCCGATTTATCATCCCGGCTGATCGGAACTACAGCAGGCGTTCAGGCTACTCTGACAGAAGATGGAAAAGCCAGTCTGGAAATCCGGGGACGCTCGAGCTTGAATGCCAACGCTCAACCGCTGATTGTCGTGGACGGTTTCCCTGTGGAAGGAGGATTCGAAACGATTAATCCGAATGACGTGGAAAGCGTTTCTATACTAAAAGATGCTGCAGCTGCTTCAATTTGGGGAGCCAGATCCGGTAACGGCGTGATTGTGGTCACTACCCGCAAAGCGGCCAAAGGAGATAAACTGAATGTCGCCTTTAATACTTTTTTGCGCTTCCGGCAGAAAATAGATTTGGATTATGCCAATCCTACTGCCGCTTCTGCAGATCAGATCCGCTACGAAGAAATGATTTTCGGAAAATATGGGGTTGCTTTGAATGAAGGGATTTTCTCAGAAGATGATGTGGCCGGAAAATGCTATACCTTAGCACAAATCGCTTTGAATGAAGCCCGGCTGGGAAATATTTCCGAAGACACGAAAAGGCTCCGTTTACAGGAATTGCAGGAGACGGATTATAAGGATGACGTTTATAAACATTTGTTGAGAAATCCTTTTTTGCAGCAATACAATTTATCCGTATCCGGAGGAGGAGAAAGAGTCGGTGTCATGACGTCGTTATTGTATGAAAAAGACAAAACCCATTATATTGGTACACAGGATGAAAAATATATGCTCAATATGCGGATGAACAGCGATATTTGCAAGTGGCTGAAATTAGATATTTCCGGAATGTTCCAATATGTGAAAAAGCAGAATAACGGAGCCGTCCTCCATGCATCCGATGAAAACGATATCGCGATAAGCGATCTTTCTCCTTATGAACACCTGACAAACCGGGACGGTTCTTATACACATATTGTCCGCGACTATTACCTGCCGGCCATGGAGCGGTTGGTCGGTAATGGCTTTCCTTATTCCGACTGGTTTTATAATCCTTTACAGGAAATCAGAAGCCGTGACCGTTCGACTAAGGACATCAAGGCCCGTTTCCAGGCTGCACTGACCCTGAAATTATGGGAAGGCTTGAATTTCTCCTCTTCGTTACAATATGAGATTTTTAATTCCAAAAGGCGGGATCTTTACAAAGAGGATTCCTGGGTAGTCAAAAATCCGGTGAATTATTATACCGAATACAACGATGCAACAGGAGTCGTCGGGAAATCGGCCTATCCGACAGGGCAGTTTCTGGACCAATACACTTCGGAAATGCAAGGGTATACTTTTAGGAATCAGGTAAATTTTAACCGGACTTTCAGGAGACATGATTTTAATGTTGTGTTAGGAACCGAATTGCGGCATCGCCGGACAACTTCCTATACCTCTCCCCGGGTATACGGCTACAATGACGAGACGCTGACTTCCAAACTTTTCCCTAACGGAACCGGTAAGCTGGCGATAAAAGACCTCTTCGGGAATACGATTACAGTCGATGATTATGCAAGTACCTTTACATTTAACACCGATCGTTTCTTTTCTCTATATGGCAATGCCGCTTATACTTTCGATAATAAATACACGATCAGTGGGAGTGTCCGGACAGATGCGTCGAATTTTATTACGGACGATCCTAAATATCGTTATGCTCCTTTTTGGTCTGTGGGAGGAATGTGGAATCTGGGACAGGAAAGTTTTATGAGCGATTATTTGTTTATCGATTGGCTGCGTCTGCGTTTGACCTATGGGTACAATGGAAATGTAGACACTTCTACCTCGTTTAAACCTTTGGTGAGTATCGGTTCGGTTGAGAATGTTTATAAACATGAGATTACCGGTAGTATTGCGAGTTTTGGAAATCCCGAACTTCGCTGGGAAAAAGTCGGGAGTGTAGATATCGGAATCGATTATTCTTTCTGGGGAGGTAAACTGGCCGGAAAACTGGATTATTACCGGAAGTACAGTAAAGATCTGATCGCGACGATTTCTATTTCTTCGGCCAACGGGACAACCAGTCAAAAGTTGAATAATGCGGAAATGCTGAACAGTGGGATCGAACTGGAAGTAGGAAGCCAGCTCGATATTATAGGAAAAGATATCCAATGGTATGGTAATGTCAACTATGCTTATAATTTGAACCGGATAGAAAGATTATTTGTTACCGATAATAGTGCAAAGACTTATTTGAGGGGTGACTTTAAAGAGGGAGAAAATGCCAGTACGATATATGCCTGGCATTATGCCGGGGTAAATAAGGACGGTATCCCTTGTGTGGAGGAAGGGAGTAGTCCTGACGGCTTGAGGCCGATGAACACCGTTTACGACAATACTTCGGATGCAACCGGCTGGCTCAGGCCACAGGGCGTAAAGGTGGCTCCCCATATTATGGGGCTGACTACCGGTTTTAAGGTTTATAATTTCGATCTTTCTTTGATTGTTACCGGAAAATTCGGTCATAAATTCAAACGTTCTTCTTTCAATTATCCGACAATGGGAAAGACCGGAACTTCGAAAATCTGGGTACATAAAGATGTAAGTAAATTATTGGACGGGGATAAGGCTATGCCTCCCTTGCTGACGGATACCGAAGACTCCAATCAAATGTATTACGATAGTTATTATACGGATGCGATGGACTATCTGTACCATAATGCCAATCATATTCGTTTCCAGGAATTGAATCTGACCTGGCATATCCCGGAGGTATGGTTACAGAAAATAGGTTTCCGGACCGCTGCCGTTTATGGACAGATCAATAATCTGGGTTTGATTACAGCGAATAAATATAAAAATGACCCGGAATTCCCGGAGGGTACGGTCAAACCGGAACGTTCTTTTATTGTTGGGGTAAAATTTAATTTTTAAAAAAAGGATATGGAAAGATATATAAAAATTGCAGGAGGAAAAATGAGAGTGATTTTATGCCTTCTGGTATGGATGTTAGTCGGAGCTGCTTGTGACAGCTTTTTGGATATAGCTCCTTCGAAAAAGACAAATATCGAACTGTCGAAAGTGGAACATCTGGATGCTTTGTTGGCTGCAATCAATACGACAACCGGCAATACCAGCCTGGTGTTAAGTCCGGATATTACGGAAATTTCAACGGATTTGTACGATAAAACCAATAACGGAGCTCCGTTTTATCAACATGGTATCGCTTATTATCTGTGGATGAATCAGGAGGTGGCCGATTTATCGGGTTCCGGAACCTGGAGTAGTGCTTATAAAAATATTTTTACGGCAAATACGGTATTGGAAAATTTGAGTCGGGTGACAGGAGATGAGGCCTTGAAGGCTGATTTGAAGGCCGAAGCTCATTTTATCCGTGCTTTTCAGAATTGGGAATTGCTGAATACTTATTGTCTTCCCTATAGCCCGGAAAATATGAAAGAACCGGGAATACCTCATAAGACATCCACCAGTTTCGAGCAGTCGTTGGTCCGGATGAATCTGGAGGAATCTTATCGTTTTGTCGAGGAAGATTTGAAAGAAGCACTCAAAATTACGGTCGATAATGTTAATCGGAGGTGGCGGGTAAGTATTCCTGCCGTTCATAGTTTTCTGGCCCGCTTTTATCTTTTCTGCCATGATTACGATCAGGCATTGAAATATGCAGATTTGGCTCTTCAGGCAGATGCCCGTCTGGTGGATTATAGTACGGAAATGTATTATGGTAATGAACAGAACTCCAGTCAGGGACCACTACAAGTACCTTATCTGTGGTGGGAAGCCATTTACGATCCTTCTGTAAAATTAGAGTGGGCGGAGTTTTATTATCAGTATTTCCTTTCTGCTTCCTGTGCCTATTTCTGCCCTAGCCGGGAAATGTTGAAATTGTATGATAAGGAAAATGATTTGCGGTATAAATATTTGATGTGTGAGAATTTTTCATGGAGGCATAATATCAAATATACTTATCCCGGATATGTTTATTTCAGAACCAGTATACCTTATGGAACTACGGTACAGGAAATGATACTTACGAAAGCGGAATGCCTGGCTCGTCAGGGAAAGTTTCAGCAAGCCATGGAAACGGTGAATATATTGCGGGCTAAAAGGATTGCACCCGGACCGGAGGTTAAGTTGTCGGCAGCGACAAAGGAAGAAGCTATTGCGAAAATTCTGGAAGAGAGAGTACGGGAGCTGACCTGGGGACTGAGGTGGTTCGATATCCGGCGGTTGAATTACAACGAAACGACTTTGGATGATGTGAACCTGAAACGTATATTCTATTCACATGACGGTTTGATTGTAAATAAAGAATCCCAGCCGATAGAGTATCGGTTGGAATTAAAAGATCGTCGGTTTGCCGAACCTATAAACAGTAATGAGATTTATCTGAGCCGGGGTCAAATTCAACAGAATACTTATTGAGGATTATTCTTTATCATTATTAAAAAAGGACTTCTCAGTATTGAGAAGTCCTTGATATTTAAGCTTGTAATAAATTCTTATTACTTAGGAATATTCAGTAAATGTCCCTATAAAATACAATGGCAT
>ENA-ORTP01001903-ORTP01001903.1-human-gut-metagenome-genome-assembly--contig:-NODE-1903-length-19090-cov-2.983399_pt1 | contig 19090 bp, 15 predicted proteins | sample MGYA00241913_ERZ509190 | MGnify/ENA primary metagenome ERZ509190 (study PRJEB26280, sample SAMEA2338839) | human gut metagenome | biome: human gut; feature: human-associated habitat; material: faeces...
CTCTTAACTCCGTTCTTCGGAAACTTGTACGACCGTAAGGGAAAAGGAGCCACTATCATGATTATCGGTTCCATTATGCTGATATTTATCCACTTCACATTCTCCATTCCGATGCTGGACAACTGGCTGGTCGCTCTGATACTGATCCTGCTGTTGGGCATCGCATTTTCACTGGTTCCTTCCGCCATGTGGCCTTCCGTTCCAAAGATCATCCCGGAAAACAAATTGGGAACAGCCTATGCGCTGATATTCTGGGTACAGAACTGGGGATTGATGGGAGTTCCGTATATAATCGGTATCGTTTTGGATCAATATTGTATTTCCGGAGAGATCAACGGTAAACCGACCTACGACTATACGATCCCGATGTTGATCTTCACTGGTTTCGGAGTCCTGGCACTCGTAATCTCCCTGTTGCTGAAACGTGAAGACCGTATCAAAGGCTACGGCCTCGAACTCCCTAACATTCAGAAAGATGCAGACAAAGTATTGGCTGAAGAAATGATTGGCGAAGGGCAGAGATAAGGATAAATCCTTATCTAAAAGATTATAAGGAAGGAAGGTGTTTTGGAACACCTTCCTTTTTTATTACCGAATTACGATTTTATACGTACCCTCTCCGATCTTCACAAGATACATACCTTTACTCAAATGTATCTGCGTACTTCCTGCGGATACATCCTGTTGCTCGTACAGAAGTCCGGAAAGCGTATAGACGCTGATGGTTTCCGCTTTCGGGAGATAGATATGCAGGGTAGAACCGATAGCTTGAACCTTTGTCTCTCCTTCAATCGTTGCATTGCCCGTCGGATCGTCTTTTATGATGCCTTCGATCGTTATTTCCGTATCTTCCTCTATATTCCGGATGATGTATTTGCCGTCGCTTTCACGAGGTTCCACAACTATGCCGTTGGCTTTTACTACTGGCTGTGAACTTTCGTAACCTTCATGAAGCGTCAGGGCAAAGCTGAACGAATAGCCTTCCTCGACGGTCCGTGTACCGGCTTTCGGATTGGTGGTGACACCTTCCACTTCGGGGAGGGTAACGGTATAGTAAGTCGGGGCAGGCGGAACATACGTACTTTTGAAGGTAGCCTTGAAGGTCACTTCATTTTCAGGCATCACATAGGTTCCGTTGTTTACCAATGCCACAGTCAGCCCATCTTTGGGAATGGCAGTGATTGTTTCCAACCGATAGCTATTTGCCGGAGTTGCCTGGACTGTCAATACCGTCTTATCGGCTACTTTGTCGTTAGACTTGACTTCGATATCTCCGGCTTTTACCGTAAAGGTATGGCCGTTGCCCGGATCGACGACCGTAACCAGGTAGGTCTTTTGTAAATCCTGTCCTCCATCGGTTTTGGCTTCCGCACCCTCTTTCACGACAACAGTCCCTTCATTACTCAGGCCGGAAGTGGTAAGAGTAGTGCCTGTCTCGGACACAATGACCGCATCATTGCCGACTTGAATCCCTTTATCGCTACTTCCATTCGTATTGGTCGATGTGATCGTTGTCGATGCATCTGTAATGGTCAGGATTCCGTCGTTCCGGATAGCGTATTGGTCGGCATTTCCTGTCTTTACTTCCAAGTTGCCGCTAAAAGAGACGTTCGCTCCGTTCTCGATTGTCAGAGCCGGAGCTGCGGTCGATGTCGAGTTGATCTTTGCGCTCTCGAAGATCAAAACACCCTGTGCGGTGTTATCGATCAACATGCGTTTACCATCGGCAAGGGTGTTCTTGATTGTACCGTTGAAAGAGGTTGCTGCCGTAGCGGTTTTTGTAATGGCGGCTTCCGTATATTTCCAATCATCACCATCCTTCGAGATCGTGACATCATTGCTCCGCTGGGACAAATCCAACGGTTGGACTTCCGTTTCCACCGTTATATTAGCATCAGCGGACAAGGTCAGTTTTTCACCGCTCGTTATCGTTTGACCGTTATTTTTGAGAATGGCAGTAATACCCGCATCTGCGGGAGCGACAGTAACGGTCAACTGGGTATTCTCCGGAGCCTGGTCGCCATCTTCCAGCTTGACATCTTGCTCTTTAAACTTATCCCATATGACAGACAAAGTTCCGAGTTTCCGGTCCGGTTCCGTGAAGTTTACCGTATAAAGGGTTTCGCCATCCTTTTTCAGACGATAGGTTTTTCCGGCTTTGTAGACAGGGGCAGTAATGACACTGCCAGCTTCCATCTTTACATATTTGGCGAATGTAGTGGTTTTGGGAAGATTGCTTGCAATTACCAACGGTGTGTTAGCCGAGAAATCCTCCCTGATTTTGTGAAGCAGGATTCCGGTCCCGACCAATTTGCCATTCCCGCTTATGTTTACCGGATGTGCGGGATCAAGACTAAAACCATGCAAAAGGAACATTCCGTTCTCTATGGCCTGAGGTTCTTTAAAGTTGACAACCGAATTATTGAGGACGATATCTGTAAAACCCTCAATCATAGGAGTTACATATGGAGTGCTTTCATTCCCTACTCCATCAAACGTCAACGTACAGCTTTCGTAGACATTCTCTGAAACAGAAGCTCTGTTCCCAGACTGAAGGCCAGCCGTGACCGTACCTCCTTTTATGACGATATTCATACTTCCTGCAACAACGCCATCCAAAGCACCTGCAATTTGATCATTTATCGCTCCTAAGATCTGTGTTTCTCCATCATTGAACGTGACAGTCACATCACCTCCGATATGGGCTGGATTATAAGGGCTTTCCACATACCCGCTACCATATATATGATTGTATTTTCCTGTATTTATCGTAACTTGGGTATTCCCTGTCACATCCGCATACAAACCTCCTCCAAAAACCGAAACTTCTCCATTCGTCAACCCAGACACATGTACTTCCGTTTTTCCGACTTTGCCGAGATTCGCATCCCTGCTATCGCCTTGCCCACATTTTTTCCCAAATCCCCCTCCGTAAATCGTACCGGAAAAATTGCCTCCGGTCACGATCACTTTAGAAAGTCCTGTTACCTGCCCAGTAAAACAACCTCCATATATGCCATACGCAAAAGTTCCACCGGAAACATTTACTTCCGTATTTCCACAAGTACCGGAATCACTACCTCCAAATATATTTTCAGTAATGGCAGCCGTGTTGGAAATAGTCAGTTTGGAAATGCCGGTCACATTCCCTTTTTCACCCCCTCCATAAATCCAGCAGGTAGTACCTCCCGACATAACGACTTCCGTATTGCCACATGCACCTTCATACCCCCCTCCGAAAATAGATCCGTTAACCGTTCCGCCACTCATTGTTATTTTAGCAGTTCCAATGACTGCTCCGGTAGAACCGCTACCGCCACATATCCAGCCGAACTGGCCACTTTTGATCGTAATGTCGGAACTTGCCACATCACTCGATGAATCTGTTCCTCCCCAGATATTCCGAATACCGGCAATATCATTTCCTCCAGAAGTATATTTACTCACAACAGTAACTCCTTCGTCAAACGTTAACGCATGCCCGTTCGCAGCTATCTGCCATACCTGAAGCGTAATGTTCTTAAACGTCAATGGAGCCAACATTTGCAATCTCGTAAGATAGCTATCTTCATTAATGTAGGCGAAATTGATCAAAGACGTACTCCCACTAATCGTACACGCTTTAGATGGCATTATCTTTGCATCCATTACATGATTCAACAATACGATATCGAACGAAGTCTCTGTCGCATTTGAATTGATCGCCGCAACAGCATTAGCCCAAGTATCGTATTCCGTACCATTTACCGAAACAGCATTACCTCCGCTTTTAGTCATACGGGGCATTACCGGCTTTTGTGACGACACAACACTGGTTGAAGAGCTGTTCCTTCTCTCCATCGGGATTTGTGCCCCAGCTCCCTGGCTTCCTGCCAGACATAAAAAAGACAGCATCAATATCGTCACACGCGCTGTCAAACTCTTTAAGTACCTATTTTTCATATGCTATAATTATTATGTAGTTTATACTTGTTTTATTACGGCCATCGTATAAAAAGGGGAACATCAGAGTTCGCCCGGCCTTTCTTCATCCTCACCTACCCTCAGTTTATAAGGGAAGCGATTACGGCGTACCTCTTTAAGGACGGTTTTACTAACGGGGTGAGTTGCGAGTTGACCTTTGCGGTCACGACATCTGTAACGGCAGTGATTGTGGGTAGATTTTCCTCCTTTGCAGGATCAAAAGTGGCTCCCGGCCCGATAAACGGCCCGTCGACTCCGAGGGAGTTGTTCATAAAGCCTAATTCCACGGTAGAACCAGAGTACATCTCTTCTTTCGCCGTCTCTTCTAGATCGTTGCACATGCTCTCATACTCGGCAGCAGTGTATTTGCTCCCTTTGGCTGCCCTTATCCGGCAAAGGTCTTTGATAGAGCGGTTTGCGACATAGGTTACATTGTATGTGAAGTCATCCTCACGTTCGGTCAGTACGTTAGCTACCAATTTGCCTGTGATACTGCGCTTTTTAGGTTCGTTTACCATGATATTTTAATTTAATTAGTTCGTTATGAACTAAGTCGATTACTAAAAATCAAGGCCTGATATGTCTCTTGAAATCGGCTACAATAAAGGGAAAGACGATAAAATACCAGCGGTTAGTCACCCTATGTTTATACCCAAACCGGAGATTCTAAGTATAATTTAATCCGTCCACAGGCAAAATAAACACAGAAAATCCCTGATAAATAACAACTATATATAAGCTATTACAGGATATTTACTATCTTTGCCAACAGTATGACCGTAGTTCATAACGAACTAAGTCAGTATTCCTCTCTTCTGCAAACTTGTCAGATTCACATTCTATCAACCATAATTTGCCACAGTTACCACTTGATTTGTATGGAAAAGTTTGTATTAATACTTACATTTGCCAATCATTAAAAAAGAAACGTATGATCAGTTTTCCTAATGCCAAAATAAATCTGGGGCTGAATGTTGTTAGCAAACGTCCCGATGGCTACCATAATATCGAAACTATCTTCTATCCGATCCCGGTGAAAGATGCGCTGGAAATAGTCAGAGCCGATACATTCTCTTTCACACAAACGGGAATACCGGTAGATGCTCCAATAGAAAAAAACTTGGTTGTCAAAGCACTGAATCTGCTGAAGTCACAGTACGAAATCCCGGAACTGGAAGTCCATCTGCTGAAAGCTATTCCCTTCGGAGCCGGACTTGGCGGAGGCTCGGCCGATGCTGCCTTTATGCTGAAGTTGCTGAACGACTATTGCGGACTTCATATCCTGGAAGACAGCTTGGAAGAACTTGCCTCCTCCATCGGAGCGGATTGTCCGTTCTTTATCCGCAATACGCCGGTATTCGCATCCGGCACGGGAAATATCTTCGAAACGGTGGAATTGTCGCTGGCAGACTACCATCTCTGTCTAGTCAAGCCGGATGTTGCCGTCTCGACACCGGAAGCCTATTCGATGGTGACGCCCGCAGCTCCGGCTATCTCTTTGAAAGAAATCATCCGGAGACCTGTCGGAGAATGGAAAGAATTGATGGTAAACGATTTTGAAAAAAGCGTATTCCCGAAACATCCAGTCATTGCAGGGATTAAAGAAACGCTGTATGAAAAGGGAGCCGTCTATGCATCTATGTCCGGCTCCGGCTCTTCCGTGTTCGGACTGTTCAAAGAGGCGACAGACCTCAAAGGCTTGTTTGCCGATTGTTTTGTCTGGGAGGGACAACTGCCATGAACAAGGTAGCGGATTTCTCCGACACCCTTGCCGACCGGTGGGACGAGCTTTGCTACCATGATCCGGAAAAGCTGAACGACATCCTGCGACGGACCGGCCTGCGGAAAGGACTCCGTATATTGGACATAGGATGCGGGACAGGCGTATTGGAAAGTTATCTCCTGCCCTATTCCCCCTTACAAATCGTGGGAGTGGATATCTCTCCGGAAATGATCGAAAAGGCACGAAGCAAATACGCGACACCTATCGTCGACTTCCGTTGCCAGGACGTACGGGACATACGAGGAGAATCTTTCGACTATATCATCGCCTACAGTGTTTTCCCCCATTTCCAGAAACCGGAGAAACTGATCTCCCATTTAGCCGGACTACTGCCGGTTGGCGGCAAACTGGTGGTCTGCCACAGCGAAAGCCGCGACAGGATCAACGGACACCATGACAAGCATGCCGGAAAACTCTCGGAAGGATTGCCTCCCGCGGAAGAATTGGCACGCATGTTATCCCCTTTCTTCACTGTCAACACGATGGAAGACAGTGACCGGCTCTATATGATTAGCGCCACCCGCAAACAGACATTCTAAATATACATGATACATGAATCAGAAGATCAAACTTATCCCGTTACTCCTCTTTTCGGCTTTCGCCACACAAGCGGCAAAAGACGTTAAAGTGATGCAGTACCTCCATGCCGGGCCGATTACGGTCAACAAACCGACCCTGACAGACAGCTTGAACGTCGATGGCAAACCTTTCGAAGCGAAAAACCTAGTCAAGTCGACTATCCCGTTCGGCCGTGCCCTCGGCAATGCAGCCGTTATCGACGCGGATACCGCCGGACTGATTACCGTCCCGACGCCCGAAAAAGGATATGCCTTGCATCTCTATTCGTTCTACCTAAACAGCGACCGCTACACGAAAGGTTCGCTGGAGGTTTCCGGGGCGGGTACATTCGAAGTGTTCGTCAACAATAAACCGGTCGGCGCCACTTCCGAGTTGGCTTTGGAACCGCACCGTTATGAAGTGGTAATCAAATATCTGACAGCCGACACCGATACCTGTCCGTCCACGCTGACAGCCAAATTTAAGAGCGAAGAGGAAGCAAAGGTCATAGCCTCCCTCGATCCTAAAAAGCGGTACACGCCACGCGATATCCTGGAAGGAACGCAATTCCGGGGAACGAGCGTTTCACCTGATGGAAAATATGTATTGGTAAAATATTACACCCGTATGGAAGGTGGGAAAAGCGAACAATACGCCCAATTGCGGGATGCTGCGACCGGACGGATTTTATTGCAGGACAAAGGGTTTATCTTAACTGCCGACTGGATGCCGACGAGCAGCAAGATGTATTTCACCCGTACCGGAATGAACGGGAAAGAGTTGGTAACCGTTGACCCGGCGACCATGCAGGAGGAAATCTTGGCGGAAAATCTGCCGGAAGGTAGCTTCAGCTTTACCCCGGATGAAAAGACATTGCTCTACACTATCCAGGAAGAGGGGCCTAAAGACGGACCGGATATGCTTCGTATCCTAGAACCGAACGATCGCCTGCCGGGATTCCGCAACCGCTACTTCATCTGGCGCTATGATCTTCAGACCGGACTGTACGAGCAGTTGACATACGGGCATAACAATACCTTTATTAATGATGTCAGTGCCGACAGCCGTTACCTGCTGTTCAGCACCAGCGAACAGGATTACACTTCACTGCCCCACTCCAGCAATTCCATGTATAAGTTGGATTTGCAGAGCATGGCGGTCGACACCTTATGGGAAAGGGCCAAATACATCAATGGGGCGACCTTCTCACCGGACGGCAAGCAGTTGATGGTATTCGGTTCCGGTAATGCCTTCGACAATATTGGCCTGAACATCAAAGAGGGGCAGATATCCAACACCTACGACGGACAGCTTTTCCTGTACGATCCGGCAACGCGGAAAGCGAAAGCGCTTACCAAAGACTTCAATCCGAACGTCACAAGTGCACAATGGAACAAATTCGACGGACAAATCTATATGTTGACGGAAGACCAGGATTACCAGCGTGTCTATACCTGCAATCCGGCCAACGGGAAAATCCGCCGCCTCGACCTGCCGGAAGACGTCATTTACAATTACTCGCTAGCCGAAGCCGCTCCGGTCATGTATTACTACGGACAGAGCGTATCCAACGCCAACCGCCTGTACAGCTACAACACCAAGAGTAAGAAGACACAACTGATCTACGACTTGTCGGCTGACAAACTGAAAGACATCCAATTCGGAGAAGTGCACGACTGGAATTTCACCTCTACTGACGGGACCATCATTCAAGGGCGCTATTATCTCCCGCCCAACTTCGACGCATCCCGGAAATATCCGATGATCGTCTATTATTATGGCGGAACCTCTCCCACTAACCGTGCGTTGGAATTCAGCTACTCCATGCACATGTATGCAGCCCTCGGCTATGTGGTCTACACTCTGAACCCAAGCGGCACGACCGGCTTCGGACAAGAGTTCGCCGCCCGTCACGTAAACGCCTGGGGAGACAAGACCGCCGATGAAATCATCCAGGGAACAGAACAGTTCTGCAAAGAACATTCGTTCGTCAACCCTAAGAAAATCGGTTGTGCCGGTGCCAGCTATGGCGGTTTCATGACACAATACCTGCAAACAAAGACCGACCTGTTTGCAGCCGCTGTCAGTCATGCGGGCATCAGTGCCTTGAGTAGCTATTGGGGTGAAGGTTACTGGGGATATGGATATTGCTCGGTTGCCAATACAGGCACTTATCCGTGGAATAATCCGGAGTTCTATACCAAACATAGTCCGTTATTCAATGCCGACAAGATAAAAACACCTCTCCTCTTGCTTCACGGAAATGCAGACACGAACGTGCCCGTCGGGGAAAGCATCCAGATGTTCCTGGCTTTGAAACTACTTGGAAAAACAGTCGAGTTCGTACAGGTAGACGGAGAGGGTCACGGCGTTGCGGATTATAAGAAACGTCTCGAATGGCAGAACACCATCTTTGCCTGGTTCGCCAAATACCTGAAAGACGAACCGCAATGGTGGGATGCGCTTTATCCGGAAAGGCATTTATAAAAAAGAATGAGATGAAGCAAGTTATCGATTTAGACAATTGGAACAGAAAAGAGCATTTCGCTTTCTTTTCTGCATTCGACGACCCTTTTTTCGGGGTTACAACTCTTGTGGATTTTACTGATGTCTACAGACAAAGTAAAGAACAGAATGTTTCTTTTTTCCTTTATTCCCTTCATTTCTTACTGAAGTGTGTAAACGAAACCGATGCATTCAAATTACGAATAGAAAAAGACTCGGTAGTCCGTTATGATACGATCCATATCTCTCCGACTATTGGGCGTGAAGACGGGACTTTCGGTTTCGGCTTTTTTGAATACGATCCGGATATCGATCTGTTTATCCAAAAAGCAACACAGGAAATAGAAAGGGTTAAGAACGGAACAGGATTGTCTTTTTCCAAAAATACAAGTAGACAAGATGTTATTCGCTATTCGGCATTACCTTGGTTCGCTTTTTCCGAAATGAAGCATGCCACATCTTTTAAGAACGGAGATTCCGTTCCGCGTATTTCTACAGGGAAATTGATGCAGGAGAATAGCAAATACTTGTTGCCCATTTCGGTCTGTGCACATCATGGACTTATGGACGGACGAAACGTTGCTGAACTTATCCGGAAATTATCGGATAATCAAACTGCACTGTAATCAATAAAAAAGAGTATGCCAAAGGAGGAATGGAAAATCCTTTCGGCATACTCTTTTAATAAATATCTATAACCTGATAACCTAAATCTTTTTACCTATCCCTTCATTTAATATTCGGATTCAATACGTGCCACTCGGAGATCGGAGGCAAAACACCCATTGCGATCACTTCGTCGCGCAATGCGCAAAGATGTTCGTAGCTCTTTTCCAAAGCAGCTTCTTCTTCCGGAGTTCCTTTTACTTCTTTCAATGCTACGCCGTCTTTTGTAATGGAAGTTTCCCACGCCATCATGATATGGTCGAACTTGCCATTGGAGACATAAGCGCCGGCAGGCCAGCGGAACGGTTTACCGCCCATAGCGGCAGCAATCATCTCGATGGAAACATAAGACGGGCTTTGGAAAGAAGAACGGCCGCGCAAAGCAATGATATTGGCGCCACCTTTCGTCACCTTCGTCTGGATTTCAGCCCACTGGTCTTTAGTCAAGGCATCCGTGCCGATCATGCCAGCCAACGATTTGCCTTCCACTTTCGCAGTAGAAGCGTAAACAGCCATTTGTTCGCCATGGCCGCCGTATGTACGGCAGTTCTCTACAACATCCATAGATACGCCGAAATGTTTAGCCAGTTCGCTACGCAGGCGGGTAGAGTCCAAAGCAGCCAAAGTCGTCACCTGCGAAGGTTTCAAACCTGAATACAACAGTGTGATCAAACCGGTGATATCGGCCGGATTGAAAATAACTACGATATGCTTGACATCCGGACAATAAGCCTTTACGTTCTTACCGAATTCTTCGGCGATAGCGGCATTTCCTTTCAGCAAGTCTTCACGGGTCATTCCTGCCTTACGGGCAGCCCCACCGGAGTTTACGATATATTTAGCACCAGTCAACGCTTCTTTGATATCGGAAGTAAAAGTGATATTAACACCTTCGAAACCGCAATGGAACAACTCTTCAGCCACCCCTTCCAAACCAGGAGCGTACGGGTCATACAAACAAATATTAGAAGTAAGTCCCATCATGATGGCTGTCTGAGCCATATTCGAACCAATCATACCTGCTGCCCCTACGATCGTGAGCTTTTCGTCTGTCAATGTTTTCATATTGTATTGTTTTTTAATGATATGTTTTCTATTAAAACATTTCCGGCTACTATAAAGTTCGCTTGCAAACTTTATTTTTCCTTTTATTTGCAAAGGTAAAAGATTTCCATACCCCTTGTACATCATTAATTCCTATCACCCATAAGCAAAAGTTATAACTTGAGCCCGTCATGACAGACAGAATATAATTTGTATCTTTGCAGTCATGAGAACATTCAGACCGGAGGCATGGCTGCCTACAACAAAGAAAGAAGTTGAAGCCCGCGAATGGGACTATATAGATGTGATACTTTTCAGCGGTGACGCATATGTGGACCATCCTTCATTCGGAGCCGCCGTCATCGGGCGGACACTCGAAGCGATGGGACTGCGTGTAGCAATCGTTCCGCAACCGGACTGGCGTGGAGACTACCGGGATTTCAAGAAGTTAGGAGCCCCTCGCCTGTTCTTCGGAGTTTCTGCCGGAGCGATGGATTCGATGATCAATCACTATACGGCCAACAAACGCCTACGCAGTGACGACGCTTATACTCCGGACCGTCGTGCCGGCATGCGCCCGGATTATCCCAGCATCGTTTACACGAAGATACTGAAAGAAATCTACCCGGATGTTCCCGTCGTATTAGGAGGTATAGAGGCTTCCCTGCGCCGAGTCACACATTACGATTACTGGCAGGATAAGCTGCTCCCCGGAATCTTGAAAGACAGCCCGGCGGATTTACTGATATACGGCATGGGAGAACTTCCCCTGAAAGAACTGGTCAGTCGGTTACAAGCCGGAACTCCCTTCCATGAGATTAAAGATATACGGCAAACGGCTTATTTGGCGGATACGGTAGAACCGCTACCAGAAGATATCAACCTCTTTTCCCATGAAGAATGCCTACACGACAAGCTGAAACAGGCCAAGAACTTCAAACATATAGAGGAAGAATCCAACAAGCAGCAGGCTTCCCGCATCCTGCAAAAGGTAGGCAAACAGACGATAGTCGTCAATCCTCCTTTCCCGCCTATGACGGAAGAAGAGATAGATGCGTCGTTCGACCTGCCCTACACCCGCCTGCCCCATCCTAAATACAAAGGGAAGACGATACCGGCTTTCGAGATGATCAAGTTCTCGGTGAACATCCACCGGGGATGTTTTGGGGGCTGTGCTTTCTGTACGATCTCGGCGCATCAGGGAAAGTTTATCGCCTCACGAAGTAAAGAGTCCATATTGAAAGAAGTTAAGGAGATCACCCAAATGCCGGACTTCAAAGGATATCTGAGCGACCTGGGCGGCCCTTCGGCCAATATGTACCGGATGAAAGGGAAGAATCCGGATATCTGCGCCCAGTGCAAGAAACCTTCTTGCATCTCCCCTGTCATCTGCAAAAACCTGAATGCAGATCATACGCCGTTGTTAGATATATACAAAGAAGTGGACAGCATACCGGAAATCAAACGTTCGTTTATCGGTAGCGGCATTCGCTATGACCTGCTCTTGCACCGGTATGCGGATGACAATCTGAACAAGGCAGCCCATACCTATATGGAGGAACTGATAGCTCACCATGTCTCCGGCCGCCTCAAAGTCGCACCCGAACATACGGAAGACAATGTCCTGAAGATGATGCGCAAACCTTCATTCGAGCTTTTCGGGCAATTCAAAAAGATATTCGACCGTGTAAACAAACAACACGGATTGAACCAGCAATTAATCCCTTATTTCATATCCAGCCATCCCGGTTGTACCGAGGCGGATATGGCAAACTTGGCTATCCAGACTAAGAAGCTGCATTTTCAACTCGAACAGGTACAGGATTTTACACCTACCCCCATGACACTGGCAACGGAGATGTACTACACAGGGTATCATCCCTATACATTGGAAAAGGTATATACGGCTCATACGAAAGAACAAAAACTGGCACAACGTCAGTTCTTTTTCTGGTATAAACCGGAGTTCCGCCGCCAAATCACACAAGCATTGCAGAAGATAGGAAAGAAAGACTTGATCGGAAAGCTATTCGGAAAGTAATTTCACTTCTTTGAGCGAAGAGGAACAAAAAAATTGCGTGACCGATACAAGTTCACGAAATACATTTAACAAAAGTTGTCTTTGATTACGAATATAACTGTCTTTGAAATCAAAAGCAGTTATATTCGTAATCAAAGACAATTGTTTTATTCCTTTACGGCAATCACTTCGATTTCCACCAGGCCATTCTTCGGCAATGTCTTGACTGCGACAGCAGAACGGACCGGGAAAGTACCTTCGAACTGAGAAGCATATACTTCGTTCATAGCAGCGAAATCACTCATATCGGCCAGGAATACGGTTGTCTTTACGACATCGTTGATGCTAAGGCCGGCTTCTTCCAGAATTGCATGTACATTCTTGAATGCCTGTACAGTCTGTTCTTTCACTCCTCCTTCTGCGAAATTGCCTGTTGCGGGGTCAAGACCCAACTGGCCGGAAGCAAACAGCATATTTCCTACTTGCACAGCCTGACTGTACGGACCGATAGCGGCAGGTGCGTTTTTTGTTGCGATAACTTTCTTCATTGTTTCTTTATTTTAATAACGTTATTGTGCTTGTTCATTCATCCGCTGGCGAACCACTTCATAGATCAGGATGGAAGAGGCGACCGATACGTTCAGCGAACCGATCGTACCGAACTGCGGAATCTTCACCATGCTGTCGCAGATACGAAGATTATCCATCGAAACTCCCGTATCTTCGGCTCCCATTACGATAGCCACAGGTCCGTCATATTTAATAGCCGTATAATTCTCAAAAGCTTTTTCACTAGCAGCATAGACTTTTACTCCGGACGCCTGTAAGAAACGGATGGCCTCCGTAATACTTTTTTCCTTGCAAACAGGCAATACATGGAGCGCACCGGCCGAGGTCTTAATCGCATCGGCATTCACCGTTACGCTTCCCCTTGAAGGAATCACGATCGCATCCACACCCGCACATTCGCAGGTACGGGCAATCGCACCGAAGTTACGGACATCCGTAACCCCATCCAACAACACGATAAACGGATTCTTTCCCTGCTCATACACAAACGGAATAATATTCTCCAGCCGTTCGTATGTGATAGCCGGGATAAAAGCGATTACTCCCTGATGATTCTTACGTGTCAAACGGTCGAGACGTTCGGCAGGCACACGCTGTACAGGTATATCACGTCCTTTCAGAACTTCAAACAATTCACGAGACAAGTCTCCCTGCAGTTCACGTTTCACCAATATTTTATCAATCTCCTTATCGGCCTGGATTGCCTCGATCACGGCACGGATGCCGAACACCATTTCGTTTTCTTTCATTATTCTATATCTTTTCCGTTTTCATCACCGGACTATTTCGATTTTTCCCGGCTTTATGCGGACAAAGATACAAAAGATTTACGCTTTTATTATATACTCTCGTATATATTAGCTATTGCTTTTCAGCTTATGCCGTGACGATGAATAAGCCCGGATCAAGAATAAAATACCAGTAATAATCAAAGCAGATGAAAGTCCGGTATAAAATACCGAAATAAAGGAGTTGGGAAGCAATTGGAAATGACGGATCGTAACACCGAAAGTAATCATAAAGATCATCACGATCCAGCCTTTCACATCAAAAAATGAAAAAGGACAGTTCTTTTCCCCTTTCTGGGAAATCCGCTCGGAATGTTTAACAAACAAACGGCGAAAGACAAACTGGAAGAAAAGCAGGAAAACAACAATTGCCTCTCCAACTTTAAACAGCCAGTAATGGGCATCGTTCAACCACGTGATGATGCCGATCCTTAAGATATTGATGCCAGCTATGATCCAAACGCATCCGGCTATTAAAAGCAGGGTGCGCCGGTTTACTCTAAATTCCATTATCAGATACTTTTCTCTATGCTCCGCCTGTCACTCGTACGTTGGCGGCTATTCGTGCGATCCTTGTCAGACCGTTTGTCCCTATCGTAATGCCTGTCTTTATCCCGATCCGGACGTTTCTTGTCAAATTTGTCCTTATCGTGCTTATTCTTGTGATGATCGGAACCGGGACGGCCTCCCTGATGGCTCGGACGATCGTATTTGCCGGGCTTCCACTGCCCATTGTCATGATGTGGACGACCATTGTTATGATGTGGTTGAGGACGATCATATTTACCGGGATACCATTTGCCGTCGTCGAAACGGTCAAACCATCTATTGTTCGTATATTCCCATTGGCAATGCCAATAATGATCTTCATAACGATAGCACGCATTGGACGGACGGTAGTGCGGATAATGCGGATTATTGTACCAACCTCTCCAGTCATGAATGCGTGTCGGTGCCTCACGGACGAAACGCACATACAAACGAAACTGCGAAGGCGAAAGGATACGCTGTAATTTCCGGTCCCGTTCCATACGCAACTTATATATCTTCCGGGCAGACTGATCCCAATAGCGATAATGCTTGCGTGCTTCACGCTCGATCTTCTCTCCGTACCGATGAATGATCTTATGATACTCGGCAGCTTGACGGTTCGTCATGCGGATTGCCTGTTCCATCCAGAGGCAGTTCTGGCAATGGGGTTCATTCCATCCGAAACTGATCCAAAATTGTGCATGTCCCTGCAAGCTGCAAAAAAGGATCGCTATTAATAGAATACTCAATTTCTTCATGTCTCTCAATTTTAAATTAGCACTTACATTCTGTTGCTATTATGACCGGATCGCGATGAAAAGGTTTAAATCTTTGATTTCAACAGCTCTTTCGCATTTGCAATAGAAGCACTGGTCAACGAAGCACCGCTCAGCATACGCGCAATCTCTTTTACACGCTCTTCTTTATTCATTTTCCTGATACGGGTTACGGTCCTTTCATCCGTATCCTCCTTATAAACAAAATAATGGTCTTTCCCTTTTGCTGCGATCTGGGGGAGATGGGTAATGGCAAAAACCTGCATCTTCGTACCTAGTTCCTGCATGATATCCCCCATTTTATCGGCTATATCCCCGGAAACCCCCGTATCCACTTCATCAAAGATAATGGCAGGCAACGCCGTAAATCCGGCAATCATCGCCTTGATACATAACATCAGGCGGGAGATTTCGCCTCCGGATGCCGTCTGGGCCACCGGTTGCAGTTCCGCACTCTTATTGGCGGAAAACATAAACCGGATTTCATCCATTCCATCGCTTTCCGGTTCCTGTTTAGGTACGAAATCGATCGCAAATCGCGTATTCGGCATGCCTAACGGGACAACCATTTCTACCAATTGGGAAGCGATGGCTTTCGAGGCGATCTTACGCTGCTCGCTCAATACGGCTGCCTGTTGAAGCAGTTCCTGGTGAGAGACTTCCAACTGCTTTTTCAACGATTCGATCTGTTCATCAAAAGAATCGATCTCTTTCAGCTGCTTATTATATTTATCCAGCAACTCCATCAGCTCTTCGACTTTGGAAACCCGGTGTTTCTGTTCCAAGGTGTATAACGTATTAAGACGTTCGTTCACCCAATCCAAGCGCTCGGGATTAAATTCTATGTCCTCCTTCAGGACTTCCGTTTCGGAAGCCAGGTCGTTCATATCGATATAGGCAGAACGCAGACGCTCGGCTATTTCTTTCGCTTTCGGATAATAACGTTCCAGACTGTCTGCAGTGGAAAGGGCCTCTTTTATCAGTTGGACAGCTCCTTGTTCCTCCCCGTCCAGCAATCGGGTTATCTTATAAAGAGAACCTTTTATCTCTTCGGCATGAGAAAGGGTTTCCAGTTCCTGTTCCAGTTCTTCCTGTTCACCGGCAACCAAACCGGCATCGGTCAACTGTTCCAACTGAAAACGTACATAGTCTTCTTCCTGCTTGGTCTGGAGAGCCTTTTCGGTCAGTTCTTTCAGTTCCTTTTTCAGAGACAGGTATCGGCTGTATTCCTTTCGGTAAAGAATCAACAGGATATCGTTTTCGGCCATTACATCGATTACTTTCAGCTGAAACCGGTTATCTCCCAACAAAAGATTCTGGTGCTGCGAATGGATATCGATCAGCCGGCTTCCCAGTTCCTTCACTACAGAAAGCGGGACAGGCGAATCGTTTACAAAAGCACGGGATTTACCTGATGCAAACAATTCCCGGCGAAGAATGCAAATCTCCGCAGCATACTCCAAGTCATTCGTAAGAAAAAATTCTTCCAATTTATATCGGGAGACATCAAAGACTGCTTCTATCACACACTTTTCAGAACCGTTCTTAATACTCTTTCCATCCGCACGCTGTCCCAAGACCAGGGATAGGGCCCCCAATATAATAGACTTTCCTGCACCCGTCTCGCCGGTTATCACAGAAAAACCTTTATCAAACTTAATGTCCAAGCTGTCTATCAGAACAAAATTCCGTATAAATAAAGACTTCAGCATAGCTATTCCAGATTACTTTTTAAGCGATTCCATACGCGTCGTGAGAGCAGGATACAGATTGGACAACATTTTATAACCTTCCTGCTTTTCCTGCGTAGTTGCTTTCGAATAGATCAAAACGACTTCATCCAATTTGGAATCGGCGAACATCTGAAGCAACGGAGATGTCGGCCGGGCACTTTTCACCTGTTCCAGAACCGGGAGCAGACCGATTATAGTCGTACGTCCACGATCCGGATTTGCAGCCATTTCATCGAGCCCCTTACGATGATAATTATACCACATGTCCCGGAACAGTTCCGAAGTATTGTCCGTCAGAGCCGTTGCCAAAGCATGGCGGTTACGGTCGTTTTCAAAAGCTTTCCACCCTGTCCATGTAGGTTGCGCCTGTGCCAGGCTCACAATCTGCATGGCCTGTTCGAAGAAAGCAGTGCCACCTTTCGGAGAAAAACTGTCGAAATCCAGTCCGAGGATCGTATAGATATAAAAAACAACCGTTGCAATCAGATTGCTGTTCAATGTATTTTCCGTATATTCCAACGGTTCGAATTCGGTATAGTCGAAAGAGAGTTCCGTATCACGATAATTCAGCAACGTAGTCGTATAGCTGGAATTATATACCGGACGGCGGGCCTGCACCTGTATCTCGCCTTTAAAACTATTGTCCGATACCATTTCGTTGATGATGAGAGTCATGGAACAGTCGATACGTTCGTTCATGGCAAAAGTAGCATCCGTCCACTTTTTGTTATTGACGAAATCATTCAATGCATCCTGCAAGGTTTTGAATACCTGTTTATTCGTACTCTGTACCTTATCACTGTTTATAGTGATGCGGGCATTCAGCTCCTGCGCCTTACCTATAAAGGGAGCAGCTCCCAACAAGCATATGCATAACAATTTCTTAATCATTCTCATTTTAATAATGTTGCCAATTTATTTACAATATCAACGGCCACCTCCTGTTTGCTCTTCAACGGATAAGCAATCGTCTCGCCTTCCTTGTCGATGATCGTGATCTTATTCGTGTCGCAACGGAAACCGGCACCTGCATCCTTTAAAGAATTCAACACGATAAAATCGAGGTTTTTCCGCTTCATCTTTCCTTCCGCATGGGCCATTTCATTATTTGTTTCCAATGCGAAACCTACCAAGATCTGGTTTTCACGCTTGATCGCCCCTAACGAAGCTGCGATGTCCTTATTCGGAACCAGACGGAGCGACATTTCTCCTTTCGTTTCCCTCTTGATCTTTTCGCTTGCCTGCTCATCCGGGCGATAATCCGCCACAGCGGCACAAAGGATACCGGCATCCGCCTCCGGAAAAGCAGTTATGGCCGCCTGATACATCTCTTCGGCCGACTCGACATCGATCCGTTTGATATTCGGATGAACTACCGTCAAAGACACCGGTCCTGCGATCAATGTCACTTCCGCTCCCTGCTCCGCACACGCTTCCGCCAATGCAAACCCCATCTTTCCAGAAGAATAGTTACCTATAAAACGCACAGGATCTATCTTTTCATATGTCGGACCGGCTGTTATTACAATCTTTTTTTTTTCAAGCCGGGTTTGGGAAGCGAAGAAATCTTCCAGGACCGCCACGATCTTATCAGGTTCTTCCATACGCCCCTTACCCACCAGATGGCTGGCAAGTTCCCCTTCGGCAGGTTCGATAATACGGTTGCCGAACAAACGGAGCCGGTCTAAATTCTGCCTTGTGGAAGGATGTGCGAACATATCCAAATCCATCGCCGGAGCGACAAAAACCGGAGCCTTGCATGACAAGTATGTCGTGACCAGCATATTGTCAGCAATGCCATTCGCCATCTTTCCGATCGTCGAAGCAGTAGCCGGTGCTACCAGCATGGCATCAGCCCAGAGACCAAGATCGACATGGCTGTTCCACGTGCCGTCGCGATTCGAGAAAAACTCGCTGATCACCGGATGACTGCTCAACGTGGATAATGTAAGCGGCGTAATGAATTCCTTTCCCGCAGGGGTAATGACAACTTGCACCTCCGCCCCTTTCTTCACGAGGGCACGGATAATATAGGCAGCTTTATAGGCAGCGATGCTCCCTGTTATCCCCAATATGATATGTTTACCTTTCAGCATTTTATTCGATATGTAGTACCCCTCTTTTAAAACATAGGTGTTTTGATTTTAAAACAT
>ENA-ORTP01001910-ORTP01001910.1-human-gut-metagenome-genome-assembly--contig:-NODE-1910-length-18977-cov-2.972994_pt1 | contig 18977 bp, 20 predicted proteins | sample MGYA00241913_ERZ509190 | MGnify/ENA primary metagenome ERZ509190 (study PRJEB26280, sample SAMEA2338839) | human gut metagenome | biome: human gut; feature: human-associated habitat; material: faeces...
CCATCTCCTTTTTCGTATAGCCCATCATGGTGCCGTTCATATATATATTTTCAATTCCCGTATAATCCATATTAAAACCGGCTCCCAGCTCCAAAAGGGCGGAAATCTTGCCGTTTACATCCACCTGCCCGGTGGTTGGCGTCAGCACTCCGGTGATAATCTTTAAAATGGTAGACTTTCCGGAACCATTTGTACCGATGATCCCTACGGTTTCCCCCTTCTTTACCTGAAAGGAAAGTCCGCTTAAAGCATAAAAGTCCCTGTGATAATTTTTATGGGAAATGCTCATCGATTCCTTTAAACGGTCAATGGGCTTGTCATACAGCCGGTAGACCTTGGTCACGTCCCGGACGCTGATGGCATTTTCCTGTTCTCTTACTTCCATATCGTTCTCCATATCTAGTTGCATAACTGCATAGTTTTCCACTTTAGGGATAAGTATATCATACAATGGCAAATTTTTATACTGGTAAAAAGAATAAAAACCGCTTTAACAGTGATATGATACCCTCAAGTAAGACACTAAAATATATAAAAACCTACTTGGGGGTATTTTATGTCCGGAAAAAATAAGGGAATTAGAAAGGGGGCATCGTTTTCGCTAATACATAAATTATGTGAATATCAGGCAGTCAGGAAACTGGCTGAAACAAAAGGATATCCGGTCAGACAGATGTGTCGCTGCCTTGGGATCAGCCGTTCTGCCTATTATCATTGGCTGAGGTATCCGAAGGGTGAAAGCGAGCATAAAAATAAACCGATTGTAGATTTGATCAAAGGGATTCATCACCTCCAGACAGATATGGGATACCGACAAATCCGTGATGATAATGCCCTTATAATGGATACGTTTGACGAGGCGGTGTTTTCAGAACCGGATGCGCATCCGCTTTTTCATTCGGATAGAGGATTTCAATATACAAGCCCGGCGTTTTACAACCATCTGAAAAAGCACCCTATGAAACAGAGTATATCCAGAGTGGCACACTGTGTTGATAATGATCCAATGGAATTCCATGAACTCGCATTGCAGGCAGCGTAAAAATACCGCCAGCCAGTTACTGGCTGACGGAAGAAAAATTATTATTTTTCATTGTCTTCCTGACGGGTAGCACACCACTATCGTGTACCGAAAATTTTAATGTGCAGCAGGAAAAACCTCAAGTTTCTGCATTGCATTTCGTATATCATCTGCATTCACCGGATAAGGCGTATGTGTCAGTTCCTGATTCGCCATGGTCACACTGAGAATATCATTCATGGGATCGTCCTTTTCCAGTTCCAGATTCGCCAGGCATACCGGAAGACCAACCGCCTGGTGAAATTCATAAACGTTTGAAAGTTTTTCAAAATCTTTATCCAGCATCAGACTGACCAGCGTCCCGTAAGAAACAACCTCCCCATGCAGATGATTTTCCTCAATATGTTTTCTGCTGGTCAAACCATAAAATAATGCATGGGCAATTCCTCCATTGTAATGTGGGTGAACAGACACAGAAACAATTCCCGGAGAAATTACAATATTTAAAATTACATTTTCCAGTTCCTCTGTCACCTGCTTCTTTTCCAGATCATGCAGGGCCTTCTCACCATCCCGCAGCATCGGATAGAAACACATGCTTCCAGATGTAATGCCCAGTTCACTTCCATAGTCCAGCCGCTCCCCTGCTTTTGCAGACCACTGAGATTCCACAAATTTTGCCATGGCATCTCCGATTCCGGCCCGGAAATAGCAAACAGGTGCCTCCAATATCACTCTGGGATCAATAAAGCAGTGAACCGGAACCTGAGCCAACCGTGGGATATCGCAAAAAGAACCATCCTCATGATACATTATACTGATTTTGGTGATTGGAGCACAGTTAGAAGCAATTGTCGGAATTGTAAAAACAGGTTTGCCCAAATGGTCTGCTGCCAGCTTCACCGTATCCAGACACTTTCCTCCGCCTACAGCAAGCAGCATATCCGCCTCTCTTACACATGGATCTTCTGTAATCCGTTCTGCATTCCTATGGGTCGCTTCATGACCATAGAGCACAGTCCCTGTTACTGACAGTTCCGCCTTTTCCAAAGCCGGTAAAATGTACTGACTGGAGGCCTTCCACGCCCGCTCTCCATGGATCACCGCTACACGATTCCCAAATTTCCCCATTTCATTTTTAAATCCATCAAAAGCAGTTTCTCCAATCGTAAACTGCGGCAAATAAATGGATGCTGCAACTGACATGTATCATTTCTCCCCTCATGTTTGTATAATTATTTTACCAGATATCCACCGTCTACCGGAATGATCGCACCGTTCAGATAATCAGACGCTGAAGATGCCAGGAAAACGCATGGTCCCTTCATATCTTCCGGAGTTCCCCAGACATGAGCGGGAATCCTGTCTGTAATTTCTTTATATCTTGGATTTGTCTTATCAGTCAATGCGGTATTCATTTCTGTATCCATATATCCTGGCGCTAAAGCATTGACCTGAATCCCTTTTCCAGCCCATTCATTACACAATGCCTTTGTCAATTGCGCCACTCCGCCCTTTGACGCCGCATATGCCGGAACAGTATAACCGCCAAAAAAAGACAGCATCGACGCAATATTTATAATTTTTCCGCCACTTTTCTGTTCCATAAACTGGCGCCCTGCCATCTGACAAAGCCGGAATACTGCATTCAGATTGATATTTATTACAAATTCCCAGTCCTCATACGGAAATTGCTTTGAAGGATGGCGCTTCTGAACACCTGCGCCATTCACAAGGATATCCAGATGACCGCCTAATTTTTCTACGGCTGACTGAAAACCACACTCTAAACTCTCTGCATCTCCGAGATCTGCACGAACTCCCCAACAGGAAAATCCCTGATACCTCAGTTCCTGTACCGTCTGCTCTGTGCGCGGATTGATATCAATAATGCACACCTCTGCACCTGCCTGCATCAATCCTTCTGCCATCCCGCGTGACAGTCCCTGTGCTCCCCCTGTTACGATTGCTTTCTTTCCTGTCAGATCCGTAAAATTTTTTATCATGATAATCTCCCCTTAAATATCTGCCGTGAAAACACAAATTTGCATTTTTCATAAAACAGACGGGAGCCTATGCGCCCGGCTTTTCTGGTGCAATAGATCCCCCGTCATGATGTGTATCTGCTGCTGAGAAAACATCTGTGAAAACAATCGCGCCTTACAGAATGCTTTTTATTTCATTGCTGCAATCCTGTCCACAAACGCCTTCAGTTCATCATCCTTGCAACCTGCATAGAAACAATCCAGAAAACGCGGGATCATACATTCTTTTACAAGCTGTACATCCACAGCATTTAATGCGTCCAGAAGCGGTCTTGCAACCTGTTTTTTCATATCAAACAGCAGAGTTGCATTTCTGTTCTGTGCCTCTTTCCTGCCATCTGGATATCCCATTCCCTTGGGAGATCCAAATGCTCTGGCAAAAATATTGTTTAAATTCAGTTCTGCTCCCCACCCAAATCCCTTCGCATAGGGAATTGATAATGCATTACCGTTATTGATCTGTAAAAAGAGATATGCATCTGTCGGTTCAATACAGTATCCGCATACAACGCCTGGATACATATTCAAAGACATCAGGGCTCCCTGTCCGGTACCGCAGCCGGTGATGACAAAATCAACTGCTCCGGAATTCAAAAGCAGAGCTGCCTGGATTCCTAAATGCAGATAAGTCAAACGGGGATTTTCTTCTGTGTATGCTTCCGGTACGTCTTCGGTACTTAACGGAACTTCCATAGCCGCATTATAAACTTCATGCCCCATTGGCTCTACTACTTTTTTCAGTTCATTTACAATAATATTGTTCTTTGGCGCCTGACTGAATTCGTTTAAAACTGCAATTTTCATATCGTTTTCCTCACTTTTATTATTTTCATAAAATTACTGTTGTTTTCTCACTGCGTCTGCATCCTGCTTCATCCGCTCAAAGTCCTCTTTTGAAAGGGCAATATCAAGCGAGCTGGCAATATCCTCAATCTGAGAAACCTTTCTTGCGCCGCAAAGCACATTGATATTTGACGAAAGCATGGAATTCCATTTTATACAGAGGTTCGCCAATGTACACTGATATTTTTCCGTCAGGTCCTTCCATCCGGCCAGCATCCCATTCACTCTGCGTATATTTTCTGGACGCCACCATGTTTTCCCATCCCGCACTTCTCCCGGTTTCGGAACATAATTATCAGATGCTTTTCCTGCCAAAAGCCCCTGTTCAATAGGGGAGTATGTCTGAAGCATGATGCCGTGCTCTTCACAGAAAGGAAGCAATTCTTCGCTCTTGCGGTCTAAAATGCTCAGCTTTTCCTGAATCACATCCAATTGTCCCGCGCGAATATAATCCTCTAAAATCTGCAAATCAGTATTAGATGCGCCAATCGCACGGATCTTTCCCTCCTGTTTCATTTTCAGGAGTTCTTCCATCGTTTCTTCTATCGGAACCAGTCCGTAGGTTTTGCACTGCCAGTGTGTATAATAGACATCCACGTATTCCGTTCCCATGGTCTTTAAGCTGAGTTCCAGATCACGCCTGATGGCCTTTGGCGCAAGGTCTCGCCGTACGGCGTGTCCTTCTTTCATAAAATGAAGCTCTCCGCCGTCGTCATACCACTGAATCCCGCACTTTGTAGAAAGAATCATTTTCCTGCGCGGTAATAATTTCAGTGCTTTTCCGACTACCTCCTCACTGTGTCCAAACCCATATACCCTGGCGGTATCAATCCAGTTTACACCCAGCTGTACTGCCCGGCATATGGTATCAATGGACATCTGGTCATCATTGTTTCCCCACCATTCTCCTCCTCCAATGGCCCAGCACCCCAAAGACAACGCACTGGCTTCCAGTCCGGATTTTCCTATCATTTTCTTTTCCATATTTGTCACTCTACTCTCGCAACCATATCGCCATATTGTTCCTTTTCCCTGCGGATGAACTCCTGAAGAGCCGAAAGCACAGGCATGTCTGCACTGCAGCCATGAGATGCAACCAGCATGGAGGCAGACGCAGAACCAAGTTCCAGACAGTCCATAATTTCATATCCCTGAAACAGGCCATAGAGGAAACTGGACGCATATCCATCACCTCCGCCGAACCCCTTCAGCGCCTCTACCGGAAACGGACGGATCGAATAGGATTTTCCATCCCCGGTATAAGCTGTTGAGCCTGATTTTCCATGTTTGATTACTACCACTGATGCACATTGAGAACTCCAGTATCTGGCAGTTGACTCATCCGTTCCATCCAGACCAAGAAAGCGTTCCGTTAAGTCATATTCTTCTCTGGAGCCCAGAATCACATCGCTTTCTCTGGCTACACATGAATAATACAACGCAATCTCGTCCATGTTCTTCCAGTTGTATGCGCGGTAATCAATATCAAAAATGATCCGAACCCCATTTTTTCTGGCCAGATATACTGCTTTTAATGCAGCCTCTCTGGACGGGCAGGCCGCCAGAGCAGTGCCTGATATCAGAACCGCTTTTGCCTGCCTGATATATTCCTCATCAATATCTTCCGGGCTAAGCGACAGATCTGCAATACCATTCCGATACATCAAAATACTGCTTTCCTCATGGCTCAGGATTTCTGTAAAGGTAAGCCCAAGGCTCTCTCCGTTCTCACATGTTTTCACATGAGATACGTCAATTCCCTCCCGCTTAAAATAATCTGTTACAAATTCTCCAAACCTGTCATCTGACACCCTGGCAAAAAAACCGCATTTTTTGCCAAGCCTGGACAATCCCACCGCAATGTTCGCCGGCGAACCGCCCACATACTTTTTAAAAGTCTCACTCTCTGCCAGAGTTTTATAATAATCTAAAGGATTAAAGTCAATGGCAATACGCCCCAGCAGAATCAGATCTAATGGCTTTGATTCATCAAATGTTATATACTGCATAGTTTCCTCCTTATTGCCAGAGCTTTCGGTAAAGCCTCTCCAGGGCATCTGCATCCAAATTCCTTCGGGTATTGGAAGGGCTTCCTGAGGCCATTGCATCGGAAGCCATTTTGGGAACTGACTCCATAAAACAATCCCGATCGATCCCATATTCTTCCAAAGTCGGAATCTCTATATCATGCAGAAGCATTTCTACCTGAGAAAGCAGTTTCTCACAGGCTGTATCCCTTGTTTCCTCCGCTCCGGCAAAGCCGCAGGCTACTGCAATTGCTCCAAAGCGTTCCCTTGCTCCCTCTGCCGCATACTGAAGACATATATTCAGAAGCATTGCATTAGAAATTCCATGGGGAACATGAAACAGCGCCCCAATCGGTCTGCTCATGCCATGAACCAAAGTCACCGAGGAATTGTTAAATGCAATCCCTGCTTCCAATGCAGCCAGTGACATCTGGATCCGTGCATCCTCATGATCTCCCTGCTCCCATGCAGTTCTCAGGTTATCAAAAATCCTTCGGCATGCAGAAAGTGCAAATGTATCCGACAAAGGCTGCGCCTTTTTGGAAGTATAGGCCTCGATCGCATGAGTCAATGCATCTATGCCGGTTGCTGCGGTAATTTTGGGCGGCACCGTCATGGTAAACTGCGGATCGATAACTGCCAGATCCGGAATCAGAGACGGCCCCTTCAAAAGCATCTTTACCTGCGTTGCGCGGTCTGTAATGATCGTAAACTGGGTTGCTTCTGATCCTGTTCCCGCAGTTGTCGGCACTGCTGCCATAAAGGGAAGCGGCTGATCTATATTCATACCCATATAATCAATTGGATTCCCGCCGCACACAGCCAGCATCGCAATTGCTTTCATGGCGTCTACAGGGCTTCCGCCTCCCAGTCCTATCAGAAAATCACAGTTTTCTTTTTGGTAGCAGAGCAGCCCCTCCTTTATCATCCCATCATCCGGCTCTCCATAAATCCCCGAAAACACAGCATATGCAATCTTTTTTTGATCCAGTATATCCGTGACTTTTTCTAAATTCCCAAGTTTTTCCATTGTTGGATCTGTTACGATCAGCGCCTTTTTTCCAACAGCAGGCAGCAGTTCTCCCGCTGCTTTCAGAGCCCCTCTTCCACTGATAATTTTCCCCGGCATCATAAATGAAGCTGCCATAGTATGTTCTCCTTATCTGCTGAAACGTTCCAGCTCTATGAAAATACCTCAACCAACTCTTCATAGGTAGAAGCATTCTGCAGTTTTTTCATTATTTCATCATTTCCCAGCTTTCCGGCCAGCTCTGCGATCAGTTTCAAATGATCCTTAGCCCCTTTGCTGTCTGATGGAACCGCAAATAAAAAAAACAGTTGGGAAGGTTCTCCGTCATAGGACTCCCATTCAATCCTCTCTCTGGTTCTCCCCACAGCAATCCCCACCTGATCTACATAATCAGATTTTCCGTGAGGAATCGCCACATGTCCTCCAATTCCTGTAATCCCTTCACTTTCACGCAGATATACATCCCTGATATATCCTTCCAGATCCTCTACATATCCCGCGGCCTTTAACAGCCCTGCAAGATGACGGATAACACCATCCTTATCTATCGCATCCATGTCTAAGTCAATCACACGTTTATCCAGGATTTCTTTTACTGCCATACTGCTTCTCCTCACTTTATAAAATACTGATATAACTCAAATGCAGAGTTCTTGGTCTTCATCGCCGCCAGCGTTTCATCGTCATCTGTCAAACGAAGGAAATCCTTATAAAACTGTTTCGTCCGCTTTACCTCAAAATTTGACGTCATTTTTACTGCCAGTAAAAACACTACATCGACCATATCCTCATACCATGGAATCGGCGTATCCAATATAGCTACCGCGATCCGTGGCTCGTTAATCTCTGCCATATTTCCATGGGGAATTGCAACACCCCGTCCGATACAGGTTGTTGTAGCCCGTTCCCGGTCAAACACACTGGAAAGGTAATTAGGCGTAACATCCCCTTTTTCTTCCATCTTTTTTACCATCATAGTAATGAGCTCATCTTTATCTGTTATCTTCGGATGAATAAAAAATAAATCCACTTCAAACAACTGATGGCATAAACTGCTGAAATGAAATTCCGGTTTTTCTCTATAACTGAAGATATGCTTCGCCTTTTGACGAACCAGCTTAACAGCCTGCTCATTCAAACGGCCTCCAACACAAACAACCCGCTCGTCATCCACTTCCATATCAGACATATTGATAATAATATCTCTATCCCTGTACATAGCTAAAGAAAAATCATGAGAACCCGCTACCTGAATATCTGAGATTTCTGGAATATTGTATTTTACCATCTCCACAGCCAGCTGACTGGACGCCAATCCCTTATCGCTCAATAAAAGGGCTGTAAGCGGGAATCCTTTCTTCTGCCTTATAATCGCTGCCTGAATATAAAGTGCAATCCCCGCCAGTTCATCTTCCGTCACCTGAATATCATAATATTCTTCAAACAGATTGCTGGTCGACCAGGTAGCAAGAAATGTCTGCTTATACTCCTCTTTCACATATTTGCTTATATTGTTTCCTGCTGCTGTAGAATACTTCATTCTAAAAATCGCTGATCTCATATGCAAAAGAAGACTTTCCTGCAAAATTTCATCATCCGACAGATCGACTGCTAAAACAGTACCGATCATATCGATAACCATTTTCACAAATTTCTCTAAATCCCTGTCATACTTTTTTGTATACTCACGATTCTGAAGCCCTGTAAAGCTCTTTATTTTTTTTGCAGTCAGAAGGAGAATTGCCAAAATCATTACATCTTCTTCCGAAATGCCGATCTGGTATACTTTTTCAATTCTCTGGTAGATCGACTCTGCAAACGAATATTCATTATGATTCTGAATATCCTCCATATCAGCCGGAGACAACCCCATATTTACCGAACCGTTCCTGGCCAGTGAAAGACAGGTCATGAGCCAGACCATTTTAAATGAATTGTCCGCCAGTTCGATTCGCCATGCGTTTTCCGCCTCCACAATGATCCGCCAGATGCGCGATGTATCAATCCGCGGCGCAAATGTTTCAAGCAGCGCATCCCATGCTCCAGGCATCATATCCATCATATAATCCCGTATCGCAATCCGAAAGCTGTATTCACTTCCCTTAAGGCAAAAGCCTTTTCTGCGCATGGAAACAATCTTAAGACCGCGTTCCTCAAACCAGCAGGAAACCTCTCTTAAAAGCTTTCCTACAGTAGGCGAGCTTAAATACAAACTGTCTGCTATGTACTGAAGTGTCGTTATCTCTCCGGGCTTCAGTTTTAAAAGAGTCCCTATCAGCTGTTTTTTACTGTCATTCATGGAAAACTCGCAAGGCAGGCTGCCATTTCCGTCCAGATATTTCTCCAGATTTTGTCTTTCCTCTTCACTGCACTCCAGCCAGATCCCTGCTCCCTGCCTTTTTTGAATTTTCCCAAAACCATTCTGTTCCATCCAGCCATTGATCTCATTCAGTCTGATCCGAACTGTTTTTTCAGATAATCCCACCTTACTGGCAATTTCTAACGTGGTATAGATTTTCTCATTCAAAAGACAGTTAAGTATCCGATTATTGTAAAGTAAATTTTTATCCTGCTTCATCTATCCACCATAACCCATCTTCGCCTGTAAGACTGTAAGCCCGAAATCCCGGGCTTACCCATTTATTCGCGGCTTTTTGACACGGCCTCTCCGTATATATAACGTCCGCTGGAACCAATTACCTTCATATATGCCTTTACAAACTGCTTTACACTTTCCTCTGCCGCCATACATAAGTGCAAATAATCAAGTTTTGGATCCTCCTGCAAAGCATTCACCATCCCCTGCTTTGCTGCCTCAAATGCATCTGTTGCAACATTGATCTTGTTAATGCCTCCTGCAACTGCCTTCTTTAAATTTTCTTCTCCAGAACCGGAGCCGCCATGCAATACCAGAGGCATCTTTAATGTCTCCTTCAGAAGATGCAGACGTTCAAAATCCAATTTAGGAATTTTTCCCTTTGGATATGCACCATGTGCCGTTCCAATCGCCACGGCCAGAGCATCCACACCGGTTCTTGTCACAAAATCCAGTGCCTGATCTGGGTTAGTATACAGATCTACATCCGTATCATCAGAGGCAGCTGCCTGACCCACATGTCCCAGTTCCCCCTCTACAGAGCAGCCTGCTCCGTGAGCCAGAGCGCTGATGATCGCACTTCTTTTGACGTTCTCCTCATAAGGCAGAGAGGAACCGTCGAACATTACATTCGTAAAGCCTGCATTGATACAGTCTGTGATCACATAAAAATCTGAACCATGATCCAGATTCAGCGCCACCGGTACATGAACTCTAGCAGCCAGTTCTCTGACAATCGGAATCATTTCCTCCATATGAGCGTGATTTTTCATCTGACCAGGGCCAAACTGGATGATAATCGGAGAATGCTCCTCTTCCGCCGCCATAATGCCGCCTCTTGCCATTTCAATGTTGATGCTGTTCATGGCCATAACGCCGTAATAATTCTTATTTGCATCATCAAGAATTGTTTTCATAGATACCAGCATAATCTTATCCTCATTCTTTCTTATATAATGTTAATGTCCAGATCAATATCCACATTTTCTTCCTCAACAGTCTCAGGAGTCTTATCCTTTTTCAGGAACGCATAAGCAATGCCTGTTGCCATAGAACCTGCAAACAGAGCTGCCATAAACATTCCGGGATTTGTCATCATCGGTACTACAAAAATCCCGCCATGACCTGCTACTGATTCACATCCAGCTCCTACTGCAATCGCACCTGCTACTGCAGAGCCTAACATACTGCACGGAATAAATCTTGCGGGGTCTGCCGCTGCAAAAGGAAGTACACCCTCTGTGATAAAGCACAGTCCCATCGGAAGAGCCGTTTTGGCAGTTTCAAGTTCTGTCTTCGTAAATTTATTCTTTTTGATCAAAGTTGCAATAAAAAGTCCGATAGGCGGAGTCATGCCGCCAATGATCTTTGCACACATCGGTCCGTTTATTCCATCTGCACCCAATGCATTTGCCGCCATAGATGCCGTCTTATTAACAGGACCGCCCATATCAAATCCCATACACGCGCCGATTACCCCTCCAATAACAGATTTTGCTCCGCCGTTTAAGGAGATGATCCACTTCTGGAACACATCCATGATCCAGGCCAAAGGAATAGAAAATACGCACAGGAATATCATGCCGCATACAAGCGTTGACAACACCGGAATGAACATAACAGGCATGAGACCCTCGCACCACTTCGGCAGCTTCCAGGTCTTCATCCAGTTAACAAACCAGCCGATGATAAATGCCATCAGCAGTCCGCCCAAAAATCCGGCTTTCGACTGCGCTGAACAATAGCCAATCACAAGACCTGGTACAATGCCTGGACGTCCTGCAATTGAATATGACACACCGGCTGTCATAACAGCCACTGCAAAATCCATTGCATAAGAACTCAGCTTATTTACACCCCACCAGAATCCAACCCATGTGAACGGATTTAAATTAGAAAATGGAGTAGCTCCTGCTTCTACCGCACTGCCAATGTTCCAGCCTCCAAACGCTTTTGCAAGTGCACCTAAGATACCTCCTGCTACAACGATCGGGATCATGTAGGAAATACCGGTCATAACATGTTTCATCGCATTTCTTTGTTTTGCCATTATCGTTTTCCCCCTATTGTATACAATTCTATTTTCCCAACTTTTCGTGAATTTTGCTTATAACTCCCTTAGGCGATTTCATAACTGTGCTGATCGGGATTTCCACAACAGCCTTTCCCTTAAATCGCTCCTTATTCACCCGGATATCTGCAGATATAAGAATCACATCTGCATCCCTGATTTCATCTGGAGTCAGTTCATTCTCTACCCCAATAGATCCCTGTGTTTCTACTTTTATACTGTCTCCCAGCTCCTTTGCTGCATTTTCCAGCTTTTCTTTTGCAATGTAGGTGTGGGCAATCCCCGCAGTACATGCTGTGATAGCTAAAATTTTCATATAAAAGCCTCCTCTCTTTTGATGTATTTACAATAACATCTATTTCCTCCAAATAGTAAACATATTGCGGCAAATAGTTACGGTAATTTTTGCCAAATCATCAAAACACCATCTGAATTCATTCATTTATTTGTGTATCTTTATCAAAAAAACTGATGCCGGAGATTAACTCCAGCACCAGCTTTGTCAATAGCCTGATGTATTATCTTTTCCTTCTTCCTCCCCCGCCGCCAGCCCGATCAACGTTCTGGCCTCTTTTGTCAAAAATTTATTCTTATGGTAAATAACGGAAAACTTCCGTGACAATGCAAGTCCTCTTATAAAGAACTCCTTAACCTGCCCCTTCTCAAGGCTGTCCCGAACCAGATAATAAGGAAGAAGCGACAAGCCCAGACCGGCTTTTACCCCTTCCAGCACCGCCTCATTGCTGACGCTCTCCCATAAGGGCTTCACAGAAATTTCCCCTGCTGCCAGAATCCCGTCCAGAACCTCTCGCCCCGCGCTGCCCCGCTCCCGCAGGATCAGCTCCTGTCCTGCCAGCTCTTCAGCCGATTTTAAGGTATGCCCTGCAAACGGATGGGCCGGAGGGCAGATAAATACCAGCCGATCGCCGGGAAAGGTCCTACAGTGGATATAGGGACTGTGAACCATTCCCTCAATGATACCGATATCGATCTGATTTTCAAGCAGCTTCTGCTCAATGGCCTCTGAATTTCCCACCGCCGCCTGTACGGTCAGCGACGGAAAACGTTCCTTCAGCTCCCTGATATATCCGGGAAGCAGGCAGGAGCCGATGGTAATGCTGGTACCGATCCGCAATTCTTTCGCCGCCTGGCCGTCTCCCACCCCCTGCTCCATCTCGTCAAAAAGCGCGATAATATGTCTGGCATATTCCAGAGCCTGCCGCCCGCTGTCTGTGAGATACAAACGGCGTGAAATACGGTCAAAGAGCCGAACTTTGTAATGCTCCTCCATCTCTGAAACAGCCAGACTGATAGCGGGCTGGGCAATATAGAGTATCTGGGCTGCCGCAGTCATGCTTCCCGTCTCGCAGACCGTGACAAAAATCCTTAAATGACGCAGCGTCATGATCCTTCTCCTTTCTTTCACTGATTCGTATATTCATAATATTTTCATTATATATATTATAATATTATAGTATTTTACATATGTATCTGCAAGGCGTATAGTAGGAATGCCGGATGGATTTTCCGGCAAAATAACCGGGAATACTTCCCGTTTTAAAAGGAGTTCACCCATGGAAGCTGTATCCCATCATGAAAAGCGGTCTGTCATCTTAAAAAAGCTTTTTATTTCTACCTTTTATCTCAGCGCCTTTACCTTTGGCGGCGGCTATGTAATTGTAACACTGATGAAAAAAACCTTTGTGGACCAGTACCACTGGATCGATGAGGAAGAGATGCTGGATCTGGTAGCCATTGCCCAGTCCTGCCCCGGCGCCATCGCAGTCAACGGGGCTATCGTGGTAGGCTACAAGCTGGCAGGCCTTCCCGGAGTCATGACCTCCGTTCTTGCAACGGTCATCCCTCCCTTTGCCATCCTTTCTCTGATTTCACTCTGCTATGCCGCCTTCCGCTCCAATCAGTATGTGGGCTGGATGTTAAACGGAATGCAGGCCGGAGTAGGAGCCGTAATCATGGAGGTAGTCTGGGAAATGTCCTCTGGCATTATAAAAGAAAAGCAGACAGTTCCCCTTCTTGTCATGGCCGCAGCCTTTATTGCCAACTACTTCTTCGGCGTCAGCGCCATTATCATTATCCTGCTGTGCATCGGCCTTGGTATCGTCACAACCTTAAGCCGTGAAAAACAGAAGAAAGGCGGTTCCTTATGATCTATTTACAGCTCTTTTTAAGCTTTCTGCAGATTGGCGCCTTCAGCTTCGGCGGCGGCTATGCGGCAATGCCTCTGATCCAGAATCAGGTAGTACAGCTTCATCCCTGGCTTTCCCAGTCCGAATTTACGGATCTGATCACCATTTCCCAGATGACCCCCGGCCCGATCGCAGTCAATTCCGCAACCTTTGTAGGCACCCGCATTGCCGGAGTTCCCGGAGCGCTGGCAGCTACCATCGGCTGTGTGCTCCCTTCCTGCATTCTTGTAACGATTCTGGCAAAAATTTACTTAAAATACCGAAGTTTAAGCCTTCTTCAAGGCATTTTAAAATCCCTCCGTCCTGCCGTAATCGCCATGATCGCAGCTGCCGGAGTCAGCATTCTGGTTACCGCATTCTGGGGAAATGACATTTCCTCCCTCCATCTGGATGCCATTCTCTCCAGTACAAATATAAGAGCTGTGGGAATCTTTCTGCTTTCCCTGATTCTTCTTGCAAGATTCAAAATGGATCCCATCCATGTGATGCTTCTTTCCGGAGGGGCGGAAGTTGTCATGCAGCTCATTATGAAGCTTCTGTAAATATTTTTTCTGTTTCGTGACTTTTATCACATAAAAAGAGGGGCGGCTGTGGTATCCTATATACAACAGAAAACGAATTCACATTTACAGGAGGTAATATATATGGCACTTTCACATCTCACATCCGCTGATTTCGACCAGGCAGTAAATGCCGGTGACGACGTAGTAGTCGTTGATTTCTTTGCAACCTGGTGCGGTCCCTGCAAAATGCTGGCTCCCGCAGTAGAACGCATGGCAGAGGTTCATCCGGAGGTACATTTCTACAAGGTAGACATTGATGAAGAAATGGATCTGGCATCCCGTTTCGGAATCATGAGCGTTCCCACCCTTCTCTACTTCAAGAGAGGAGAGATCGTAAATAAAACCGTAGGACTCATTTCTCCTGCTGATCTGGAAAATGCCATTGCCAAATCCAAATAAACCATAAACACATAAGAGGATTGAACCCTTCGCTGCGATATCTGTCAAACGAAGCATTCAATCCTCTTTTATTGTCCTGCAGCCGGAAATCAGGGTACCTACACGTATCCTCCAAATTCTTTCAGCCACTTTCTTCTCTTCTCATAATCGGGAAGCACATTCTTTACTTCTGCCCAAAACTTCCGGGAATGGTTCATCTCCTTTCGGTGAGCCAGCTCATGGACCACCACATAATCCAGAACCTCCGGCGGCATCAGCACCAGCTTCCAGTGGAAATTTAAATTCCCCTCACTGCTGCAGCTTCCCCAGCGTGTTTTGGCGCTGCGGATGGAAATCCGCCCATAGGTTACTCCCATCAAAGCCGCAAAATACGCAATCCTCTGCCCAATCCGCTCCCGTGCCTTCCTGCGGTAAGCCGCCTCAAGCTTTGGATCTTCCTCATAGTCATGTGGAAATACCTGAGCCAGATTTCGTCTCTTTGTTTCCGAATCGAACCATTTCTTCAGAATCCATTCCTGCCGGGTTCGTACAAACTCCATCAGCACTCCTTCCGAAATGCCCTCCGGCGCACGGATGATCACCTGACCATCCGTCTTTATCTCCAGTGCCAGACTGTGGCGTCGGGAATAGACCACCTGTGCCTCGATCGTTCCTTCCCGCTCTCCCTGTCTCCAGCCAATCCCTATCTTTCCTATCATATCCGCTTACAGAACATCGGAAAAATGAGGCCTGAGCTTTTTAAACATCTTAAGTCCGCAAAGAAGTACGATCAGGGTGAAGGCCCAGTAATACAGCGTCAGCTTCGGCCGCTCCCAGAACCAGTTGCCTGTAATCATGCTGTCCTTGTATCCGGTGACGATATAGTAAAAAGGATTCAGTTTAAAAATCGGTTCCATCCAGGGCATACGGTCTGTAAACATAGATTCATGATACATAATGGGGCTGAGCCAGATGCCAAACTGCAGGCAGATTCCCACGATCTGAGCCATATCCTTAAAAAATACATTGACAGAAGCTGTAAAATATCCCAGTCCCAGCACCAGCACAGAGGCTGCAAAGGTATAATAGAGAACCTGGATCCAGGTAACGCGCACCGGCATCCCGGCGATCAGGTACATTCCCGCCATGATCAGCACGAAAAAGGCATGAACCAGCAGACAGGAAATCAGCTTGATGATCGGCAGGATCTCTACTTTGAAAACCACCTTTTTGACCAGATAGCTGTATTCCTGAAGACAGCCCGTTCCTGTGTTTAACGCCTCGCTGAAAAAGAACCAGGGTACAATGCCCGGAACCAGCCATGCCACATAGCTGACTCCAGGAACAGGCGGCGGAGACTTAAAACCGATTCCGAAAATCACCGCATAAATGACTACGGTCACAATGGGCTGAATAAACATCCATACAATACCGAAGTAAGAACCCACGAACCGTTTTCTGAAATCAGCCTTTCCAAGATCCCATATGAGCTTTCGCTTTGTAATAATCTCCTTTAACAGAGAAACTGCATAATTCATAATCCGTATCCTTCACTGTCAGAATTTAAAGGTATCCTTAAGACCGCTCCATTTCTTATCCTTCTCGGAAATGATCAGCTCCATTCCCGGCTCGATAGGCCACTCTACGCCGATCTCAGGGTCGCTCCAGAGAAGGCCGCCCTCATCGCCCGGATGATAGAAGTCTGTGCACTTGTAGGCAAACTCCGCCTCATCGGAGAGAACCAGAAAACCGTGTGCAAAGCCCTCCGGAATGTAAAACTGCTTCTTGTTTTCAGCAGATAAGGTCACGCCGAACCACTTTCCATAGGTTTTGGAATCGGAACGCAGGTCTACGGCAACGTCAAAGACCGTTCCCCTTACCGCACGTACCAGCTTGCCCTGAGGATACTGCTTCTGGAAATGAAGGCCCCTTAAAACGCCTTTTACGGACATGGACTGATTGTCCTGTACAAAGGTCATATTAAGGCCTGCTTCCTTAAAGTCATTCTGGTTATAGGTTTCCATAAAATAGCCTCTCTCATCCTTAAAAACCGTAGGCTCAATTACATAAAGTCCTTCAATTTCACATGTTGTCACTTTGATCTTTCCCATGATTCTTTCTCCTTCTTTCATCCATCCTGAGTCATTCAGCAGCCCGAAAGCCGCTTTTCCACATCTATCAGGAAATTTTACCACGTTATCCACAAGGGTGCAACTGTTTATGCTGCTTCTCTCTACAGCCGCAGGCACACCACCGCAAAAATCCGCACTGCCACATACAGATCCATCATCATCACCGCATAAAGCAGCCCTCTGTCGTCGCTTCCCGTCCGTACCACCCGGCTGCTGCGGAATGTAAGCAGAACCGCCGGAAGGAAGGGCAGCAGATATCTTCCCTGAACGCCTTCAATCATGGACGCGCTTCTGGGAGTCCAGGCTAACAGCATGGAAAACATCAGCGCCCCTAAAAGCAGCAGCGCCAGAAACCAGATCCACAGCCTGTTTCCTGTGGAAAACATCACTTCTTCTCCCGGCTTTTTTAACGCCAGCACCACTAAAATGGTACACAGAGCCAATATGATCACGGTCGGTGTATTTAAAACAGGATCCTGATTTCCCAGAGAGCCGCCGATCATTCCTTCAAACAGCTGCGTTCCCTTCCACGCCAGCGTGTCATAACACATTTTCAGCACATGAAGAGGACGGTGGAGCAGCTCCGCAAAGGTATATCCCGTCTCTCCGGCCCAGGCAATATAGCTGTCCTCTGCCTGAGTATACATGGAAACGGTTCCCAGATTAACTGCAGCCATGGCTGCCGCAAAGGCTCCCAGCACCCCTGCCGCAGAAGCCGTCCACCGGCCCCAGCCCCCAAACTTTTTCACCGGGATCAGAAGGCACAGCCCCGCGATCACTCCGTATACCATCTTGCAGGGTCCCATGACAGCCATCACAAGAGCCAGGGCAGCTACATCCCTCACCCGTACACGCTCTGCCTTGTAAGCCAAATAAAGGCATACCGCAGTAAAGTATCCGCTGAGGGCTATAATCATCACATCATAGGAAAAGGACGCCGCCAGATGGAGCGTCATGGGAAGCAGGGCCGCTCCTGCCGCCACCTCCCTGCCAAAGGGCATCCTGCGAATGGTAAGACATCCCATGGCAGTGAAAAACATAAGGTTGAACAGCCGTCCCAGGAATAACAGTCCCAGGCCGCCCAGCCCCAGCATCCTTCCCAGGGCAATCCCCATGGCCTGGGGAACATAGGCCAGGGGCGTGGTCCGCACCGGCATCTGGTATGACATGACGGTCCCGTCCTCACCAGTGCTTCCAAGGCCCCGCTCCTTTATGGTCCGGTATGTGCCCTCCTCCAGCTTCTGTCCCAGTACCACAGCCGTTTTTCCGCCGTCCTCCACAGCTTCATAATCCATGACTCCTGTCAGGTCCTCAATGAATACGTCCTGGGCTCTTATAAACACCCGCTCGTCCTCCGCCCTGGCGGTCCTGCCCATCAGGCGGCTTGAAAGCTGGTAAGCGCTGATATAATGGCTCACCTCGTCCGGGGCAGACAGGGGAGGGAGGACCACCATATACATCAGGCCGATTCCCATGGCGGCTGCGGGAAATATCCGCGCCAGGCCATAGTCCCGCCTTACCAGGAACAGGTATCCCACTGCCGCCAGTACCAGAACCGCAAATACCATCAGCCCGCCGTACCAGCCGTAGAGGAAACGATCCCCTGTTTCCAGGACACCGGCCCTGACATCCGTCAGATGCCACAGTCCAAGGGCAAGAACGCCGCAGGAGCCTCCCAGCCAGACACAGCGGGAATGGCCGCGCGGCATCCTTCCTGCCCCGGCATCATGCCCGATTCCCGGTCTGCTGCTTTCCTGTTTCCTCCCCGCTTTCTTACCTGCCATCTGTTTCCTCCCCGCCCATTTTCTCTGTACTCATGCCCTCCTTGGCGTCCGCTCCGGCTGACTCCTCCTTTTCCAGGAATCTCTGTATCTTAAGCTCCAGTTCCTCCCTGTCCTTCTGGTCCAGCGCAATGCGCTGCACCAGCTCCTTTTGCCTGCTTTCCATCTGGGACATCTGGAGTGTCATCCCAAACACCTTCACAATCAGCAGGAAAATCATGAACAGAAAGAGAAAATTAGGGGTGGAGTATATTCCCAGCAAATGGGCGCAGGCATCCGCCAC
>ENA-ORTP01001914-ORTP01001914.1-human-gut-metagenome-genome-assembly--contig:-NODE-1914-length-18938-cov-4.148705_pt1 | contig 18938 bp, 17 predicted proteins | sample MGYA00241913_ERZ509190 | MGnify/ENA primary metagenome ERZ509190 (study PRJEB26280, sample SAMEA2338839) | human gut metagenome | biome: human gut; feature: human-associated habitat; material: faeces...
AGATTTAGGAATATATTTTTTAAGATTTTTGATTTATTGTTGACATTAAATATTAAAAAGGTTATACTACATATATAATAATAGTAATGATTATTATTATTAAAAAAGGGATAAGGGAGGAATATATGAGATCAATAACTAAGCTAAATATTCAATATGCACATCGTTTTTTAGGATATGAGGGAGAGGCAGAATATCTTCATGGCCATTCTGGGTTTTTGACAATCGAAGTAGAAGGAGATGTAGATAAAAGAACAGGTTTTGTTTATCCTTGTAATGGAATAAAATCTATAGCATGGGATTATTTAAAGAATTTTGATCATGCATTAATTATGCAAGAAAATGATCCATTATTGCCAAAAATTTTAGAAGTATATGAAAAACAGGGAATAAAAGAAGGAACAAAAACAAATACTAATATGGGATTACCAATAGAGAATGAATTAGCAAAAGCCTATCCAGAATGTAGATTAGTAGTTGTAAAAAAAGTGGCTACATGTGAAAATTTAATAGAAGTATTCTATTCTTTATTAAAGGATAAACTTAATATTAAAAAAATGGTATTTGCATCAGGAGATAATTGTGCATCAACTGAATTTTAATATTATAATATAAAGTAAAATCCATAAATAATTTTATATAGTTAATTATCTATAAAATAAATGAGATTGAAAGAGTTAAAATTCTTTCAATCTTTTTTATATTCTGAAAATTTATATACAAATTTGGTATATTATAGAAAAGTGATTATAATATAAATATCTCTAGAGAATTTATAAAAAATACTTAATATTCAAGGGGGGAATAAATGAAAGCACTATAATAAATTTGATTCAACAGATACAATAAAAAGATATATCAAAAAATATTAAATTTTATGGAGGATAAGAATATGACAACAAACAAAATAAAAAATTTTCAATTATTCAAACAACAAAAAAGTGATGACTGCTGGATTGCAAGCTGTAAAATGACAATAGACTACTTGAATAATACTAATTATAATTATGCTAATTTACTAAAAAAAGCTGAAACAATTTCTACAGGAAAGCAAGGGGGATATGATGGAATTTTAGAATTGTTGCATTTGGCAGCTCCCACTTTAAGTTATCAAGGAGAGATAGTAATAGATAAAACTATTGATGATTTTAAGAATCTAATAATAAAAAATATTGATAATAACCGTCCTGTAATAGTAGGGCTTCCTGGGCATGCAGTGGTAATTATTGGGTATGATTCTGTAAGTAGGGTATTTATTACAGCTGATCCTTATACTGGAAAAGAAAATCAGATTAAATATGGTTCTGTTATTACAGATATTTGTTATTCTTTGAAGTAATCCTTATTTTTAAGCTATAAGCAAATTTAATTGCTTATAGCTTTTTTGTATAAAGCAGCTTCTCTCTTTCTCTAAAAAAGACAGAGATTTCTCTCTGCCCTTCAACTAACTATTTTATTTTTTCTTTCATCTAAAAATTAAACATTACAATATTTTATACATACTTTTTTCCCATGAAAAGCTATTCTTATGTATGTTATTTCTTTTATTCCTCTTTCTTTCAGTACACTGCCATACTTCTTTTCGCTTATTTGAGCCAATCCTTCCTCTGCTCTCTCTTTTAATTGTTCTTCAGAAGAAGCCACTTTTAATTCTAAAATATATCCTCTTTTATTTTTGTTTCTCGGCTCCAGTTCTATATCATATCTTCCCAAACCACTTTCTTGATTTGAGTGTATGTGGTATTCTTCATCTAATGATTGTATCATTCCAAGAAGTAAAATATGATAGAATTTTTCTTCTTTATCTGTATCATGATAACTTAGAGAATTTAAAACCATCTGTTGCAATAGAATTTCAAATCTCTCTATATTATTTTCTTTCAAAGCCCTCATAGCATTGTAAAATCTGCTGTATCCTCCAAATGAGATTTCTATAAATTTATCTTTGAAGAAATCCTGTACTTCCTTATTTGGAATTTTTACCAAATATTGATTTCTTTCTATTTTTTTATCAATAGTCAAATATCCAGAAAACAGCATCAGCTCCCATATTTCCTGCTGAGTGAGAAGAGTACTCATACTTGAATTTCCTGTAATAGTTTCTTCTACAGACTTTCCTGCAAAAAGTTCTTTCAATGCATCAAAAAGATCTTCACCTGCATTTTTTATTACATGATTTATCAGATAATTTTCTGATGTATCTATCCAATATGCTTTTAATTCCTGACTTCTTACAAAATTCAATATACTCCATGGATTATATATCTCCGCATTTCCAAATCTATATCCATCATACCATAATTTTACTTCTGGCATTTCATATTCCATGTCATAATATGAAAGCATTTCTTCTACTTCTTTTTCTGTGATTCCAAAATATTCGCTGTATTCATTCTCCATTATTGTATTAACTGAAAGATTATTCAGATCTGAAAATATTCCAGCCTTATTCACTCTGATAATACCTGTCATGACTCCCATATGCAGATAGGGATTATCTTTTAAAGCTGAGCTGTACAGCCCCTTAAAAAGATTAAGGGCTTCATCATAATATCCATATTGGTGAGCTGATACTAATGGAGTTCATACTCGTCTATAAGGATAATAACTTTTTGCTTATAATATTCATATAAAATTTTTGAAAGAAATTTTAATGAATTGCTGAGAGTTACTTGATTAAAATTTTTTCGACAAATATTTACAAAATCTTCTCTGTCAAATTCATCTAAAGATTCAATAACATTTAAGTTGTCACGATATAAAGAAGATATAAGTTGTTTTAATTGCTCTTCACAATTATTTATTGACATTTCTTTTATATCTTTAAAAGAGATGAAAATCACTGGATATTTTCCCTGTTCTGATATATATGGTGTTTTTTCTATATTTAATCCTTCAAACAGTTTTCTATTTTTTTCTGCTTCCTTTATATCAAAGAAATATTTTAATGTAGACATATTAAGAGTCTTCCCAAATCTTCTTGGTCTAGTAAAAAGCAGAGTTTTCCCTATATTTTTTCCTATTTCTTCAATAAATAGAGTTTTATCTATATAGTAATAATTATTTTCTATTATTGTTTCAAAATCACTTATCCCAGTTGGAAGTTTTTTTATTTCATTCATACCCAGCACCTCTCTTTCTTCATTATGATTTCTTCTATATTATACCATAATTTTTAAATAAATCTCTTGGTTTGCTGTTAAAGAAGTTTCAATATTAAAAACCCTCAGATAATTTACTGAGGGCTCAAATTGTTTTATTCTTAATATAAATTTTTTAGAACTTATAATTATATTCATATTAAGCATTCCATTTTTTAGATGCTCTGAATCTCACTATTTTCTTAGGATAAATTGTCATCTGTTCTCTTGTTACTGGATTAGATACTGTTCTTGGTTTTCTTGTAAGTATTTCAAATATACCTCTTTTTGGAAATCTTACCTCTCCATCTAGGGCTATTCCTTCCTTCACTGTTTCAAGAAACTCTCTTATCTTTTCTTCTGCTTCCATTATTGAAATTTTCTTTGAACTCATTTTTTGGTATAGCTTTGCCATCTCTTTTTTATTCATCTGTATCACCTTCAACCATTTTTATAAGCCCTTTTCCTGCTCTAAATTTTATTACTTCTTTTGGTTCAGTATATCTTTCCTCTTCCCACATTGGTACTTTTATTTTTCTTGATTTTATCTCTCTTTTTTCAAATACTCCCCAGTCTTTGAATACTACTTTTTTATCTTCCTCTAAAGCTTTCAGCAATACATCCCAAAACAAGTCTATCTTTTCTTTCACTTCTTTATGGCTTTTAATCCTATTTCTCTTCTTATAGAATCTTATAAACTCCCCTTCTGTCATATCTACCCCCTTTAAGTATTATATTACTAAGCAAAAGGCTGGCATTATATAAGCCAGCTTTTCACTACTAATTTAAAATAATTTTTTAGTTATTAAGCAGTCAAAAGTTTTAATTTCTGTTATTTAGCTCAATGCTGCATTTAATTAAAACTTATAACCTATTCCTGCTCCTACTATCCATTCACCTTTAGTTCTGTTTTTACCTGATTGATTATGTGAATCTCTCTCTACTGAGTAAGTTCCTTTTACATCAAAGATTACTCCGTTTTCTAATTCAAGAGCATATTTAGCATTTAATCCAATACTGTGTTCATTTTTGTGAGCTACTAGAATATCAAAGTCTGATCCACCTTCAAATTTTCCAGTGATATATTCTTCATCTGCTCCATCAAATATTCTTGTATAGCTTACTCCTGCTGATACAGTGCTCTTACCTTTTTCATGAGGAATTACTTTTTTAAGATCTACTCCTGCTTTTACTACTGTGTAGTCAAATGATTTAGAATCAGTTTCTATTGCTAAAGCTTTGCTTCCTTCATTAGCTCCATCTTGGTCTACATATGTATATGATAGAGTTGCGTATGGTTCTAGGAATAAATCTTTTCCAATATTGTGTGAGTATCTTCCGTTTAGGTAGATATCATAAGTCATATCTGAATATTTATCACTGTAGCTATGTCCACCCATTGTTCTTCTGTCTGCGTCATATTCTGAATACTGTACTCCTGCTCCTGCTTTTAATGTAAGATTTCCTCTGTAGTTTTCAGCAAAAGCTCCAAGGTATCCACTGTTTCCTTTTACTTTAGACATATCCAGCTTCGCTTCACTCTTATTTCCTCCAAGAGTTAATCCAAGAGAAGTATTTTCTGAATATCCATATTTAGCCAGCATATATGCTCCAGTAAGTTTCATGTCTGCATCTGTATCTGATGTACCAGTATCAACTCCATGATAATTTCTTCCATAATATGTATCTTTAGTTCCACCATCAGCATGAGTTAAGCCGCCCATTATCAACCAATTATTTAGATTTGGTCTGAACTCATTTTCTGTTACAATATCTCTAAACATTCCTGCTGATCTTCTTGATAGTTCACTAGAGAATGAATATGGAGTCTCTGTGTAAACACTATTTAAGTACCTCATGAGGTTTTTAAGCTGTTCCTCATCTCTCATATTTTCATCATAATTATTCCCTAAATCATCTGAAACAATCAATACTCTTAAAGCATTTAAGTTACCATCTGTACTGCCATATATTCCTTTGTATATATTATTTAAAGAATTATATCTCTTTTTAGATGGCTTTTCTGGTTTTGGATTGTCTGGATTACCTGATGCATCTGAGTTGTATATTTTATCCAAATGTAAATCTTCTAATGATGTTCCTGCACTTAAAACAAGTTCTTTTCCTTCCTCAAATCTTGCACTGTCTATAGCTGAACTAGCTTTGATATGCAGGTTCTTTATATAGATATCTTTCATATTTAACTTGACACGTTTACCAATATTATCTGTTACAAAATTTATCTTTCCTACTGTATTTTTATCATTTCCTTCCCCTGTTATTGTTAATTTTTCTCCATTATTTTCTAATGCATGAGTTGGTCTAAATATTAATTCTTTATCCTCATCAAATTCTGCATCATCCAAATTTCCTGAAGAAGTATTACTCAATCTCAAATTCAAAGCACTGTTTTCTGCTATTGTTATAGAACTTGCTCCTGATACTGACATTCCTTCAAAAAGTGTTACATTCCCTTTTATTCCAATATTATCAAATCCAGATATATCATGAAGTACATTAATCTTTCCTGTTCCAGCAGCTCTCATATTTTCCGAATTTCCAAAAAAATTAAGTGTATTATTATCTCCTGAAGATTCCATTTTCCCATTAACAACAGAGCCTCCATGAATAGTTATTGCATTATTACTTCCTTCAACTTTTATTATCGGAGAAAGATTTTCTATTTCTTTGTCTTTATAATTTCCATTAACAATAGAATTTTTTTCAAGAATAAGTTTATTGCTATCTCCTGAAATATTTATTGTAGGTAGTTCCTTTGTTAAATCTTCTTTTGCTCCTAATGCTCCTCCATTAGCTATTGAATTTTCAAGAGTAAGTTCTGAATTTCCAGCCATAGTTATAGCTGTTCCATAGGAATTAACTTTAGTATCTTTAAGAGTTAGACCAGAGCTAGCTTCCATCTCAACTGCTTCATCATATCCATTGATGACTGAACTGCTTACAGTATTTCCTGTTCCTTTTACTACAAGAGTTTTTTCTATTCCGTTAAGTATATATTTATCATATTGTTTGTCTCCAGATTCTAATTTAAAAGAATCATAACTTTCTATCTTTCCATTTCCATCCTCTGCTAATGTTGCTCCTACATTTGCAACTGTATACTCTGTTCCTTCTACTGTTAATTTTTTCTCTGTCCCAAAGCTATTCTTATATTCATCTTTGCTTGTATACACTCTATCTTCATCAACTGTGAAAACCAATCCATAATTTGTAATTATATTTTTATTGTTATTATCATCTTTTACAATATTATTTTCTGTTCCAGCAAAAGTAATATTTTCAGTAACTCTATCTCCTCCACTTACTAACAATCCATAATTAGCTCCTGAACCTATTTCACCTGAGTTAGAATAAAAGTCAGAATTCTTAATAGCATATTCATTTCCAAATATAATTCCTTTATTCAATAAATTATAAATATTCCCTTTTTGATTATATATTCCATATCCACTTAATTTTTCATTATTAGTACCATTATTAATTCCAAATATAATTCCATTATTTAATATTTTTTGTTCAATACTATTGGATGAATAATTATATGTTACTCCTGAACTTATATTTCCTGGGCTCTTTTTTATTGAATAAATTATTCCATCATTTTTTAAAATATCTAAATCTTTTATTGAAACTCCATGTGACATATTATTTCCTGAACTAGTTTCAAAAATCATTCCTATATTTTTGATCTCACCATTTTTACCTGTATGAGCTACTCCCATTATATTTTGGCTCTTAACATTTGAGTTTCCATAAATTATTCCACTATTTTCTAACTTGAAATTACTTCCTTTGTTTGTTATCCCTATTCCCTCCTTTTCATATGCATCTCCATAAATTATTCCAAGATTAACTATTTCCATGTTTTTTCCATCATTTTCTATTCCTTTTGCTAATGATTTAGAAGGTGAATCTGTTTTTGCTGAAATGATACCTTCATTTTCTATAGTTGTTTTTTTTATATTTGCATCTATTTTTATCCCTGTTGTTACTAACCTTCCCTTTTCTGAAGAAATTATTCCATTATTTTTAATAGCAAATTCTATATTTGAATTTTCTATATTTATCCCAATAGAATTTTCTCCAATAGTATTTTGCTCTTTTCCAGTATTTCTTCCAGTTATTACATTTTCATTTATAAGGATAAAATTATCTGTCAATGATGATAACTTCATTCCATATGTGTTATAGTAAGAAGAACCACCTTCTATCCTCATATTATTAGTATATACATTATCTTTAAATATATTATGATTGTAATATTCATTTGAATCTTCACCTATTGAAATTTTAGAACCTTCACCTCCTGATAGTGCTGTAAATTTTATATTGTCACTGTTATCTTTTGTTATTTCCAAACCTATTATCTCTACTCCCATTACCACTGTGCAAGAGAGAAGCATTCCCACTATTGTTCCTATTGTTATATTTCTCCCTCTTTTTTTATTCCCGCTTTTTACAGCCTTCATAATCCTTTCCAACATATTATTTTCCTCCCCATTGATATTTTAAAATTTAAAAAGTTCTCTTATGTATATAAATGCGAACATTAACAAGGAGAAAGTTCTCTATTTTTAAGATGTCATTTTTTTAACCTTTTTTTTCATATAAATATTGATATCTTGACTTTTTCAATATTAGAGATTATAATTGTTAATATAAAACATAAAAAAAGTTCGCATTTATATACAAAAGCGAACATATATTTATTCATTAAATTTAGAGAAGGCTATTTAAATATAAAATATTGATTTTTTTATGAAAAACATATATCATCTACAATACAAGTATCTACTTTAAAATCATTATTTAAAGAAATTTTTGGTATTATTAAAAGTGTAATTATTCGTATTTGTATATAAAAGTACCCACTTCAGCTGTACTTTAAAATACAAAAATTCTCAGTAAGTTTCTACTAAGAATTTTCTTAATTCTATTCTTTTTTATGAAAAAAATTTATTCTCTCTAAATTTAGGAGTAATTTTATCAGAAAATAAAAAAAACACGGATTTTTGAATTTTCATTCTAAAAGCTGCATGAGTTCACAAATTTTTAAATTTTACAGTATTAATACTCTGCTATATAATAAGTAGAATTCAGCCCTTCACCCTCTTTCTAATAGATAAACGCAAATAAAAAATTCAAAAAACTTTTACTTTTAAAATAAATTTAATAATAAAAAGTTTTTCTTCTAATTTTTAAATTTATGATACAATAAAAATATATTTATTTTGTTTTATATGGAGGAAAAATTGGATATATCTACATACATTAAATACATTCAACAAGAAGTCAAGGATAACGGATTTGATGATTATGTTCATGTTTTTTATGAATATAAAAATTATCTTGAAAGTCGTATCGAAAAAAATCCGAAAGATATTGAAGCAATATGCCAACTTGCAGCTGTTTATCTTGAATTAAGATATGGAGAAGATATTTCAATCAAACTTATACTCGATACATTGACTAATTACATTGATGAAATCAGTATAATTGATAAATCACGTATTTATGTAAATTTAGCATTTTTATATGAAAGCAACTATGATCAAAAAAAATGTTTATATTATTTAGAAGAAGCAATAAAATTAAATCTCAACACAGCGAATGCGTATAATGAACTCGCTCGTATTCGTATGGAAAATAATTTTACAGGTGATATTTTAAGCTTATTTGAAAAGGCATATTCTCTTAGTCCAAAAATGAAATATCAATATAATTATGGTGTTGCTCTATTCGAATATGGTTATATTTTAAAATCTAAAGTCTTATTTGAAGAATTGTTACCAAAATATGAAGATGAAAGACAAGTATTATATGGATATGGGGTTTGTTGTTTTTATACTGGAGATAAAAGAAAAGCAATTGAAATAGCAAATAAATTAGCCCAAAGAAAAAACGATGATTATATTGCTGAATCTGAAATAGCGGACTTATATTTTTTATGTGATGAATACTCTAAACATAATGAAATGTATGATAACTCTGATATTGAATATTATTCAGATGTAAAATGGCTTGCACCATATTTCTATTGTCTGAAGGTACAGGGAAAAACAAAAGAGCTTCAAGCAAAATTATCTAAAGTAATAGCAGAAAAAAATAACGCAATTATGGAAATTGAAGCTGAGGAACTAGATGATGACTTTACAGAAATTGAAAAAAATGAAAGTATTCAAAAATATAAAGAAGAAAAAAATAATATTATAGTAGCTTTTGAAAAGATACTTAATGAGGATTATAAGCCTGAAATAAAAATCAAATTATGGTTGATGTATGGGTGCTATATGATTGATTGTCCTCGCCATCAATCTTTATAATAAAAATAAATTAAAAAAGAAGAACCACTTTTATGGTTCTTCTCTATAATTTAATCTTTTAAATCTTTCAAATATTGTATTTTAATATCTGATTTTCTTACATATTCTCTAACTACAGCATTATATTCTTTATCTTTAGTTCCAGAATTATTTATTTTATTTCTGTATTTTACAAAATCCTCTTCCAGTTTAGCTCTGTTTTTTTCATTAATTTCATTTTCCATCAATCTGTCTAATCTTATAGACAATTTTGAGTACTCATTTTTAACGTTTTTTTCTTTTCCACCACCAAAAAAATCTAAATTACTGCACCCTGTCATCATTAAAATTGCTATCATTATAAGTAATTTTTTCATTTTCAGCCCCTTTGTAGTTAAGCTGGCGATCCCGATGTGGTTTGAACACACAACCTATTCCTTAGGAGGGAATTGCTCTATCCAATTGAGCTACGGGATCACACAGTCAATATTATACACTAAAATTTAAATTTTGAAAAGAGTTTTTTAATATTCTACAATATGGTATTTTTAATAAGATGAAGCAGATGCTTTTGCCCTATTCCGCTTACACTGCCAATCTTGTAAAGATAATCCATTACCTTATCTCCATTCTTCTGATCCATATTGGAATATTTGTAATATGATACTGCCTCTCTAATGATATGAGCGTCGCTGCCAAAAGTAGCAGTAAGACCATATCTTTCCCGTAATTCAGCAGCCTCTAGATTTCTAATCAATGACAATGCGTGATTATGAGTTTCCAGAGAATCTACTAATTTTATAACATCATAAATATATGGTTTATTATTTATAAAATTCTTTTGAACGATTCCGCATATATGAGGAATTGACTTGTGGCATTCCCATCCTTGAAGCACATCTAGATATTCATATATATTTCTATGAGTTTTTGCCATTCTTTTTATATTCTTATATTGTTCTACTTCTTTCACATAAAACTCTTCTAAATCAGCCATTTTTTTAAAATAAACTAAAAGTTCAAACCCATCTTCACATCCTAATTCTATTCCTGGAACTACTCCTATTCCCTTTTCGTAGAGTTCTACTGCACCACTTATTTCATTATGGTCTGTAACAGACAAAAGATATCTTTTATTTTTGACAAAACTTTTTAAAAATTCTGGCTTTATAAAGCTGTCTGAAGCTGTTGTGTGTATATGGAGATCATAATAAAAATCGCCTGCAAATCTACTGTCACTATCTATAAATGGAAAAAAGAAAGGAGACAGTTTTTGAAATTCTACCATTGTTCTCACCTCTTTTTACATATTGAAAAAGAACCTATGTATTCAAAGTGCGTGTATGCTGGTTATTAAAATTTCTGATAATCTGCTGACACTTGAAAATATAGTATAATTATAAAATATCCAATTAAAATATCTATTTCTGGATATTATCATTTTATGCTCTTAATAAATTCTTCTATGATAATAATATAACACTAATCTAAACTCTTGTCAAAATGTTGTTGATTCTAAGGTTCAGTATTTTATAATTTTTCATTTATAGACTTCTTTCCTGATGTATTTTTTATATAATAATATATTTTAATGAATAGCTAAAAAATTTTGAATAATATTTAAAAAACTCCTATTTTTATAAAATAGGAGCAAGTAAACGACATATTGATTCTTTAAATTTTATGTAGTAGCCTCTGTTGCTGTATTCACTTCTCAGGATTTTACTGCTGACTTTCATGTCTCTATAGAAGATTTCTCTAAATTCTTCAGCTACATCTTTTTCATATATATTTATATTTATTTCAAAATTCTGATAAAAACTTCTATTGTCAAAATTAGCAGTTCCTATGCTGACTATCTCACTATCTGCCATGACCATTTTACTGTGCAGGAATCCTTTGTTATATCTGTAGACTTTTACCCCTAAATCCAAAAGCTCTCCAACAAAATACTGGTTTACCCAATATATAAAGAAATGATCTGGCTTGTCAGGTATCATTATCTTAATATGCACTCCCGACATAGCTGCTATCTTCAACGCTTCCAGCACTGTATCATCAGGTACAAAATAAGGAGTCTGTATATAGATATAGTTTTTAGCTTCCATTATTATTTTAAGAAAATTGTCTCTCATTGTTCTGAATTGATAATTTGGTCCACTGCTTACTACCTGAGCATATCCAGAATATTTTCCTCTGTCTTTTATTACTTCCTGCATCGCTTCTCTTTCATACTGGTATTTTTTCTCTTCATATTCTATGTGCTTTTTCTTAACTATTCCCCATGAAAAGAAAAATTCTTTTTCAAGTTCCAGAGCTGCCTCTCCGAAAACTCTCATTCCTGTATCTCTCCAATGCCCCATTTTACCTTTACCCAGATATTCATTTCCAATATTGAATCCACCTATGTATCCCAGTTTGCTGTCAACAATACATAATTTTCTGTGATCTCTATAGTTTGCTCTCAAATTGGCTATCTTTAAAAAAGGAAAGTGTGATGGAAAAAATATTTCTACATCTATTTTATTCTCTCTCATCTTTCTAATCATTTTACGGCTGGTTCCTCCAGCTTCATCTGCTATGATTCTTATATCCACACCCTCTTTAGCTTTTTCTATAAGAATATCAACTATAGATTTTCCTAATTCATCATATCTGAATATATAATACTCCATGTATATAGTTTTTTCTGCTTTCTTCAAATCAGCTATTATGCTTTTAAAAAACTGATTCCCTTCAGTAAAAATTTTCATTGAATTAAGAGTAGTCAATCTATTCTTTGAAGATATTTCAAGGTAGGAAATCAACTGCTTCCACCTTATCAGATCAGCCCTCTCAGAAGACTTGATTACTTTTTTACTATGAAGGAATTTCCATTTATAAAATTGATTTACCACTCTCTTCTTTTGAAAACTGAGTCCGAAAAATAAGTAAGCTATAAATCCTACATATGGAGCAAGTATGAGTATCGTTATCCAAAATAAAGTGTATACCGGCTTTCGACGCTCAATCAAAATAATGATAATAAGAAATACCATATTTATGATGGCTATATAGTCTTTAAAAAAAGTAATAACTAAATTCATTTAATCACCTCTATGTTCTATACCTAAGATAATAACATTTTTTTCTAAATTTTTCTAATTAATAATTTGAATTTTAATTTACTATTTCCTTTTTTTAATTAATTTTTTTATAATTTTTGAATTAAGTGTTTTTATCTTGACTTTTTGAAATTTTTTTGTTGTTAAATTAGTCATTTTAAGTTATACTAATAGTGATAGAACAATTAACTAACAAGGTAGGTGATACCATGAATAACTTTTTTGATAAGTTTGAAAAAGATCAAAAATTGAATCTTTTTACTGGGGATTTCCTAAGCAAAATCACAGGATACCCAACAAGGCTTGAAATGGCCGAGTCTGTTCTGTCTGATATCAAACAGTCAGCTAAGGGTTATATTAGGAATATTCATTCTTTTGCTGAAACATCTCAGACTTATCTTGATGCAGTGGTAAGTTCAAAAAAAGGATTAATAAAACACATCAGGGAAATATTTGATTTGAAACATCATAGAAATGTTGAAATATATAGCGATATTTTTAATTCAGGATATTTTGAATCTATTTTTACTATGAATTATGATGTAATGATTGAACGTTTGTTCGCTAATCTTGTTTCTGTATCTACTCCTTTAAAACCTGCAAAAGCAGTTGAAGGAAAAATTAGATTTTACAAGATCATGGGGACTATCTATAATTCAGAAGATATTTTTTTAACAAGCCAGGACATTAGGAAATTAAAAGTCCTTGAATTTTATAAAGAGTTTTTCAATAATTTGAGATTTGAATTAATAAGCAGACCTACTATTTTCTTAGGGGTTGACCTTAAAGATCCAGATTTTTTAAATATGCTTGATTTTCTCTTATCAATGACGAAAAATAATGAGCAGCCTGTTTATCTGGTAACATCAACTGCCATAATAGATCCTGCTGTAGCTGATCTTATAAACAAATACAATATAAAACTTACAACATTAAGTGAAAAAGAACTTTTAGCCAATCTTCATACTGTGATTGATGCTGATGGAGATGATGTTTTAAGAAAAAAGTTAGTAAGGTAATATCTCTAAATGGAGAGCATAGCGTAGAGCAGATGGATATTACCGATAAAATTAATGAAGAAAGCAAAGAACCTATCAAGACTCGTTTATTCTCAACTGAGCCTTTTGAAGAAGAAAAAAAGGAAGAAACTGATTCTTTAAATGAAGATGTTTCTTCTTTAGATGATGATATTATTGAAAAACAAGAAGAAAAAATTCAGGAAATTATTTCTGAAAGTATAGAAACTGATTCTGATGATAAAATTACTGATAAAAATGATTTTGTTGTTGAAAATGTTGTTGAAAATGTTGTGGAAGAATACACAGAAGAGAAAATTCAAGAACCTATTTCTGATGAAAATAGGACTATAATTGAAGATGTTCATAAAGATGTTATTGAAAACCCTATTGAGAAAGCTACTCTGGAGACTGCTCCTATAGATGAAGAAATAGAGAAATTTGAAGCTGAAGAAATAACTGAGCCTAGACACATAGTTATTTCTGCTGATGATTCCTCTTTTGAAAGTGGTCTTGAGATTAAATATACATCTCTGCAACTTAGAAATTTCCCAATCAAGTATAAAAATTTCTCTGAAAAAATGGATTTTGATGAAATTGTAAATATTGGAAATACTTCAATAAAAATTGGAAACACTGTTATTCATAATACTTCATTAAAAATATTAGTATATAGTAAATTCAAATTATTAGAAATAAAAACTAGAGAGTTTAAACTGGCTTTGAGCATAGAACTCAATGACAAACAGACTCTTGTTAAAAAAGATGATTATTTTAAATATGAAATATATGACAAAGTTAAAACTTCACGTCTTGGTGAGGTAGTGGATATTTTCAAAAAAATATTCTCTGGAGAAAATCTTACTTTTAAATATAATCAACTTATGGGAAATATCGTTTTTGAAAATAGATTAGAGGTTTATAAATTCACTATTGTAGCTGAAACTATTAGCTCATACAAGTTTATAACTAAAGAATTAGAGCTTTACAAGGAAAAAAATATAAATTATACTAAAGATACTTTTTATTCACTTTTCCTTTTAAATGCCTATATAAAAGGTGAAGAACTTTCTAATTGGGTTAATTTCAGAATAAAGAATAATTATAACATACTTCCAGGAGATATATTGAGTTTTGAAAAAATTCATAAATTACAGCTCCATGGAATAAATTTTGATTTAAAAGAACATGTTAAACTTGTAGAACCTATTTCTTCAAGAGAAATAAATGAAAAAAATGAGATATGCTGCTATAGAAAAGCAGTAGAAATAACTTTAGAAAAAATTAAAAAAATCTGATATGAAGAGGTGAAGTATGTCTGACTTATTAGATAAAGATCAGTTTTTCGAAAATTTCTGTATTGATAAAGAATATTTCGAATCTACAGGACTGGTTTGGGATGAACTAGTAAAGATATATGAAAATTATAGTAAACTTGTTCCATATCTTGAAAAAGAAGCAGAACACATAGTATCAAAACTTATAGATGTACCTAATGTACACTCTGTAAGAAGAAGAGTTAAAAAACCTGAACACCTTATAGAAAAAATAATCCGTAAGGGAAGCAAGTATGTAAGCAGAGGAATCTCTGTAGAAACATATAAAGATATAGTGACTGACCTTATAGGTATCAGAGTTCTCCATTTATTTAAAGATGACTGGAGAGGAATCCATGATGAAATAATGAAGATCTGGGAAATCAGAGAAACTCCTCAAATAAATATAAGACGTGGAGACTATAATGTAGCTCAGCTTCAGGAAAGCATCTCTGAACTGAATTGTGAAATAGTAGTAAGAGATCATGGTTACCGTTCTGTACATTATCTTATTGGAATTCCAGTAACAAGACATGATGAAATTCTTGTAGAAATACAAGTAAGAACGGTTTTTGAAGAAGCATGGAGTGAGATTGATCATTTAATGAGATATCCATATGATATTGACAATCCTATCATTACTGAATACCTTGGTATTTTCAATAGAATTGTAGGTAGTGCTGATGAAATGGGTACTTTTATTAAAAATATGAAATCTCAATTCACTGTTCACCCTGGGGAAGACACTCACTATAGAGAGCTTGATAATAAATTCAAGTAGTGAATATAAATGAGAGTGACCAAAAAGCTAAAGTAAATTTCCAGTAACTAAGCAATTAATAGTTTAATAGCTATAATTACTAAGAAACAGCATCAAAAGGCTGTAAGCATTCTTTGCTGGAAATTATATTTCTCCTTGAGGTTCACTCTTATTTTTTTATATAATTTACTGTAATTTTTATTTTACTTATATATTAGGGGGAATGACATGAAATACTTTAAATCTATCTGTTTTATCTCAGCTTTTTGTATTCTAACTGGCTGTGATAGTCCATATATCATAGATAAGACTCCAAGAAATACTACAGCTTCAAAAACTATTCCTTCAAAAACAGCAAAAAAGCCTGTAAAAGAAAAAACTATTACTAAAACTACTGATTACGCAGTTATCCATTATATCAATAATACTAAATATACTAATCTTAAAAATGAGCTTCTGGCTGGAGAAATGGATAAAATCAATTCTAAAATAAAAAAAGATGATAAAGTTAAAGTGATATCTCTTTTGTCAAATGATGATCAATATTCATCACAATTCCAGAATCTTTGGAATAGGTTTCTTGCCATAAATCTTAAAGGAAATCCAGATTCACTTATTAATTCTCATGCTATAGAATTAGCAGGTAAAATCTTATTAGTTAAAGATGAAAAAATAACAGTAATCACTTCAGAACAGGAAAATTTATATCTTACTGGTGCTTTGTTATACATAAAGAAAACTTATCCTGATTTTAATAAACTTAATATAGATATTTATTCTATTGAATCTCCTTTCAGCATAGGTGAATATACAAAAGAATATAAAAATTTACATTTCAAATACTATAAAATACAAGGAAATAAGCTTATAGAAGATACAAAGTCTGCTTTTCTAGGCTGATTTCTTTAAAACACAGGGGATGTTTTTATTGGAAATCAAAAAACAAATGACAAGATTTTTTATACTTTATTTTTGCGTCAACCTTATTAACAACCTTATTCATCCTGTTACTCCAGCATATGTAGAATCTTTAAATATGCCTGATTATGTTTTTGGATTACTCTTTGCTACAATGTCTTTTTCTAATTTTCTTTTTTCTCCTTTCTGGGGAGAGCTAAGTGACAGAAAAGGAAGAGTTACAGTTATAAGAATATGTATGGTTGGATATGCTGTTGGACAGTTTGGGTTTGCTGCTTGCAGTAACCTTGCTTTTATTTTGTTCTTTAGATTCTTCGCTGGTATATTCTCAGGAGGGTTTTTGGTAACTGCTCTTGCATATATATCTGATATGACTGAAGGACATGAAAGAACTAAATGTCTATCTTTCTTTGCAGCATTAGTTACAATGGCAGTATCTGTAGGATTCTTTATTGGAGGATTTATAGGAAAAATAAATATTTACTACACTTTTATGCTTCAGATTCCTCTGCTCCTCATTGAATCTTTTTTATTTAAAATTTTACTTCCAGAGAGTTTAAATGCGGAAAAAAGAATAAAAGATAAAATAGACTTCAAAAAAATAATGAAAATAATAGATATAGAAAAAGGAAAAGATATTCTTACTTTCCCTATTATAGTATTTTTTATAGGAGTTATCCTTACTGAATTTTCAAGAGTTGGCTTCAACAACAGCTTTAACTTCTATATCAAATCTGCTCTTAAACTTCCTCCATCATACAATGGGGGTATAATGGGTATGATTGGTATTCTTGGACTTTTTGCTAATCTTACTATTAATATGTGGCTTGCTAATAAATTTGACTTAAGAAAAATTTTCCCTATAATACTTTTTACAAACAGTGTCATGGGAGTATTTGTACTTTTCTTCAATTCAAAAATATTTTTATTCTTTGCATTTAGTGTATTGTTCTATATCTTCAATGCAATTTATGTACCAATACAGCAGTCGCTATTTACAAAGGGGCAAAGCAGCAACTATGGACTTTTATCTGGATATTTTAATTCAGCAAAGTCTTTTGGAATGATAACAGGTTCACTGTTCACAGGATTTATATATGAAATAAACAAACTTCTGCCTTTTGTGGCAGTAACAATAGTTTTAATTCTAGCTGGTGCATCATATACTTACAACTATTTTCAATATAAGAAAATTGGATCATAGATCCTGAAAATTATATAAAAAGAGGGGGAAAGATTATGAATGATGAGTCTAGATCATCATATTTTTCAAAAGGAGTAGTTGTATTTACTCTGGCAATGGTATATTGCGTTCTGGGAGGAAGTGCTTTTCCTAGTATAAAACTTGGATACAGCCTTTTCAATATTAAGTCTGGAGCCACTGCTGCCATTATTTTGTTTGCTGGAGTACGTTTTACATTAGCTGGCATGGCTACTATAGTTACTGGAAGTATAATACATAAATCTTTTTTATTCCCAGCTAAAGGAAATTTTTCTAAAATAGCATTTCTAGGTTTTATCCGTACTACTATTTTTTATTCATTGATGTATCTCGGACTTGCTGGTACAAGTGGAATAAAGGCATCAGTTATCAATGGAACTAATCTGGTTTTTGCTATGCTGGCTTCTTGCTTTATTTTCCGTCAGGAGAAATTTACAACTATAAAGTGCATTGCTGGACTTCTATGCTTCTCTGCTATTGTACTTCTGAATTTAGATGGAGATTTCACTTTTTCATTTACTTTTAGAGGAGAGGGGTTACTACTTCTAAGTGCAGTAGTATTTGGACTTTCAGACTGTATAACTAAAATATTTTCAACCAATGAAAATGCAGTTACATTGAGTGGATGGCAGTTTTTAATAGGAGGATCTTTCCTTGTGATGATAGGTCTTGGACTTGGAGGATCACTACAGATTCAAAGTATGGGAGCTTTCCTTATACTTTTCTATCTGGTTTTTGTTTCCTCTGTAACATTTGTAACTTGGGGAATTCTTTTGAAATATAATCCTATTTCAAAAATAGTTGGCTACAAGGCTATGGAACCTATATTCGGAACTCTGCTTTCTGCTATAGTACTTTCAGAGTACAGCAGTCTTGGAATACAAACTATTGCTGCCCTTGCCCTTGTATGTATAGGAATTACACTTTTAAACTGTTACAATAAATAATAATACATTTAAAATAAAGAGAGTAGTCAAAAAAGCAAATTTAATTTCTGCTTAAAGATTACTCTCTTTTATATTAAATTTCTATATCTATTATTAAAGACTATTTTATCTTTGAAATATTCATACAAATATAATTCAAATACCTTTTAACTATTTTATAAAAATAAAGTTAAAATATTTTTTAAAAACTTA
>ENA-ORTP01001922-ORTP01001922.1-human-gut-metagenome-genome-assembly--contig:-NODE-1922-length-18872-cov-11.618696_pt1 | contig 18872 bp, 18 predicted proteins | sample MGYA00241913_ERZ509190 | MGnify/ENA primary metagenome ERZ509190 (study PRJEB26280, sample SAMEA2338839) | human gut metagenome | biome: human gut; feature: human-associated habitat; material: faeces...
GACGGAAGAAGAGCAGAAGAAGGTAATTGAGATTGTAAGAAGCTGCTTTGAATAAAATCAAATGAGAAAATGAGGGATTCAGTTGAAAATAGAGATTTATGAAAAATATGTTAAAAGAGTAATAGATATAGTATGTGCTCTTGCTGCAATTATAGTATTCAGTTGGCTCTATTTGATAGTTGCAATATTGGTAAAAATTAAATTAGGAAGCCCTGTTTTGTTTAAGCAGCCACGACCGGGAAAAAATGAGAAAGTATTTAATATGTATAAATTCCGAACGATGACAGACGAAAAGGATGAAAATGGGAATTTATTGCCAGATGAGATACGTTTGACCAAATTTGGTAAATGGTTGCGTTCTACTTCATTAGATGAGTTACCAGAAGCCTTTAATATTTTAAATGGAAGCATGTCTGTTATTGGACCGCGCCCTCAATTGGTAAGGGATATGGTTTTTATGACACCAGAGCAGAGAAAGCGACATACGGTAAAACCAGGCCTTTCTGGATTGGCGCAGGTGAATGGAAGAAATGCAATAGGATGGGAAAAAAAATTGAATTATGATTTGGAATATATCAAAAAAATTTCATTTCTGGGAGATTTAAAAATTATATTTCAAACAGTAGAAAAGGCTTTTCTAAAACAGGAAGGAATTACAGAAGTAGATATGGCTACAGCAGAGGATTTAGGTGATTATTTACTTAGAACTGGAAAAGTAACTAAAGAGGAATATGACAAAAAACAGGTAGAAGCAAAAGAAATTTTAAATAAAAGTGGGATATAAATATGGCTATTAATTTTAAAGTGGTTTATTTGCCGGAAAATCAAGGTCATGGAAATGCAAGACGAAAATCATTAGAAGAATGTACAAATGAGTTAGTGGCATTAATGGATTCTGATGATATTTCTTTTAGTAACCGGTTTGAAAAACAATTAAGCATATTTACTGATACAGAAAATGTAGATATTGTAGGTGGACAGATTACAGAATTTATCGGCGAACCTGAAAATATAACAGGTAAGCGTGTCGTACCAGAAAGCGATACAGATATTAAGAAATTCATGAAAAAACGCTGTCCTATGAATCAGGTATCAGTAATGTTTAAAAAAACTTTTTATGACAAGGTTGGTGGATATATTGACTGGTTCTGTGAAGAAGACTATTATCTTTGGTTACGCATGGCAGAGGCAGGAGGAGTATTTGCAAATGTACCAGAAACGCTAGTTAATGTCCGAATTGGAAATGCCATGAGCGCACGGAGAGGTGGATTAAAATATTTTTTTAGTGAAGCAAGAATTCAAAAATATATGTATTCAAAGAGGATTATTTCACTTCCAAGATTTGTATATAATGTTGCCTTGCGCTTTGGGGGAGAAGTACTTTTGCCAAATGGAGTGCGTACATATCTTTTTAAAAAGCTACGAGATTCTGTAAAAAATGAAAAATTGGATTTAAAAAAGGGAGAAGAACGGAACCATAGAGAAGAATATCCACCATTTTCTGTTGCAATGTGCGTTTACGGAGGAGATAATCCAGAATGGTTTGATAGGGCGTTAGAAAGTATTGTTTTTCAAACGGTTCAACCTGAAGAAATTGTATTAGTGGTAGATGGACCAATCCCACAGCCTGTACAAGAGGTTATAGACAGATATATCAATTTGTGCAGAGGAGATATCTTATAAAGCTAGTTTATCCTAAAAAACTAATAAGTTGAATTTAAGCGTGTTTATATTTAGGTAATAGAGATGAATGAGATATGAAAATGGAGATTAGAGTAAGTACATTGAAAGGAAGAAAAAGGCATGGAAACAGAATATTGTTATATGAGAGCAGGATTGGAGGATAAATTTGGATTTTTAAAGCTTCAAGATAAAATACTTGAGATAATGGATTATATTGATAAGATATGCTCTGAAAATGAAATAGAATACTGTTTAATGGGTGGTTCTGCGTTAGGGGCAAAACGCCACGGTGGTTTTATTCCTTGGGATGATGATTTAGATATTTTTATGACAGCAGAGAATTATGAAAAGTTTAGAAATATTTTTATAGAAAACGGTAACCACGAAAGATTTTATTTACAGGAATGGGGAGCTGTAGATGGAATGGTAACACTTTCTAAAATAAGAATGAATGGAACTACTTATATTGAAGAATCTTTAAAAGATATGGACATTCATCATGGAATATATGTAGACATTCTTATTTTGCAGGTATGTCCGGATAATATTTTATTACAGCTTAATCAATGTTTTTGGGCAAAGTATGCACTTATGAAAGGTTTAGCCGCACGGGGATATTCGAGAAAAAAAGGCATTATAGGCATTGCATTAAAAATAATGGCATGTTTTCCCGAATATCACCTAGTAAAACATGCTTTGCATCAAGTATACAAATATAACGGAAAAAATACCAAGCATTATGCTTACTTTTTAGGAAGGGCTGTTTTTAAGAATGCTATTTACAAAAAAGAATGGTTTGAAAAATCTGAATATATTCCGTTCGAAACTATTAAATTAAAGGTTCCAATAGGTTTACATGAATTTTTGACAATGCGTTTTGGAAATTATATGGAGATTCCAAATCCAGAGACAATAAAAGCAATGCAACACGCTTATTACTGGGATACAGAAAATGATTTTAGAGAGTATACAAATCAAAAAGGGTCTGATTTTAAAGACGAGCATATTTTATTGGGATAAATTTTAGGAGAAAAAAGATGTCAAAATTTCAGGTTCTTTGTGTCACGATGAATCAAAAAGACTTTTCAAAAGTTAATCAAATGAATTTACATAGCGATGTAATATTTGCTAATCAGACTAACGAAACTGCATATAAAGAGTACAGTTTTGAAGGACATACTGCAAAAATGTTATCAACGAACACTAGGGGAGTAGGAATAAATAGAAACATTTCTCTTATGCTTGCGGAGAGTGAGATTTGTTTGTTTGCTGATGATGATATGGTTTATGAGGATGATCTTGAAGAGCAAGTTGTTAGCGAATTTGTAGCTCATCCTGATGCAGATGTCATTATATTCAATGTTAAAACGGTAGATGATACGATTAGAAAACAGAAACAGTATACAAAAACAAGAAAGTGTTCCAGACTAGAGAGAATGCCGTGGGGAGGTGTGCGAATTGCTTTTCGGTTATCGTCAGTAAAAAAAGCTAATATTTGGTTTACGACTTTATTTGGCGGAGGAGCTGTGTATGCATCTGGTGAAGATAGTATTTGGTTAAAAGAAGCCAAAAGAAAAGGACTATGTTTCTATGTTTCATCGAAAACTATCGGAACGGTCTATTTTGACAATTCTACATGGTATACAGGTAGAGACGAAAAATTATTTTATGCTAGAGGAGCATATATTTCTCAAATCCATAAGAGTTTTTTTGGGATTTGGAGTATTTATTATGGGATAAGATTTTCAAAGAATGCAAAAATCAGTTTTATACAGAGAATTCAATGGATTTACAATGGAAAAAAAGGCTATGATCAGCTAATTTCCTATGAACAGTTCAAACAGGAAAGGAACAAATTAAAGTGAAAAAATATAAAATAGGCTATACTCAAGGTGTATTTGATATGCTTCATATTGGGCATTTGAATTTGCTTAATGCAGCAAAAGAAAGATGCGAGTATTTAATTGTAGGCATTAATTCCGATGCACTCGTTCAAAGTTATAAAAATAAAACACCAGTAATCAAGGCACAAGAAAGGGCGGAAATAGTCCGTAATCTTAAATCAGTTGATGAATGTATTATTGTCGATTCACTTGATAAGGAACAAATTTTAAAGATTAAAGATTTTCAAGTTATTTTTATTGGTGATGATTGGAAAGGAAATCCTCGATGGGAACAAACAAAAATCAATATGCAAAAGTATGGTGTAGATGTAGTTTTTTTGAAGCATACTAAAGGTATATCGTCAACTCAGTTACGTCCAGAATATGAAAGTAAAGTTGATGGATAAGGAATATATTTATGCTGAGGGAGGGACACGATGCGAGGTTATTCTGTAAAACCATTACAAAAAGGTGTGTGTTTTACATTTGGAGTATACTGGGTGATTCTTGTTTTGTGGCAAAATGTAGGAAGTGCATTATTGAGAGGAACTGCAGATACACTATTAAAGTTGATTTTATTAATTTTTTTGACGATTCGTTTTTTTGCTAAGGGTAGTTTGGTTAGGAAAAATAGTTTTTTGATTATATGCCTATTTGGCATCTCTCAGCTGCTATCTTTTTTATTAAATGATAGTAGTACATTGAATTTTGGAATAATAATATCTTATGTTTTCCCATTTCTATTTATTTTATTAACATATGGGATCGGAGGAGAATTTTTTATTCATGAAGAAGAGTTGGAGGCACTAAATAGAATTGTTAGATTAGTTTGCATTTACGCTATTACCTATATAGTAGTATTTGAACCAAGTCAATTTATAGCTGCTTTTACATCAAAAACAGGTTATGGAAGTGAGTTACATTCTTTTTTTACAAGTATGTATGAATTTGCGTTGTACTTATTTTATGCGATGGTAACGTGTGTAATGAAAATTCACAAATTACGGTATGAATCAATCAGAAAGAGAATTCCATACTATGTAATGATGTTTCTATTTTTCGGAGTTCAAATATTAACGTTTAGTAGAACTGCAATTCTTGGTACAATTGCCTTTTTGTTAATTTATACCATTTTTTTCTTACAAAGTAAAGAAAGTAGAGTATTCCTATTCGTAGCATGTACAATTTTAGCTATTATTATACTATATGCGCCTTTAAGAGTTTATTTGTTTGAAACGGTATTTAAAAGTGGAATATCAAATTCACGTAAAAAATTGATGCCATTAGCACTTTCATATTTTAGTGAGGGTGATTTGTTGCAGAAGCTATTTGGTCATGGAATCAGTACTACAAGAGCATATTTTTTTACAGAACTTGATTATGCTTCAGTACATAATGGATATTTACAGGTTTTAATATATTATGGAATTGTAGGAGAAGTTTTTCTGATTTTGTTTTTGTGTAGTCAGTGTATAGCGGCCGTGAGAATAATTAAGATGGATAAATATATTGGCGTATTGTCTTTAGCTATGCTTTCTTTTGCTGTTTTGACAATGTTTCCATCGACATTGGTTGTTTTTAATTCATCAATTGACTGCTTTTTTTTGACAACAATGCTTATCATTCTTCCGAAATACATGAGAAATGCTGTTTACAACAGGTGTTTTTATTCAAATAATACATAAATGTGGTTGGTAAATAACATATGTTTAGATTTAATAAACAATACATAAACAAAAAAAATACAGAAATTTATAAAGGAATACTTGTAATATGTGTATTTTTGGCACATTTGGGAAATTATGAAATTAATTATTTTGATAATTATTCATTTCAGTTTCTTACACCATTAGGATATCTTGCGGTATCGGTATTTCTTTTTTTATCCGGTTATGGATTGTCATATTCGGTTAATGAAAAAGGAAAATTTTATTTTAATTCTTTTATCAAGAGAAGAGTTTTACCATTATATATTGAATATATTTTGTTTGTTGTTTTGTATACCATATATCAAGTTATTTTTTTTAAAATGGATATAAGTTTTGAAAAACTATTCACGACACTTACTATAGGTGAAACATATGTCAATAATGGTTGGTACGTTCAATGCATTATAATTATTTATTTATTTTTTTACGTTATTATTTCAAGTAAAATAGGAGAAACACATGGGATTGTACCATTAGCAATTGTAGGAGTTTATACTGGATTATACATTATACTACAGCTTGATTTCATATATGTTCAGTCTATAGCGGCATTTATTGTAGGGTATTTTTATTTTTTATTACAAGATACTATCAACCAGAAACTAGAAAATGATAGAATGTTTTTAATCATGGCTATATTTTGGTTATTTCTATTTTTGACTATATTTGGGGCATCATATGTGATAGGTAATATAATTATTAGAAGAATTCTTCGTATTCTTGTTTGCGCAGTGGCACCGATTATATTTGTTATTGGTGTATCGCATATTAAGTTCGACAGTAAAATAGCGAAGATAATTGGAGAGTTATCTTTGGAAATGTATTTATTACAGGGAATGTTTTTTTCATTTTGGGGGAGTATATGTAGAATCGAATTTAGTTTAATGTATGCTATTTTAGTATTTGGAACGACTTTTCTATCTGCTAAAATAGTTCATTATGGTTTTAAAAAAATGCGAAATATTAATTTTGGCATTAAGCGGTAGAGGTGAATATTATGAAAGAATTTCCAAAGGTTTTAGTTTTTAGTAATAATTGCTTTTCTAAGTCTGACTCCAATGGTAGGACACTTGGAAACTTTTTTGTTGGATGGCCTAAAGATAAGTTAGCTCAGTTCTATATCCAGAGTGTCGATCCAGATTTTGGATATTGTAGTAACTATTACAGAGTAACAGATTCTCAGGCACTTCGTAGTATTTATTCCACTGGCAGAGGCGGACGGGTAAAACCGAAACGAGAAGGAGAAATCACACTTTCAAATACTATGTATAGTTCTGTAAAATCTAGAAAAAGAAATGCCAGTACAATGTTAGCGCGAGATGTAGTATGGTCTTTAAAAAGATGGATGAATAAGGACTATAAAAAATGGGTAATGGATTTCTGTCCAGAAATAGTCTTATTGCAGGCGGGCGATTGTCCGTTTATGTTTGAATTGGCAATTAAAACAGCAAAAACATATAATGCAAAATTAGTAATCTATAATACAGAAGGTTATTATTTTAAAGATTTTGATTATTTTAGGAATACAAGTATAGCACATATGATTTACCCTCTTTTTTATAAAAGACTTCGTAGCATAATAAAAAGGGCATATAATCAAGCAGATTATGCCATTTTTAACTGTGCTTCATTATATGATGATTTTGTAAGAGAATTTGCTATTCCATCTGAGATTATTTACACAGCAAGCGAATTAACAAATGGCAATAAGGAGAAAAAGAAAGTTACAAATCAGTTTGTTGTATCGTATGCTGGGAATCTTGGTGTGGGAAGACATCAAAGTTTGATAGAGATAGGAAATGCTTTACAGGAGATCGGTCAAAACTATTATCTCGACATTTATGGCACTATTCCAAACGAATCTATTCGAAAAGCTTTTAATGACTGTAAAGGAATCAGATTTCACGGAAGAATAGATTATAATCAGGTTCAAGCGGTAACACGAAATAGTGATCTTTTAATTCATGTGGAAAGTTTTGAGGCATACTATAGAAAGGATTTGAAATATGCATTTTCAACAAAAATAGCTGATTGTTTAGCTTCTAATAGATGTTTTTTGATTTATGCACCAACTGATTATGCAGAAACGCAATATTTGATGCAGAATGATGCAGCATATATCGTGACTACAAATGAAGAATTGGTAGAAACTTTAAAACAGCTTATTGAAAATCCCGATTCTCGTGATAAATATCTAGAAAGAGCATTAATGCTTTCAAATCGAAATCACGATCAAGAAAATTCAGTGAGAAAGTTTCAAAAGATTCTATGCAGTTTGATCTAAAAGAAAATTGTACAAATTATTGCTGTTACAGAGGAGAAATCGAATGAAAGTTTTACAGATCAATTGTGTGTATGGAAAAGGGAGTACAGGAAAAATTACAAGAGATATACACTTGACATTGTTAAAAAATGGGATTGATTCTTATGTTTGCTATGGCAGAGGAGAATTAGTTGAAGATAAAAATATAGTCTGTATTTCATCTGACTTGGCTTCCCGAACACGGCGAATAATTTCAATGATAGATGGTATGCCATATCGCTTTACAAAGTGGACAAATCTAAAGGTTGAGAAGGAAATTAAAAAAATACAACCAGACATTGTACATATACAGTGTATTAATGGATTTGTGGTGGATATTTACCGATTACTTGATTATTTGAAAAAGAATAATATTCCTACAATTATTACATTACATGCAGAATTTATGTATACTGGAGGTTGTGGATATGCCCTTGATTGTAATCAGTGGATTGATGGATGTAAAAAGTGTGTAAGGTTAAAAGCAGGGTTAGGGGTTATTGGAATAGATCGAGTAAATAAGAATTATAACCTTATGAATCAGGCTATTGAAAATTTTGGTAATTTAACAATTGTAGGAGTTTCTGATTGGATATCAAGAAGAGCTCTTCAATCAAGAGTTATGAGAGGGTGTAATGTGACAACAATACACAATGGCATTGATACGCAGAATATATTTCATTATAGAGTAGCAAAAAAAATTTATACTAAATACCAAATTATATCGAACAGGAAAATTATATTATCAGTTGTTCCAAATTTAGAAAGTGATTTAAAGGGTGGAAAGCTGATAATGGATATTGCTTACAAAATGGAATCGTATCAGTTTGTCGTTGTTGGAGCACGAGAAAAAGTAAAAAATAAACCAGATAATATGGTGATTATACCATATACAGAAAGTCAAATAGAGCTTGCAGAGATTTATTCTGCAGCGGATGTTTTTGTAATAGGTAGTAAGATGGATAATTATCCGACAGTATGTATTGAGGCTAATAGTTGTGGCACTCCTGTAGTTGGTTATGATGTTGGTGGGGTGTCTGAGACAATTTTTCCAGGTATGGGAGAAGTTGTTCCATATGGTGATATTTTGGCGCTGGAAGAGAAGATAAAGGAATGGATAGATAAAAAGAAGGTAATATCTAGAAGTATTCTTAAAGACATTGAGTGGAGAAATTCAAAAGAGAGAATGGCAAAAGAGTATATGTCATTATATAGAGAGGTTCTGAAAAAAAGCAGGAGTAGTGTTTAAAATCAACGTATGATTAAGTATTGATTTTGGCAATGAATATATATGTTATGGAGAAGATAAAATGGGAATAGATATGCTAACACGAAAATTGGTAAATAATAGAAGTTTTGTATGGAATGTGGTAAAGCGTACTAAAAATTATTCAGTATGCGAAATAGATGATTCTGCAATATTTAAAGGGTGTATTGTTAAAAATAATGGAGAGAATAACAAGCTTATTGTGTCAGAGTCGTCAAAAATAGGTTTTTGTACATTTTGTTTTAATGGGAATGGAAATACAGTTTTTATTGAGGCAAATGTGGAAGTTAATGGGTGCGTATTTTTAATGGATGATGATAATAATGCGATTCGTATTGGTAAAGATACAACTTTTACTGGAAAAACGGAGATTATTGCAAATGAGGGAACTGAGATAACGATAGGGACTGATTGTATGTTTGCATACGGAATTGTACTTAGAAGTGGTGATCACCATTCAATATTAAATGAGTATGGGAAAAGAGTAAATCTAGCTCGAAGTATTGTGATCGGAAATCATGTTTGGATTGGCCAAAATGCATTTATAATGAAAAATGTACATATTTCTGATGGATGTGTAGTGGGAGCATGTTCTGTGGTTACAAAAGATATCGCAGAGGTAAATACAGTTGTTGCAGGAAATCCTGCAAAGAAAATAAAAGATAATATATCTTGGGACAGGCATCGAATCTAGATGGCCTCAGAAAGAGAAAGTATAATTATGAGAATAGAAAGAACAAAGAACACAATAGACGGTTTCGTATGGGGGGCAACGGGAAAGATTGTTAATACCGTTCTTCCATTTGTGCTTAGGACAGTGATGATATATAAGCTAGGAGTTGAGTATCTTGGTTTAAATAGTCTATTTGCTTCTATCCTTCAGGTCTTAAGTTTGAGTGAACTTGGTTTTTCTTATGCATGTGTATATGCAATGTATAAACCTATAGCGGAAGATGATTATAAGGCTGTGGGGGCAATCCTTAGTTATTTGAAAAAGATATATTATTTTATCGGCTCCGGAGTACTTGTATTGGGACTTTGTCTAATCCCATTTTTAAGTCAAATTATTCATGGAGAAGTCCCAAAAGATATTAATATTCATGTCCTTTATTTGATATATCTTGCAAACTCAGTATTATCTTATTTCTTTTGTGCTTATAAATCTTCTTTACTGAGTGCTTTGCAATGTAATGCGGTAATTAATAAAGTTGGTTTGATAACGAATACACTGCTACGAATTATGCAGGGCATGGTTTTATTTATCGTACCTAATTATTATTTGTATGTAGTATTGATTCCCATTACTACGCTTATAAATAATATAATTAAGGCATATATTGTTAATAAGAACTACCCACAATATCTAAAGAAAGCAGCTATAGATGAAAATATAAGGGCAGATATAAAAAAAAGGATTGCGCCACTTATTGGAGTTAAAATTTCAACTGTGTTGATGAATGCTGCTGATACACTTGTGATTTCAGCATTTCTTGGATTAACAGAAACAGCACTGTACAATAATTATTTTTTCATTATGTCATCAGTGCAATCCATTGTATATGAGATACATAGTTCAATGTTGGCAGGAGTTGGAAATTCACTGGTTGTAGAAAATAAAGATAATGCTCTCAAGAAATTTGAAATGTTACATTTCATAAATGCATGGTTAGTTATTTTTTGTACAGTTTGTTTTATCTGCCTCTATCAGCCGTTTATGCAGATTTGGGTTGGAAAGGAACTGATGCTACCATTTGGAATGGTAATACTTTTTAGTGCCTATTTTTATTTTACAACGATTCAACGAATTATGATAGTTTACAAAGATGCAGCGGGCATTTGGAAAGAAGATATGTTCCGTTGCTATGCGAGTTGTGCGATTAATATATTGCTAAATGTTGTTTTTGTTAGATATTTGGGATTGTATGGTGTTATAGGTTCATCGGTTTTTGTTAGCGTGGTAATAGACCCTTTGATGGCGAAAACGGTATATCGATTTATTTTTCAAAAGCCATGTAAAACTTTTTATTTGTATTTTACTAAGGATATCTTTATTTGCTGTTTAACGTGTATGCTTTTTATAGTGATATGTAGCAAAATGCGGTATGGGTGGATAGGAATAATTATAAGAGGGTTGTCATGCCTTATTGGTGTTAATTTAACTCTATTGTTGATTTATCGAAAGGATTGGCGATTTGATTCAGCAAAAGAATGGGCATTAAGGCTTATAAATTGCGTTTTTAAGTGATGAGGTGAGAATTGTGAATGTATTAATTTTTATGAAAGAAAGTGATTTAAAACCAGCAGGAGGACCCGCTGGTTTTTGCTTCAATATTTTTCATGAAGTAAAAGAACAAGGGATTGAGGAAATAAAATTTCTTCCGAGCGAAGATCCTGTTCAGATGAAGCGTGTAGACTTATATCGTAAAATAACGAGTAGTTTTCCTAAGTGGCTCAATGCTGCTCAAATTGCGTATCGAAGAAAAAAAAATTATCAGAAAATGATAGTATCACCACAACTTCACGGTATTGACTTTAATTTATATGATGCAGTCCATTTTCATTCAACGATTTCTTTGTATAAATATCGGAAAGATCTAGAAGGTTATAGGGGAAAAGTACTTTTAACAACGCATTCACCAGTTCCGCAATTTCAAGAAATATATGCAGAGTTGCCAACAAAAATAGAAAAAAAATTGTATCGTAGTTTTTATTCTACGCTTGATCAAATTGATGAGTATGCTTTTGCTAGGGCAGATTATGTTCTGTTTCCATGTGAGGATGCAGAAGAATCGTATTTGAAGAATTGGTATAAATATGGGGAAATTCATAATCAGTTGTGTATAGATGGAAAGATAAAATATATTCCGACTGGAATTTTACCTAAAAAGATATTGCGTGATCGGAAACAGGTGTGTGAGGAACTGTCACTAAATCCAGAATCTTTCATTATATCTTATGCTGGGCGTCATAATCAAGTAAAGGGATATGATTTACTACAAAATATTGCTAAAAAGTTATGGGAAAGTGGAAATGATTTTCCTTTTGTGATTTGCGGAAAAGAAAGTCCTATACATGGCTTGAATGATTCACGATGGAGAGAAGTAGGATGGACAACGGACTCACAGTCTTATATTGCGGCATCTGATGTCTTTGTTCTTCCTAATCGTGAAACATATTTCGATATTATTATGCTAGAAGTATTGTCGTGTGGAAAGATTGTTGTGGCTTCAAGAACTGGTGGTAACAAATACTTTGAAAAAATAGACGCACAAGGTATCTTTTTGTATGATACGGCAGATGAAGCTGTGGATATTATTAAGAGAATATCTTTGATGAGTAAGAAAGAACGCCAGATGCTTGAGTATGGTAATCGCAAACTATTTTGTGAGTGCTTTACAACAGATAAGTATATTAAAGAATATTTAAAATTTTTATCGTTGATAGTGTAAGCGTATTAGACAGAGGTGACTGAAATGAAATATGACTATTTAGTTGTGGGTTCGGGTCTTTTTGGTGCGACTTTTTCGAGATGTGCCAAAGATGCAGGGAAAAAAGTATTGGTTGTGGAGAAACGTCCGCATATCGGTGGTAATATCTATACAGAGAAAATAGAAGGGATCGATTTCCATAAATATGGAGCACATATTTTCCATACCAATAATACTAGAGTGTGGGAGTTTTTGAATAGATATATATCTTTTAACCGTTTTACAAATGCTCCTATTGCCAATTATAACGGAGAACTGTATTCATTACCATTTAATATGTATACGTTTAATAAAATGTGGGGAGTTATTACACCAGAGGAAGCCGCTAAAAAAATCGAGGAACAAAAGAAAGAGGCTAATATTGACATTCCTAGGAATTTGGAAGAACAGGCAATTGCTCTAGTTGGAATAGATATTTATGAGAAATTGATAAAAGGATATACACAAAAGCAGTGGGGGAGACCTTGCACGCAATTACCAACATTTATCATAAAAAGACTGCCTGTTCGTATGACTTTCGATAATAATTATTTTAATGCATTATATCAGGGAATCCCTATTGGTGGATATACAAGACTCATTGAAAATCTTCTAAAAGATATTGAAATTTGGCTAAATATGGATTATTTGAAAAAGAAGGAGGAATTAGAAGGATTAGCCGATAAGGTGATTTATACAGGGTCTATTGATGCTTATTACGATTATTGTTTGGGAGCATTAGAATATCGTTCTGTTCGTTTTGAAAATGAACTATTGGATATACCAAATTATCAGGGGAATGCAGCAGTAAATTATACGGATTTGGAAACACCATACACCAGAATTATTGAACACAAATGGTTTACTTTTGGAAAAGATGAAGCAGGTAATGAACTGACGAAAACGATTATTAGTAAGGAATATAGTTCTGAATGGCGTATAGGGGAAGAAGCATATTATCCTGTCAATGATGAAAAAAATATGTCGTTGTATCAAGCCTATAAAAGACTTGCTGATACAGAAAGTAAAGTTTTTTTTGGCGGTAGATTAGGCGAATATAGATATTATGACATGGATCAAGTTGTTGAATCTGCATTGACGTATGCAACAAAAGAATTGTCATGTTGACAGAATTAATAAGAATACTATGCTTGGTTTCTTAATTTATAGTGACTTACAGGAAGATTCTATTAATTTTAGAAGATAGTAATTTATAAAGAAGCTATGATTGTGTTGCTGTTATCAAAGACAGAAAGAACAGATAGCATGCAATAAAAAATCCTTGGAGAGGGATAAAAACTACTACTATTTTATGGTGCGAGGAAAAATAACAGTGAGTCTTTTTACAAACAAAACCCTATTAATCACCGGAGGTACCGGTTCTTTCGGAAATGCCGTTTTGAACGGTTTTTTAAATACGGATATTGGAGAAATCCGCATCTTTTCCAGAGATGAGAAGAAGCAGGACGATATGCGTCATGACTTCCAGGCCAGAATGCCGGAAGTAGCAGACAAAATCAAATTTTATATTGGAGATGTCCGCGACCTGGCATCGGTAAAGAATGCCATGCACGGTGTGGATTATATTTTCCACGCAGCAGCCTTAAAGCAGGTTCCGTCCTGTGAGTTTTTCCCCTTAGAGGCGGTAAAGACAAACGTCATGGGAACGGATAATGTGCTGACAGCAGCCATTGATGAAGGCGTGAAAGCAGTTATCTGTCTGTCTACCGATAAGGCGGCATATCCGGTCAATGCCATGGGAACCTCCAAGGCTATGATGGAAAAGGTGATTGTGGCAAAGTCCAGAACCGTTTCCCCGGAAAAGACCAAAATCTGCTGCACACGTTATGGCAATGTTTTATGTTCAAGAGGTTCTGTTGTTCCGCTTTGGATTGAGCAGATCAAATCCGGAAAGCCCATTACCATTACAGAGCCGGAAATGACCAGATTTATCATGAGCCTAGAAGAGGCCGTGGATCTGGTCATTTTTGCGTTTGAAAATGGGGAGAGCGGTGATATTATGGTTCAGAAGGCCCCTGCCTGCACCATTGGTGTTCTGGCACAGGCTGTAAAGGAGCTGTTTGAGTCCGAGGATGAGATTAAGGTAATCGGTATCCGTCACGGCGAGAAGATGTATGAAACTCTCCTGACCAATGAAGAGTGTTCCAATGCCATTGATATGGGAAATTTCTACCGCGTTCCCTGCGATAAGCGCGGCCTGAATTACGATAAGTATTTTAAGGAAGGAAATGTTGAGCGAAATAAGCTGACAGAGTTTAATTCTAATAATACAGAGCTTCTGAATGTGGAGCAGGTAAAGGAGAAGCTGCTGACGCTTCAGTATATCAGAGATGAGATTGCTGCCTGGAAGGAAACCAGATAAGAGGAAAAGATTATGAACATATTAGTAACCGGCGCAAAGGGAATGGTAGGAACGGCCCTTGTTGCAAATTTGAAAAATATCAAAGAGAATAAGAATCGTACTCGTCCCAATCTTCATATCGAAGACATTTATGAGTACGATCTGGATTCCACATCCGAGGATCTGGATTCTTATTGTCAGAAGGCAGATTTTGTGTTTAACCTTGCAGGAGTCAACCGTCCGGAAAATCCGGAGGATTTTATGAAGGGGAATTTCGGATTTGCTTCCGAGCTGCTTGACAATTTAAAAAAATATAACAACAAAGCAACGATTATGTTGTCTTCCTCTATCCAGGCTACTCTTGCAGGACGTTTTGGAGACAGCGAATATGGCAGAAGCAAGAAGGCGGGAGAAGAATTGTTTTTTGATTATGCCAGGGAAACCGGGGCAAAGGTTGCGGTTTACCGTTTCCCCAACTTAATGGGGCACAGCCGCCCGAAATACAATTCCGCCGTATCTACCTTTTGCTGGGCTGTTGCAAATGGGGAAGCGTTTACGGTAAATGACAGAAGCACAGAACTGGAGCTTCTCTACATTGATGATTTAGTGGAAGGCATGTATGATCTGTTAGAGGGAAAAGAGCAGCATTGTGAGTTTGATGGGGTAGAGACGGTTCTGGATGCGCAGGGACGGTACTGCTGTGTTCCCGTGACACACAAGGTTACTTTAGGCGAAATTGTTGATTTATTAGAGCAGTTTCAGGCACAGCCGACCACTCTGATGATGCCCAAAATGCCGGAAGGTTCTTTTGCAAAGAAGCTTTACAGCTTATATCTGACCTATCTGCCGGTTACAAAATTCAAATATGAGCTAAAGATGAACTGTGATGATCGAGGCAGCTTTACGGAGCTGGTTCATACTGCAGATTGTGGTCAGGTCAGCATTAATATCAGCCGTCCGGGCATTACCAAGGGTCAGCATTGGCACAATTCCAAGTGGGAATTATTTATTGTGGTTGCCGGTCATGGACTGATTCAGGAGCGGAATATTCACACAGGGGAAATGGTGGAGTTTGAAGTGAGCGGAGATAAAATCGAAGCTGTTCATATGATTCCGGGGTGGACGCATAATATCATTAATTTAAGCGAAACAGAAAACCTGGTGACTGTTATGACCTGCAATGAGATTTTTAATCCGGAGAGACCGGATACCTTTTTTGAGCCGGTATAAAGGATTGGAGAGGGAAAACGATGAAGCTGATTATTTTAGGCGCTGGCGGTCACGGACAGGTTGTGGCAGATCTGGCAAGACAGACAGGGCGTTATGAGGAAGTGCTGTTTCTGGATGATAAGGCAGAGGGCGCGGATATTGTTGGAACCTGTGCAGATTATATCCGTTTTCAAAATCAGAATGTGGAAATGTATCCGGCTTTTGGAAATAATCCGGGGCGTATACAGTGGGAAAATAAAATCCTGGAGGCAGGAATTTCTCTTGCTGCGATTATACACCCTCTTGCCTATGTCAGTCCAAAGGCAGAGATTGCAGCAGGCTGTGTGATTATGCCTTATGCAGTGGTCAATACAGGAACGATTCTGAAGAAAGCCTGTATTGTAAATATCGGAGCGCTTGTGGATCATGACTGTATTTTGGAGGAAGGGTGTCATTTGGCGCCTGGAGCTGTTGTAAAGGGAGAAAATCACCTGCTGGAAGGAACAAAAGTGGATTCCGGGCAGGTAGTACCCCTCCAATACTATAAATAGCAGGGAGAGAATGGAGAGAATGAAGCATTTTAAAGACAATGGAAAATTAAAGCTGCTGATTATTGTCGGTACCAGACCGGAGATTATCCGTCTTGCCGCCGTTATTAAAAAGTGCAGAAAATATTTTGACTGCCTTCTGGCTCACACCGGGCAGAATTATGATTATAATTTAAATGGTGTCTTTTTCCATGATTTAGAGCTGGAGGATCCGGATATTTATATGGAAGCCGTAGGAAGTGATCTGGGAGAAACCATGGGCAATATTATTGCAAAGAGCTATCAGTTAATGGCGGAAATCAAGCCGGATGCTGTGCTGGTTCTTGGGGATACCAATTCCTGTCTTTCTGTGATTGGGGCAAAGCGCCTTCATATTCCGATTTTCCATATGGAAGCCGGAAACCGCTGCAAGGATGAGTGCCTGCCGGAAGAGACAAACCGCCGTATCGTGGATATTATTTCTGATGTGAATATGGCGTATTCTGAACATGCCCGCCGTTATCTGGCGGACTGCGGTCTTCCAAAAGAGCGCACCTATGTAACCGGATCTCCTATGGCGGAGGTGCTTCACGATAATCTGGAAAAGATTGAAGCCTCTGATGTTCATCAGAAATTGGGCCTGGAAAAAGGCAAATATATTCTGCTGTCTGCACACAGAGAAGAGAACATTGATACAGAAAAGAACTTTTTATCTTTATTTCATGCAATCAATGCCATTGCAGAGAAGTACGATATGCCCATTCTTTATTCCTGCCATCCCAGAAGCAGAAAGAGACTGGAGCAGAGCGGATTTAAGCTGGATCCCCGGGTGATTCAGCACGAGCCTTTAGGCTTCCACGATTATAACTGTCTGCAGATGAATGCTTTTGTAGTAATTTCTGATTCCGGCACTCTTCCGGAGGAATCCAGCTTCTTTACCAGTGTAGGACATCCGTTCCCGGCAGTGTGCATCCGTACCTCAACAGAAAGACCGGAGGCGCTGGACAAGGCCTGCTTTATCTTAGCGGGAATCGAGGGCAATGGCCTGATTCAGGCTGTGGAGACGGCAGTGGAGATGAACCGAAACGGCGATTATGGAATTCCGGTGCCGGATTATGTAGAAGAGAATGTCAGCACCAAGGTGGTGAAGATTATTCAGAGCTATACCGGCGTTGTTAATAAGATGGTTTGGAGAAAATAATTATTTGATTGGCTTAAGAGAAGAAAAAGGGCTTTCGATGTATAAAATTATTATGACGCATAACCGTCCCTGGACAAAAAGAGAGTTACTGCTTTTTATTGTTTTATTTGTTCTTGTAACATCTGTACTTGTGAGATTATTTAAGAAAAAAAGAATTGTGTTGTCGCAGGTATTTGCAGGTGAATTGTTATTCATATATATAATGATTGTGTTGGCATCAACCGTGTTTACAAGAACTCCAAAAGGTATGCGGAGCTGTAAATTGGTCCCTTTTTGGTCATGGTTGGAAGCAGCTTCAGGTAATAGAGGGCATCTGAAGGAAATCGTGCTGAATATAATCCTTTTTCTTCCGGCAGGGATATTATTACCTTTTGTATTTTGTAAAAAGATACTGTTTCGTTATGCTTTTATGGCAGGTGTTTTCTTTTCTTTTGTTATTGAATGCAGTCAGTTGATTTTATGCAGAGGGCTTTTTGAGTGGGATGATATTATAGATAATACGATAGGCGCAGTGACAGGCTGTATGATATCAAATTACATCATAAAAAAATTTGGAAAAGACGAAAAAAGAAAGCTGGAGGATGATGACTTTGATTTTGCATCCCCTATGTAGGACTCAGGAAACTGTCAAAGTGGAAAGAGGCTGTGCAGCTTCTTTTCGTTATGGTGGAGAGGAAAGACTACTAAAAAAATTAAACAGAAAACAGCCATATCAAGAGAAATACAGTTAGGAGATAAAACATTGAAGAAAAAACAGATACTTACCATAGCAGCGTTCTCTCTGTTTCTGACCGTTGGGGTTTCGGGAACGGCTTTTGCCGCCGGAACCTGGAAAAATGGTACTTCAGGAGAACGCTACTATATAGACGAAAATGGGGTTCAGCTGGAAAATCAGTGGTTTTCCGTGACCTCTACGCCTAAGGAGCCTCATGTAAAGCCTTATACTACCTGGTACTATGCTGGAGAGGGTGGGAATATTTACCGGAATGGATGGTTTGCTATTGGCGGACATGAATATTATTTTTATCCAGGCGGTAATACAATTAGAGATGCGGTAATTACTGTAGAGGGAAAGAAATACTATGTGGATTCAGAAACAGGAAAGCAGTCCGGCGGCTGGTTCAGCATTGAGCGGCTGAATGCAAAAAATGAGCCCTATTCGATCTGGTATTATGCCAACGAGGATGGAACACTTCTTTATGACGGCTGGAAGGAGCTGGACGGAAAGCTTTATTATTTTTATGCCGGAGCCAATTCCCCCA
>ENA-ORTP01001927-ORTP01001927.1-human-gut-metagenome-genome-assembly--contig:-NODE-1927-length-18851-cov-5.976272_pt1 | contig 18851 bp, 17 predicted proteins | sample MGYA00241913_ERZ509190 | MGnify/ENA primary metagenome ERZ509190 (study PRJEB26280, sample SAMEA2338839) | human gut metagenome | biome: human gut; feature: human-associated habitat; material: faeces...
GCTGAAACAGACTTCGTTGCTAAGAACGCTAAGTTCCAGGCATATGTAGCAGATGTAGCTGCTCAGGCACTGGCTTCTTCAGCAGCTGATATGGACAGCTTTATGGCTGAAAAGTGGGCAAAAGATGAGACTCTGACTGTAAAAGAGGCTCTGTCTTCCCAGATCTCTATCATCGGTGAGAATATGAACATCCGTCGTTTTGAGAAAGTAACAGAAGAGAACGGTTTTGTTGCTTCCTATATCCATGCAGGCGGAAAGATCGGCGTTTTAGTAGATGTTGAAACTGACGTTATCAATGATGCTGTTAAGGAGATGGCTAGAAATGTAGCAATGCAGGCAGCTGCATTAAAGCCAACCTTCACAAATCGTGATGAAGTTAGCCCAGAATTCATCGAGCATGAGAAGGCAATCCTGATCGCTCAGATCCAGAACGATCCTAAGGAAGCTTCCAAGCCAGAGAAAGTTATCCAGGGCATGATCCAGGGACGTATCAACAAAGAATTAAAAGAATTCTGTCTGATGGATCAGGTTTACGTTAAGGCAGAAGATGGCAAGCAGAGCGTATCCCAGTACGTTGCTTCCGTAGCTAAGGCTAACAACGCAAACATCACAATCAAGAAGTTCGTTCGTTTCGAGACTGGCGAAGGTATCGAAAAGAAGGAAGAGAACTTTGCAGAGGAAGTTGCAAAGCAGATGGGACAGTAGTTCTCATTTTCAAAAAAAGTCCAAAACGTCGGAATCGAAAGGTTTCGGCGTTTTTTGCGTCTATGTGCTAGTCCATCTGCTCTGGATTGGAAGGACAGCCAGAAAGGGGAATGTTGACAGTCCGCTCCCCAGGATATATAATATTTCTCAGGAAATAACACCAGCATGGAAGGGGAAACAAATAGAATGAAGAAAATTATTTTAACCGGCGATCGTCCTACCGGGCGCTTACATGTCGGACATTATGTTGGCTCTCTGAGCGAGAGAGTGAGACTTCAGAATTCCGGCAAATTCGACGAGATCTATATTATGATTGCCGATGCACAGGCGCTGACAGATAACGCAGATCATCCGGAAAAGGTGCGTAAAAATATTCTGCAGGTTGCCCTGGACTATCTGGCTTGTGGAATTGACCCGGAGAAATCCACCATCTTTATCCAGTCGATGGTGCCGGAGCTGACAGAGCTTACTTTTTACTATATGAACCTGGTTACGGTATCCCGTGTACAGCGAAATCCTACCGTAAAAGCAGAGATTCAGATGCGTAATTTTGAGGCAAGCATCCCGGTTGGATTCTTTACTTATCCGATTAGCCAGGCGGCGGATATCACTGCATTCCGCGCGACGACCGTTCCGGTTGGAGAGGATCAGATGCCGATGTTAGAGCAGTGCAAGGAGATCGTCCACAAATTCAACAGCGTGTACGGCGAGACTCTGACGGAACCGGAGATCCTGCTTCCGTCCAACAAGGCATGTCTGCGTCTGCCGGGTATCGATGGAAAGGCAAAGATGAGCAAATCGCTTGGAAACTGCATCTACCTTTCTGATTCGGAAGCAGATGTGAAGAAGAAGATCATGTCCATGTTTACAGATCCCAATCACCTGCGTGTCGAGGATCCGGGTAAAGTCGAGGGCAATCCGGTCTTCATCTATCTGGATGCATTCTGCCGTCCAGAGTATTTTGCAGAGTTCCTGCCGGATTACCAGAACCTGGACGAGCTGAAAGCGCATTACCAGAGAGGTGGTCTGGGCGATGTGAAGGTGAAGAAATTCTTAAACAACGTCATGCAGGCTGAACTGGCTCCGATCCGCGCGAGACGCCAGGAATGGGAGAAGAGAATCCCGGATGTATTTGACATCCTGAAAGAGGGAAGCAAGGCAGCAGAGGCGAAGGCTGCTGAGACGCTTCGCGATGTGAAGGCTTCGATGCGGATCAATTATTTTGATGATGACAGCCTGATTGATACGATCGAGGACTAAGATAAAAAGTGGAAATTCGGCGTGGCTTTCTGGAATGCCGGGAGTGTGCTGCCGGAAATGAATTGATTTAAAAAATAGAGAAAAGTCTGTCTTCTGGCACGGGAAAGGTGCCGGGATGACAGGCTTTTTTTCGCGTGATTCCCACTTAAAAACGGTTTACATAGTCCCTAAAATTCGATATAATAGTCTGTATCGCGTTATAACACAAAGTTATATCAAATATGAAATGAAAGAATACTAAGAGGGCTACACATGAGCAAAAACAAACAATGGGCGAGTAAGCTGGGCTTTATTATGGCAACGGCTGGGGCGGCGATTGGATTGGGAAATCTGTGGAAATTTCCATATCTGATGGGAAAGAACGGTGGATTTCCATTTCTGGTTGCGTATCTGTTTTTTATCGTTCTTCTCGGACTGCCGGTTATGATCACGGAAATGTCCCTGGGACGGAAGACGCGGCATGATCCGGTGCAGGCATATGCGGACATTCATCCGCACGCACGGATTGTCGGTATATTCGGCGTACTGGCGGCGTTTATTATTTTGAGTTATTACAGCGTCATCGGCGGCTGGATTTTAAAGTATATTGCCAGCTATGTGACGACGGCGGCAGCGCCGGATTTTAACGCCTTTATCGGCAGCAGCGAGCCGGTGATCTGGCATATTGTATTTATGGCAGCGACTATAGCTGTCTGCTATTTTGGCATCAATGGCATTGAGAAAGCGAGCAAATTGATGATGCCGATGCTTCTGGTTCTGTTATTTGTCATCATTTTCAGAAGCGTGACGCTTCCGGGAGCTTCGAAAGGACTGTTATTTATCTTCCAGCCGGATTTTTCGGCGTTCACGCTTTCCTCCGTCAGCGCGGCACTGGGACAGGTGTTTTATTCGCTGAGTCTCTGCATGGGTATCACGATTACCTACGGAAGCTATCTGAGTGGAAAGGAAAATATTCCAAAAAGCTGTATGATCATCGGCGGTCTGGATACTGTGATTGCGGTTCTCGCGGGTATTGCGATCTTTCCGGCAGTATTTGCCTTTGGTCTGGAGCCGGGACAGGGACCGGGACTGATTTTCGGTACACTGCCGATGGTATTTGCGAATATTGCGGGGGGAACTTTTTTCGCAATTCTGTTTTTTGCGCTGGTTTTTTTCGCAGCCGTTACGAGTGCGATCGCACTTCTGGAAGTCTGTGCCTCCTTTGCGATTGATTCGCTGGGCTGGGGACGCAAGCCTGCGGCGCTTGTGATTGGTACGGCGATCACGCTGCTTGGCATTCCGAGTGCGCTGTCCTTCGGCGTCTTGAGTGATGTCACAATCCTGAATCAGTCGGTCTTTGATTTCGCTGGACTGGTAACGGATAATATCCTGATGCCGCTCGGCGGACTCACGATGTGCTACTATGTAGGCTGGAAATGGAAACCGGAGTATCTGCTTGCGGAGATCGAGGCGGACGGTACGAAGTTCCGTCTGGGAAAACTCTGGGTGTTCTGCATCCGATTCCTGACGCCGATTATGGTGGGAATCGTCAGTGTAACTGGATTTTATAATTTGTACTTAGCGATCCGGTAGGAAGAGCGGCTTTGTTGACAAAAGCAGGAAATTGCCGTATAATTGTTAAAGTTCAGACAAGGTTACGGAAACGGGGATAGGATGTGCTTGACGGTGGATCAAGGACAGGAAAAGACCGTTTATGTGATAGTTTGGACGGACAGACAACTTGGGGAAACTTGAATATAAGACAATAAAAATATGGGGATACCGCAGAATGACAAGGATGTGATTGGGCGGTGTCCCCGCTTCGACTGTGGAGAATGAACCGGACATGAGGCATTGCTGCGGGTAAAGAAGCGCTGCGTAACTGTGTGCGCAAAATCATGAGCCGGAAGACGTCGTGGAGAAAACAGAGAAGGAGGATGAGATATATGGTTCCGAGAAAGAAAACATTAGCCAAGACAGCGGAAAAGAAATCTGTTTCAACGAAAGAGAAAAAGGTTCCGTCTGTTGTGGAGAGAAAAGAGACAGCCGTAGCTGAAGTAGCGAAGAAAGAAACGGCTGTGGCAGCAGTCGCAAAGAAAGAGACAGCGGTAGCGGAAGTAGCAAAGAAGGAAACAGCTGTGGCAGCCGTGGAGAAAAAAGAGACGGCAGTAGCATCCGTTCCGAAAAAGGAAACTGCACTGGCACACGTAGAGAAGAAAGAGACAGCCGTAGCGCCGGTACAGAAGAAGGAGACCGCCCTCGCAGAGAAGAAAGAGATGGCAGCAGCCGCAGAGAAAAAGGAGACAGACGTGACCGTAAAGAAAACAACTGCAAAGAGAACCACAAAGACAACCACAAAGACAACCACTGCAGCAAAGAAGACAGCTGAGAAAAAGGAAGTAAAGACAGTTGCATACGTACAGTACGCAGGTGCAGAGATTTCTATCGAGAAGCTGGAGGCAGAAGCAAAGAAAGCATATGCAGCTCTGGGACATAAAGAGGACGAGATTGAGACTCTGACCCTGTATGTTAAACCGGAAGAGCGTGCCGTTTACTATGTGGTAAATGGAGAAGGTTCCAGCGAGTACAAGATTGTGTACTAAGGTGGGCGTTCGGTGAAGTTTCCGGCTCTGTATGACGGGAAGTTTACATACCATATCTGCTTAAAATGAGGGAGCAGGTATAAAAATCTAAGAATGGTAAAAAGCCAGTTTTTATATCTTTGGTGTATTAAGAGAGATATAGAACTGGCTTTTTTTGTTGATAGGGAGATGTTTAAAAAACGCTTTGCAAGAATTACAACAGGGAATGCGGATGATTCGATGCCAGGCGTAGTGAAGGAAAAAACAGCCAGAACAGTACGCCAGCGGTTAAGGTCAGGCAAATTTCCATGGCACTGTTGATGATTCCCGATAAAATCCAGCTGTCCAGACAGAAAACACAAGAAATCCAGAGAAGCAGGAGGCAGAGGCGCCCACGGGCAGCAGGAGAATCCAAAGAGTGAGTCAATTTGCTGAAAAAGGCAGTATTGGAGGGTGTTTGGGAATAACGGGCAGGAGCTGGGGACGAAAGATAGAGCTGCAAGCTTAAATAAAACAGATTATAAAGAAATAACAGTGCAGCCGCCAGTGCCAGAAGCGTGTGAAGGATAGCGCAGACTGGGAGGTGCTCCGGGGTATAGGGCAGCAGGGCAGCGGCAGTGAGGAGAAGCAGGCAGCATTTTGCCTGGCGGGGGCGGTACAGGGAGAGTTGGGAGTAGAAAAAGCCGCCGCAGAGCAGGCACCAGAGAAAAAATTCCCCGCGTCGGTGCAGTGCGATGCTGATACTGGAAAAATTGGAAGAAAACAGATTGCATCCGCGTGTGAGTGAGAAACTAAAAAATGGGAGGAGAACGAACGTAAATATCCATCGAATCATGAGGATAGTGTGGGAAAATGGGGCGGAAAAGATACTGGAAAGAAGAGGCAGAAATAGTTGACGGAATTGCTGTTTATGTAATAGTATTATTATTTAGGAAAGATGAAGTATATGTTTGATTAAGAAGGATAATACAAAACCATGATAAATTTACCAGCAGCATTTACTGAACGAATGAAACAGATGCTCGGCAGGGAGTACGATGCGTTTATCGCCAGTTACGACAAGGAGCGCTCACAGGGACTGCGCGTGAACGGACTGAAAACGGATCCGGCGGAATTTGCTAAGACGGCTCCATTTTCTCTGAATCCGGTTGCGTGGGCGGCGGAGGGATTCGCTTATGGGGCGGAGGATCGTCCGGGGCGTCATCCGTACCACGATGCGGGCGTTTACTATATTCAGGAGCCGAGCGCGATGATTGCGGCTTCGCTTTTAAACCCGCAGCCGGGGGAAATGATTCTGGATCTCTGTGCGGCACCGGGCGGAAAATCGACGCAGGCGGCGGCGAGACTGGGCGGAGAAGGACTTCTGGTGAGCAATGAGATCCATCCGGCGCGTGCAAAGATTCTCTCGCAGAATATCGAGCGCATGGGAATCCGGAATGCGGTTGTGACAAATGAAGATTCCGGGCGGCTGACGAAGTATTTTCCGGCATTTTTTGATGGGATCATCGTGGATGCACCGTGTTCCGGCGAGGGAATGTTCCGCAAGGATGAGACGGCGGTCACGGAATGGAGCCCGGAGAATGTGCGTCGCTGTGCTGGGCGGCAGCAGGAGATTCTTGAAAATGCGGCGATGATGCTGAAACCTGGCGGACGGCTGGTGTACTCCACCTGTACGTTTGCGCCGGAGGAGGACGAGCAGGCGATCGGACGTTTCTTAGAGGCACATCCAGAGTTTGCGCTAGAGGAAACGCCGGACTATTCGGGACTTTCGCACGGTGTTCCAGCCTGGGGGGCGGGCGTGACGGATGGAATCGAGAAAACGGTCCGTATCTGGCCGCACCGGACCGAGGGAGAAGGCCATTATGCGGCACTTCTTCGAAAAACGGGCGAGCCGGAGAGCGTGAAGCGTAAATATCCGGCTTCGATGAAGGACAAGAAGCTTCTGGCAGTCTATGAGGATTTCTGCAAAGAGATATTTATTGAGCCGAAGAAATGGACAGCGGACAGTACGATGACGATGTTTGGCGACCAGCTTTACCGGACGCCGGAGGAGATGGTCGATTTTAAGGGGCTGCGGGTGCTTCGCCCGGGGCTTCAGATGGGAGAATTTAAGAAAAACCGTTTTGAACCGTCCCACGCGCTGGCACTTGCCCTGCATCCATCGGAGGTAAAACAGAACGTGAACCTGTCTGCCGACGCGCCGGAGACGGCGGCATATCTGCGCGGCGAGACGATCCAGCTTTCTGAGGAAGACGCCGGAAAAGGCTGGTGCCTTGTGAGTGTGGACGGGTATTCGCTCGGATGGGGCAAGAAGAGCGGCGGGACGCTGAAAAACCATTATCCGAAGGGACTGCGGAAGCAGTATTAATAGAAGAAGGAAAAATCCTCCGGCATCGGAGCCGTAAACTCCATTGCTTCCCCAGTGATCGGATGCCGGAATGCCACCGTATAGGAGTGAAGCGCCTGCCGTCCGATGAAGCGGTAATCCGGGTTGTATAGAAAATCCCCTAAAAGCGGGTGCCCGATGGCTTTCATGTGGACCCGGATCTGGTGGGTGCGCCCCGTTTCCAGGCGAAGCCGGACGAGGGAGCAGCCGAGATCGTCCCGGTAATCGAGACACCGGTAATGGGTGACGGCGTGTTCCCCATGATCCATATCGATGCAGCGTTCGATGGTGGAACCATCTTTTCGGGCGATCGGCAGATCGATGGTGCCGGATTCTTCTGGTTTACCAGCAACAAGCGCGAGATATTCGCGGCGTATCTCTTTTTTTGCAGTCATGGCGGAGAGAAATGCGCCGCTTATTTTATGTTTGGCGATCAGCAGAAGACCGGTGGTGTCGCGGTCTAAGCGGTTCACGGCACGGAACACGAAATGTTCGCCGCGCGAGGCAAACCGGTACGCGAGGGCGTTTGCCAGCGTATTTTCATGGTGTCCCTGGGACGGGTGGACAGGCATTCCGGTGGCTTTGTTGAGTATTATGAGATCTTCGTCTTCATATACTATATCGATCGGAAGATTGACCGGAAGAATATCTGAAGAAACGGGTTCGTCCGGGAGAAAGAGCGTCAGGGTGTCTCCGATCTGAAGCGGTGTGTTCAGCCAGGACGGTGTTCCGTTCAGGCAGATCTGCTCAGGGTTCTGTTTGAGCTCGATGAGGATACGGCGGGAATATCCGGCATCGCGGAGGAAGGCGCCGATGGTGTCAGCTTTGTTTTTATTTGTAATAGTGTATGATAATGTCCGTTTCATTTAGGGAACCTCTTTGTAATCATTGTGATGCCAATAAGGATAACATAAAAGCAAGGAGGCTGCAATCTCATAGTATTTTTTGAAGGATTCTCGAAACCCTATTGACTTGCGATCAAAAACCTAGTATCATTACTAATAAGTAAGGCTGTTTTTATTCAAATTACTTATAAGTAGAACTAATAAATACAATGCAGAGAAAAGGAGAATGAACGATGGCAAAAGTAGGAATTGTAATGGGAAGCGATTCGGACATGCCGATCATGGCACAGGCAGCAGATTTTCTGGACAAGATGGGGATTGATTATGAAATGACAATCATTTCTGCACACCGTGAGCCAGACATCTTTTTTAACTATGCAAAATCCGCTGAGGAGAAAGGCTTTAAGGTTATCATTGCAGGTGCTGGTAAGGCAGCGCATCTGCCGGGTATGTGTGCGGCACTGTTTCCGATGCCGGTGATCGGTATTCCGATGAAAACCTCGGATTTAGGCGGAGTTGATTCTCTGTATTCGATCGTACAGATGCCGTCCGGTATTCCAGTTGCGACGGTAGCGATCAACGGCGGCAAGAATGCGGGTATTCTGGCAGCCAAGATTCTGGCAACTTCCGATCCGGAGCTTTTAGCAAAATTAAAAGCATACTCTGAGGAGATGAAGAATGAAGTAGCCGGTAAGGATGAGAAATTACAGAAACTGGGACATAAAGAGTATCTGGCACAGAAATAAATATTAAAAATATAAACAAGGACATACGGAGGAAAACCATGGATTACAAGAATTCCGGAGTAGATATTGAGGCTGGTTATAAGTCGGTAGAACTGATGAAAGAGCATGTAAAGAAAACGATGCGTGAGGAAGTGCTGGGAGGTCTGGGCGGCTTTGCCGGTGCATTCTCCCTGGCAAAGATTAAAGAGATGGAAGATCCGGTTCTCTTATCTGGTACGGACGGCTGTGGTACCAAGGTAAAACTGGCGATCATCATGGACAAGCATGACACGATCGGTATCGACGCGGTTGCGATGTGTGTCAACGACATTGCATGTGCAGGCGGCGAGCCGTTGTTTTTCCTGGACTATATTGCCTGCGGCAAGAACTATCCGGAAAAGATCGCGGATATCGTAAAAGGTGTTGCAGAAGGCTGCTTACAGTCGGAGGCAGCTCTGATCGGCGGCGAGACAGCTGAGCATCCGGGGCTGATGCCGGAGGAAGATTATGATCTGGCCGGTTTTGCTGTCGGCGTGGTTGATAAAAAAGACATGATTACCGGCGAAAACCTGAAACCGGGTGATGTACTGATCGGTATGGCATCCACCGGCGTTCACAGCAATGGTTTCTCCCTGGTCCGCAAGGTATTTGAGAAGGAACTCAACAAAGAGGGACTGGAGACCTACTATGAGGAGTTGGGAACCACGCTTGGCGAGGCACTTCTGGCACCGACCCGTATCTATGTAAAGGCGCTGAAAGCAGTGAAGAATGCGGGCGTGACTGTGAAAGCGTGCAGCCATATCACAGGCGGCGGCTTCTATGAGAATGTTCCGCGTATGCTGAAAGACGGCGTCCGCGCAGTCATCAAGAAAGACAGCTATCAGATTCCGCCGATCTTCGGTATGCTGGCGAAGAAAGGCGATATCGAGGAGCACATGATGTACAATACCTACAATATGGGTATTGGCATGGTCGTAGCAGTCGATGCGGCTGATGCAGAGCGAGCGATGGAGGCAATGAAGTCCGCTGGCGATACACCGTACATCATCGGTTCCATTGAGGCAGGAGAAAAGGGAGTAACATTATGCTAAGAGTCGTTGTAATGGTGTCTGGCGGCGGTACAAATCTGCAGGCAATCCTGGATGCGGTTGATAACGGCAAGATCACGAACGCAGAAGTTGTGGCGGTTATCAGCAACAATGAGGGCGCCTATGCGATTGAGCGCGCGAAAAACCACGGTGTCCCGGCATTTGTTGTGACTCCGAAGGCGTATGAAACACGCGATGCGTTCAATGAGGCGCTTTTGGAGACCATCAAGGCATGTAAGCCGGATCTCATCGTTCTGGCTGGATTCCTTGTGAAGATTCCGGCGGCGATGATCGAGGCATACAGAAATAAAATTATCAATATCCATCCGTCTCTGATTCCGTCATTCTGTGGCGTCGGCTATTACGGTCTGAAGGTGCATGAGGCGGCGCTGGCGCGCGGCGTCAAGGTGACGGGCGCGACGGTTCACTATGTGGATGAGGGAACCGATACCGGTCCGATCCTCTTCCAGAAAGCCGTAGAGGTGCAGCCGGATGATACGCCGAAGACGCTGCAGCAGCGCGTGATGGAACAGGCAGAGTGGGTACTGCTTCCGCAGGCGATCAATGCGATTGCAAACGGAAGAATATAAGGAGAAGAACATGAAAGTTTTAATCGTTGGCAGCGGCGGACGTGAGCATGCGATCGCATGGAAAGTAGCTCAGAGTCCGAAGGTAGATAAAATTTATTGTGCACCGGGCAATGCGGGAATTGCAGAGTATGCAGAGTGTGTGCCGATCAGTGCGATGGAATTTGATAAGCTGGCGGCATTTGCAAAAGAGCATGAGGTTGACCTGACCGTGATCGGCATGGACGATCCGCTGGTTGGCGGTATCGTGGATGTGTTCGAGGCACAGGGACTGCGTGTATTTGGACCGAGAAAAAATGCGGCGATTCTGGAAGGATCGAAGGCATTTTCCAAGGATCTGATGAAGAAATACAACATTCCGACCGCAGCCTATGAGACTTTTACCGATCCACACAAGGCGCTGGAATACTTACAGACCGCTAAGATGCCGATCGTTTTGAAAGCAGATGGTCTGGCACTTGGAAAAGGTGTTCTGATCTGCAATACGCTGGAAGAAGCACAGGCAGGCGTCAAGGAGATCATGGAGGACAAGAAGTTTGGTTCTGCCGGTAATCAGATGGTCATCGAGGAGTTCATGACAGGACGCGAGGTTTCGGTTCTTTCCTTTGTCGATGGCGATACGATCCGCATTATGACCTCCTCCCAGGACCACAAGCGGGCGCTGGACGGCGATCAGGGCTTAAATACAGGCGGTATGGGAACCTTCTCACCAAGCCCGTTCTACACAAAAGAAGTAGATGAATTCTGTAAAAAGTACATCTATCAGCCGTCGGTTGATGCGATGAAGAAGGAAGGACGTACCTTCAAGGGCATCATTTTCTTCGGTCTGATGCTGACCGCAGATGGTCCGAAGGTGCTGGAATACAATGCCCGTTTCGGCGATCCGGAGACACAGGTTGTCCTGCCGCGCATGAAGAATGATATCGTGGAAGTCTTTGAGGCATGTATCGACGGAACCCTGAATCAGATTGAGCTTGAATTTGAGGATAATGCAGCAGTCTGCGTCGTTCTGGCGTCGGACGGCTACCCGGTGAAATATGAAAAGGGCTTCAAGATTCACGGCCTGGAGAAGTTCAAGGACGCAGACGGATACTATGTATTCCACGCGGGCACGAAGTTTGATGAGGACGGCGACATCGTGACAAACGGCGGTCGAGTGCTGGGCGTTACTGCAAAGGGCAAAGACCTGAAAGAGGCGCGCGCCAATGCATACAAGGCGACCGAGTGGATCGATTTCGCTAACAAATATATGCGCCATGATATCGGGCATGCGATTGATGAGGCGTAGGGGAAGCGGTAGGTAGTAGATTCCTATTTAGAAAAGAAACGGGGATATCAGATTTGAACGTCTGATATCCCTGTTTTTGTCTGGATGTTGGAAAAAAATGCTTTTGAAAAACATATTAAAAACATTCAATCGTGCTATAATAGAAAGAAAAGATGATCTGTTTTCATGCAATTAAAAGGAGGACAACGCAATGGCTAACAAATATGCAGGAACCCAGACGGAAAAGAACCTGAGGGAGGCTTTTTCCGGCGAATCACAGGCGAGAAATAAATATACCTATTTTGCATCCAAGGCAAAAAAAGAGGGATTTGAGCAGATTTCCGCCCTGTTTTTAAAGACCGCAGACAATGAGAAAGAACACGCAAAGATGTGGTTTAAGGAATTAGACGGCCTGGGAAATACCGCAGAGAATCTGGTATCTGCTGCAGACGGCGAAAACTATGAGTGGACAGATATGTATGATGGATTTGCCAAGACGGCTGAGGAAGAGGGCTTTCCGGAGCTGGCAGTGAAATTCCGTATGGTAGCGGAGATCGAAAAACATCATGAAGAGCGCTACCGTGCCCTGCTTCACAATGTGGAAGCGCAGGAAGTATTTAAGAAGAGCGAAGTGAAGGTATGGGAATGCCGCAACTGCGGTCATATCGTAGTAGGCGAGAAAGCACCGGAAGTTTGTCCGGTATGCGCGCATCCGCAGGCTTATTTCGAGGTTCATGCGGAGAATTACTAAATTTCGGAAACGACGAGGCGCCAGCTGGGGGTGCTGCCGATTCCTTATTGTGTATAAAAAAGGAAGATGCATCATATAAAAGATACGAAAATTAAGCAGGATGTTTTGGATCCGTTCATATGAGATCGTCTTTTTTATCATTCGCACCAGATGTTTCGAAGGAACAATGCCGGGTAGAACATTGGATTGACACAGGAAATGCGTCAGGAACAGTAAAAATGACGCCGGAAGAAATTGAAAATTTGAATGCACGAATTTTACGGACATCTGGAACGGAAATGCATGATTTGAAAAATGAAGCCTTTGCCAAAGAAGAGAGAGTTGTTTATGATAAATGGTGTGGAAATTTCTTATCATTTGGGATACAAGGGATAAATTGGACTGTGCGTGATGCTCAAAATTGCGTGAATAAAAATGTTCATATCAAATATGGAATCGCGACTTCACAGGGGTTGATCAAACAGTTTCCGATGGAGACTTTTTTAGCCGATGAGGAGGATCCATCCGATCCGGAGTGGGATGAGGCAGCACTTTGTCTCTGTATGGTCGGGGAACCGCTTTTGATTTTGGGTTCGGTGCAGGAGGAGAGTTATCTGTATGTCCGGAATGAATGCAGCGAGGGCTGGATATCGGCAGAATCGGTGGCAGTCTGTCGGAACCGGGCGGAATGGCTGATGGCGGCATTTCCGATCCATCCGTTAGTAGTGACAGGGGATATGGTCTGGCTGGAAGCAAGTGCAGTCTATCCGGGAACCAGTGCGTATCGGCTTCGGATGGGGACGGTGTTGGAATTGTGCGTGGAAGAAGAAATTCCAGAGATAAAAGAAACAATAGAAACAAACAGAATAAAAGGGACAGGAGCGCTAATAGAGACAACAGAAGCACAGGCAGAACAGAGGGTACAGAACAGACTGTCTTGGAATAATTACATCGTCTGGCTTCCATGCCGCGCCCCGGATGGCAGTTTCTTTCGGCAAAAAGGATTGATTCCGATGAGTCGGGACGTATCGGTGGGATATTTGAGCTTGACAAATGAGGAGATTATTAAACAGGCGTTCAAGTGTCTGGGAGACCGCTACGGCTGGGGCGGAATGCTGGAGAGCCGGGATTGTTCTTCCTATATCCGGGAAGTGTACCGCTGTTTTGGATGGATCCTGCCTCGCAATACGACCGGGCAGTTGCAGATGCCAGTTCGAAAAATAGAGCTGGCGGGGCGGCGCTGCTCAGAAAAAAAGCAGATTTTAAAAGTATTAGAACCGGGCACACTTCTATATTTTCCGGGACATGTGATGATGTATCTGGGATATGAGAATGGCAATTTTTATGTCATAAACGATGTGAGCAGGCTGGTAAAAGAAGGAGAAACGATGCCAGTGCGTGTACGATCGGTGATTGTCAACACGCTGGCAGTCAGGCGTCCCAATCTGCGGACCTGGATGGAGGAGCTGACGCTTGCTTTGATTCCTTGGGAAACATGAAGCGTACAGCAGATAGAAAAAGGGAGAAAAAGAGAGATGAAGATAATTGTATGTGTGGATAATCAGAACGGCATGATGTTCAATCACAGACGGCAGAGCCAGGACCGCGTGCTTAGAAAGCGTATTCTGGAACTGACAGGTGGGAAAAAACTGTGGATGAATGCATACAGCCAGAAACAGTTTTTACAGGTGAATGGAAATATGCCGAAAGAACAGGAACAACCCGGGCAACTGGGGCAATCCGGGCAGATTCAGGCAGATGAAGCGTTTTTGGAAAAGGCGGGGCCGGGAGAGTACTGTTTTGTCGAGGATGAGGATGTTGTTCCGTATGAGAGCCGGATCGAAGAAGTGATTCTTTGTCATTGGAACCGGGATTATCCGGCAGATATGTATTTTAAGATGGATCTGGGCAGCTGGAAGCTGGCAGAAACGCAGGAATATACGGGTTCCTCGCATGAGAAAATCACAGAAGAGCGGTATGTGCGCAGGTAAAAAATATGCATAAAAAGTAAGTACAATATAAAAGAGTAAGAAAAACATAAAAAACAAGTCAAATATAAAAAAGAGCCGGTTCTGCACCTGAAAATCAGGCGCCAGAACGCGCAAATCTACATGGCTCTGAAAGGGATAGGCTTAAACGGAAAGGCAGAAATTCATATGAGAAAATTGAAAATGTGGCTTCTGGGGCTGGCTGCAGCGGCGATGCTGTCTGTTTCAGCGTGCGCGCAGGAGATTCCAGAGGGAAGTCTGAATGGAAACGGAAGTGTCAGCGCGGAGGAAAATCAGGCGGAAAGTGCGGACGGAGATTCGCAGGCGGTGTCATCGTCAGAAAATGGTGGAAACCGCGTATCTTCTGCTTCGGGAACGTCATTTAACCTGGCGGATGTACCGGCATATTCCGGTCAGCCGTATGTGGCAGTCAATGGAAATGTGCCGTATTTTACCGATGCAGACCTGACGGATGTATCATTTGAGAGTTACAGTGATCTGGACAGCCTGGGGCGCTGCGGCGTGGCATATGCTTCGGTTTCGCCGGACACGATGCCGACGGAGAAGCGCGGCTCGATCGGGGAAGTCAAGCCGACGGGCTGGCATATGGCGAAGTATGACAATGTGGATGGAAAGTATCTCTATAACCGCTGTCATCTGATCGGCTACCAGCTCACGGCGGAGAATGCCAATGTCAAAAACCTGATTACCGGAACCCGCTATCTGAACGTACAGGGAATGCTGCCATTTGAAAATCTGACAGCCGATTACGTGAAAGAAACCGGAAACCATGTCATGTACCGCGTGACACCGGTTTTTGAGGGCGATAATCTGGTTGCCTCCGGCGTCCTGATGGAGGCGGAATCCGTCGAGGATCAGGGCGAGGGAGTGCTGTTCTGCGTGTACGTCTATAATGTCCAGCCGGGTATTGCGATCGATTATGCGACAGGAGAAAGCTGGGCGGACGGTTCTGAAAGTGAGGGAAGCACAGCCGGACAGGGAACGGCTGGAAATGGCAGCAGCCAGAATCAATCGGCTGGATCGGGATCAGCTGGTTCGTCGGGAGGCGGCGCTGGATCCTCTGGAAGCAGCGCGACGGTTCAGACCTACATTCTCAATACCAACTCGAAAAAATTTCACCTTCCAAGCTGCACATCTGTCACCCAGATGAAGGCGGCAAACCGGCAGGAATTTACCGGTACGCGCGATGAAGTGATTGCAGATGGATATGAACCATGTAAGAACTGCAATCCCTGATAAAACAGGGATGCAAAGTGTCTCGTTTGTGCTGTGTATGGAAAGAATCGGATGAGAACACGGTTAAGGAAGTTTCTTTGAAATAAGAATACGATTAAAGATGCATTTTCTTCCGGAACAGATCTGCAATAATCAGGGCTGTTTCAGGTGCGCCGTAGTCGTTGGATTTGATACATAAATCGTAGTTCTTGATATTGCCCCAGTCAGTCTGCGTAAAATGTCTGCAGTGAACGGAGCGTTCATGATTTACTTTTTTGATAATTGGAGGCAGGTGCAGCGATAGATTCAGTGGCAGGTGCCACATCCTCTGTTTCTTTTAGGGACTTATTTCACAGCCCCTTTCACGTAAATGTGCATGGCTCGTAGCGTTCACAAATTCTTCACAAAAAATTAGCACTCACCTCTTGATAATGGAAGTCGATTTTTGTCCTGTTTTGTGTATCCCGGAAGTGCCTGTTTTACAGGCTTTCCGGGGCATTAGTCATTTTGTCTGGTATTGTAAAGCAGTGTCAGATTTGTCGTAAATGTCGTAAATTTGTGGTCAAAAAATGATGAGAAATGGAGAGTGCTAATAAAATGAAATTAACGTATACAAATGTAAATGGATATCTGATCCCGAATCTCACCTATAAATCCGGTGAGCAGATGGAGCAACTTGGCAAGTATGGTTTTCTTCGCAGAGATTATCTGAAAAACTATCGAAATTCAACCTATCAGGTGATGCTTTTACAGGATACCATTGGAGAGCATCTTCTGGAAGTGGACAAGGCAGCCAGAGAACGGGAAGAGGTAATACTGAAACAGTTAGAAGAAAAAGAACCATTGCCGGATAAAGAGAAAGATCAGATTGCCTGGGTAAGAGCTGCTAATCAACACAAAGCGATTGCAGAAGAGATTATTCTCAAGGAATTGATTTATGTTTAAATGCAAGTTCTAAAAGGATACGCAGTGCGTAGCGAATTGCAACTGTAAATCGGAACTTTTTTGCAGAGTTCACAGTAAAGTAAATAAGTGCAGAGAAAGGCGTGAGTCATAGAAATGTGGCTTGCGTCTTTTTCTTTGCCTGAAAGGAAGTGATAAGTTTGAACAAGAAGTTTTTGAAGCATTATATGGAAACCAATCCAGAAGGGACAGCACAGACCTATATCTTTCTGGTGGACAATCAGGATATCGCACTGAATATTGTGATGTCAGGTTATCAGGCACTTTGTTTGGTTCAGGAAGATGACGGATATTATTTCAGTGTAGATTCCTTTATAGAGGAAATGAGGTCTATTCAGTTTACTGGAAGCTGTCAGAGTGCCTATCATTATGTGGCTGCCTGTACGGTGAAGTGGATGAATGATAAGTTACAGACATTTTTCAAAGACGCTGGTCTTGATGGAAAAGCAGGCTGGCAGTTGTTCAAAGAGAAAGAGTATCTTGGCAAATTGGATAATCAGAAAGAAGTTGAGAAACTACTGGAACAGTATATTCTTCGGTTTGAACGAGAACCGAAAGAACAACCGGAACTGAGCCGTTTTCATTTATTTGATGCAAAAGGGAATGTGAAAGGCGTCCGGGATATGGAGATTGTAGATTATCTGGTGGAGAATGTTCAGTTTTTTGTGGTAGGAATCACACCTTATTATTATGAACATGGTGCCTATTGGGAAGAGCATAATGGGGTGAGAATGAAATACCGTATACAGAAGCTGATCTATCGAGATCAGATACAGAGTGGCGTAATTAAAAGAATTTATAATCTGCTGATTACACAGCCGAAAGTTCACCGGGAGGCATATGAACTAAATAAGCAGCCTGTGCGGTGGATTAATTTTAAAAATGGATATTATGATCCGATTACGGGTGAAATGCTGGAACACAATCCGGATTATCTGACAATCAATCAGATACCATTTCCCTATTATCCGGAAGACAGAGAGCAGGTGATGCAGGGTGGCGAAAATATCAAAAAATATCTTGCATCCTCTCTTCCAAATATAGAAGAACAGCAGACGTTCTGGGAGTATTTTGGATACTGCATGACACAGGATACGCAGTTTCAGAAATTCCTTACACTGAAAGGAAATGGTGGAACCGGAAAGTCTGTGGCAGTATCGCTGATTCAGCATGTAGTTGGAATCAACAATATGTCCAGCATTTCTTTACAGGATTTAAATAAACGATTCTATGCGACTGGAATGTATGGAAAGCTGTTAAATGCCTGTGCGGATATTCCCTGCAAAGCAATGGAGAACACAGATGTATTAAAGAAAGCAGTCGGTGAGGACACACTGATTTATGAGAAAAAAGGACAGGATGCAATTCATTTTCACTCTTATGCAAAGCTACTTTTTTCTACCAATGAAATGCCGCAAAATCTTGAGGACAAGTCAGATGCTTTTTACCGTAGACTACTGATTCTCGATATGAACCGGGTAGTAAAAAGTGGTGAAAAAGATCTGCACTTAAAGGAAAAGGTACAGGCAGAATCCGATTATGCAATTCATATGGCGATGATTGCATTGAAAAATCTGTACGAACAGGGAAAGTTCACGGAGAGCGAACACAGCAAAGAATGTGTAAGAGAAGTGCAACGGACGTCAGATAGTATCTGTGCTTTTATTGATGAGTCATTGGTGCGTGCTAAAGGAAAACGTCTGAAACGAAGTGAAGTGTTCCATATGTATGAGGAATACTGCAAAGAGAATGGCCGACAGGGGCATGGTAAATCCAACTTTTTCAGGAATATGACAGATAAAGGTTTCCTTCTGAAGCAGTACAATGGTGAGTTTTATTATCAGGATATTGCAGTTAAGGAAGAAGATTTTTGTCCTGTAGATCCAGAAGAAAGAATACCTTTTGAAGAAACAGATATAGATTATAAACAGTTACAATTAAATATGAATCAGGGAATTAAGGGCATTTAGGGCAAAATAAGCAAAAAGAAATGTTACCGGAGCAGGAGAAATAACAAAGATAGCTGCCAGAGTACATAATATTTTGCTTTTTTTACACTGACTGCCCTTTTTCATGTATCAACGAAATATAGGTTTTTCCCGAATTTGGGAATAAGTAAAAAATAAAAATTAAGAAAGTGTGAGGTATGATTATGCGAATGATGAAAAACAACAATAATGAAACAGTTATGGTGATCGGGATTGATCATGGGTATGGAAACATGAAAACTGCCACCAGATGCTTTCCATCCGGTGTAGCCAGATATGACAAGGAGCCAATCTTCCAGAATAATCTTCTTGTTTACAATGGTATGTATTACCAGATCGGAGAGGAACACAAAGAGTTCTGTGCAGAGAAAACGCAGGACGAGGACTATTATGTGCTGACACTGGCGGCTATCGCAAGAGAACTTGATGGGAAAGGAATGAACCGGGCAACGGTACATATCGCAGCCGGACTTCCCCTTACCTGGGTAGCTACACAGAAAGAAGACTTTCAGAAATATCTTC
>ENA-ORTP01001928-ORTP01001928.1-human-gut-metagenome-genome-assembly--contig:-NODE-1928-length-18841-cov-8.773927_pt1 | contig 18841 bp, 18 predicted proteins | sample MGYA00241913_ERZ509190 | MGnify/ENA primary metagenome ERZ509190 (study PRJEB26280, sample SAMEA2338839) | human gut metagenome | biome: human gut; feature: human-associated habitat; material: faeces...
CTGAATACGTTCTCATTTTGATTAGTAAAGTGTCAACTTATTCAGTACAAGACAATGAAAGCTATTGTTTAGAAATTGTGCAGCATCCGTGCCCATGGGATTAACTCAAAAAAGCATCGAAATGACAGACAATGTGCCTAAGTGCGACACTTTTGTGGCATATGATATTTCCCCAACATTCTACATTTATGCAGGCCGTGAGCCAGATTACAGATTTTTCGCTACTCAGGATTGGGCTATAGAGAATGGGCCATCGCTGCGGCAAAAGGTCGTAGACTGTTATCGTTCTGGCCTGGCTGAATGGATACTTGTTTACCAGTACGGACAGAGTAACATCAAGGGTGCGCTTGATGAGAATTACGAGCTTTATCGCTACGATGAAAAATATGATCTTTCGCTGTTCAAGAGAAAATAAAAACAAAAGAAACGTGCAACTGTGTGGGTTGCACGTTTCTTTATTGTCGGTTAATCTGTATTAGCCTTTGATGGCTGCGATTCCTGGAAGCACTTTGCCCTCGATAGCCTCGAGAAGCGCGCCGCCGCCAGTAGATACGTACGATACTTTGTCAGCCAAGCCGAACTTGTTTACGCAAGCAACAGAGTCGCCGCCGCCAACGAGTGAGAACGCTCCCTTTTCAGTAGCCTCTACGATGGCGTCTGCGATAGCGCGTGAGCCGGCTGTGAAGTTGTCGAATTCAAATACACCTGCAGGACCGTTCCAGAGGATTGTCTTTGCGTCCTTGATGGCGTTTGCGAAGAGCTCGCGTGTTGCAGGACCTGCATCCATACCTTCCCAGCCTTCTGGGATGTCGTTTGATGGGCAGACCTGAGTGTTGGCGTCGTTGCTGAACTTGTCGGCTGCCACGCAGTCAGTTCCAAGCACGAGGTTCACGCCTTTTTCTTTTGCTTTTTTGATGATGTCGAGAGCGAGGTCGAGCTTGTCATCCTCGCAGATTGAAATACCAATCTTGCCGCCTTGTGCCTTTGCGAAAGTATATGTCATACCTCCGCAGAGAATCAAGTTGTCAACCTTGTCCATAAGGTTTTCGATGATGCCGATCTTGGTAGAAACTTTCGAACCACCCATGATTGCTGTAAACGGACGCTTGATGTTGTTGAGTACGTTTTCAACGGCTGTAACTTCTTTTTCCATCAAGTAGCCGAGCATCTTGTTGTCAGCGTCGAAATAGTCGGCGATGACAGCTGTTGAAGCGTGACGGCGGTGTGCTGTTCCGAACGCATCGTTAACGTAGCAGTCAGCGTAGCTTGCGAGAGTTTTTGCGAATTCCTTCTGGCTCTCTTTCATTTCTTTCTTGGCTGCGTCGTATGCTGGATCTTCTTTGTCGATGCCAACAGGCTTGCCTTCCTCTTCAGGATAGAAGCGGAGGTTTTCGAGAAGAAGCACTTCGCCCGGTTTCAAAGCTGCTGCGGCGTCGGCTGCCTTGGCGCAGTCAGGAGCGAACTTTACGTCTGTGCCGAGAGCGGCAGCTACGGCGTCCTTAATCTGGCTCAAGGAAAGTTTTGCGTTTACTTTGCCTTTAGGCTTGCCCATGTGCGACATAATTATGAGAGCGCCGCCGTCGGCAAGAATTTTTTTCAAAGTTGGGAGGGCACCGCGGATACGGGTGTCGTCAGTGATTTTGCCGTTTTCGTCCAATGGCACGTTGAAGTCAACGCGCACAATCGCTTTTTTACCTGCGAAGTTGTATTGTTCGATTGTCATTTTATTGAAAATTAATAAGTTAATATTTTCGCTTTGTAACTGTGCAAAGTTAGTTAAAGATTTTTGAATACAGAATTATTTCCGTATTAAAGTTTGTTGTCGGGGTTAAATAATGCCTTTGTCTGCAAGCAGCTGTTCCATTTGCACTTGCAGTTCTTTTGCTTTCTGTCCGGCAACGGTGGCGAAATCTTCTCCGGTCGAGGCGTAGATGATGCCGCGTGAGGAGTTTACGAGCAGACCGCAGTCGTCGGTCATGCCGTAGCGTGCAACTTCCTCAAGGCTTCCGCCCTGGGCTCCGACACCAGGCACAAGCAGAAACTTGTCGGGGACTACACGGCGCACCTCTTCAAACATTTTGCCTTGTGTGGCGCCGACAACAAACATCGTGTTGTCGCTTGTTCCCCATGAAGACACTTTGCTCATCACGTTCTGGTACAGAGGAGTGCCGTCGGCATCCTCGGTGAGTTGGAAGTCGTGCGAGCCTTTGTTTGATGTGAGACCCAAAACGATTACCCATTTTCCTTCGTAGCCGTAGAATGGAGAAATGCTGTCTTCGCCCATGTATGGAGCTACGGTGATGGCGTCAACATCAAGATGCTCGAAGAAGCTGCGGGCATACATTGCGGAGGTGTTGCCGATATCGCCGCGTTTTGCGTCGGCGATGATGAACTGGTCGGGATAGTTTTGTTTCAGATACTTTATTGTCTTTTCCAAAGCGGTCCAGCCTTCGATGCCGAAGCATTCATAGAATGCGAGGTTTGGCTTGTATGCCACGCAGTAAGGAGCAGTGGCGTCGATTATTGCTTTGTTGAACTTGAAAATCGCATCGGCGTCGTTTTTCAGATGCTCCGGGATTTTCTTGATGTCAGTGTCAAGGCCTACGCAAAGAAATGATTTCTTGCGGCGGATGTTGTCAAGCAGTTCTTTTCTTGTCATTGTTTCGTATCTGATTTTTACAATTCTGTCTCTTTCAGTTTCTCTGCGTTTTCGGCGATAATCAGATTGTCGATGCAGTCTTGGATGTCGCCGTCCATAAACGCCGCAAGGTTGTAGATGGTGTAGTTGATGCGGTGGTCCGTGATTCGTCCTTGCGGATAGTTGTAGGTGCGGATTTTAGCGGAGCGGTCGCCTGTCGACACCATTGTCTTGCGTCGCGACGCGATGTCGTCAACGTATTTCTGATGCTCTTTGTCGTAGATGAACGTGCGCAGACGGGCGAGGGCGCGTTCCTTGTTTTTGGGCTGGTCGCGCGTTTCCGTACATTCGATGAGGATTTCCTCCACAACACCGGTGTTGGGGTTCTTCCAGTTGTAGCGCAGGCGCACGCCCGACTCCACTTTGTTCACGTTCTGTCCGCCGGCACCGCCGCTTCGGAACGTATCCCACTTGATTTCGCCTTCGTTGATTTCCACGTCGAATGGTTCAGCCTCTGGCAGCACGGCAACCGAAGCCGCCGATGTGTGTACGCGGCCTTGAGTCTCCGTCGCTGGCACGCGCTGTACGCGGTGCACGCCCGACTCGTATTTCAGCGTGCCGTAGACCTTCTCTCCACTTACTGAGCAGATTATTTCCTTGTATCCGCCGGCTGAGCCTTCGCTGAAGCTCATAATCTCCATCTTCCAGCCTTTTGTCTCGCAGTATTTTGCATACATTCGGAAAAGGTCGCCTGCAAAGATGGCGGCTTCGTCACCACCAGTGCCGCCTCTGATTTCAAGAATCACGTTTTTGTCGTCTTCTGGATCCTCAGGGATAAGCAACAGTTTGATTTCCTCCTCGATTTCCGGAAGGGCGGCGGTGTTGGCGTCAAGGTCTTCTTTTGCCAGTTCTCGCATATCGGGGTCGGTCTCGGTGTCGAGCACTTCGCGTGCCTCCTCGATGTCGCGCAGCATTTGTTTGTATTTAGAAGTGACCTTGGTCAGCTTCTCAAGGTCTTTATATTCTTTGGTAAGCTTGACAAAGCGCTTCATGTCGCTGATAACCGATGGGTCGGTAATCAGTAGACTTACCTCCTCAAAGCGGGCGTCGATGCCGTCAAGTCTGCTCAAAAGTGTAGATTCTGCCATAAGTTAAATAATTTTTGCAAAAGTAGTCAAAATATGGGAAATCTCAAAGGATTACGCTTTGAGTGCTTCTGCAAATTCTTTGGCAAGTGCTCGGCAGGCCTCGACGGTGTCGGCTGTGCAGCTTTGTTTCATCTCCACGGGGTTGCCGACGACGGTGAGTTTCAGCTTCTCTGTCATGCTGTCGATGGTCTTGGTGGCGGCTCCTGCCCATGTGAACGACCCGAGGCGCGCAAACACTTTGCCTCCTACGCCTCGCAGCGCGAGCGACTTAAGCAGGGAGTCGATGCGGGGGAAGACAGAGCCGTTGTAGGTTGGTGATGCGATGACAAGCCCTTTGTATTTGTAGATGTCGCTGATGACAAACGACTCGTCGGCATACGAAACGTTGTGGATGCGGATGTTTCTGACTCCTTCTTCAGCGAGCATGCGGGCGAATGCCTCGACCATCTCTTCGGTGTGCCCATACATTGAGGCGTATGCTATTACCACGCCGTTCTCGCTTTCGCCTTTGCTGAGGCGGTCGTAGATGCCTATCACTTCGGCAGCCTGGCTGTGCCATACCGGGCCGTGAGTCGAGCAGATGTAGTCCACTGCCACACCGCTCAGTTTCTGCAGTGCTTTCTGTACGGGGAGTCCGTATTTTCCGACGATGTTTGAGTAGTAGCGGGTCATTTCGGGGAAATATAGAGAAGTGTCCATCTCTTCATCGATGATGCCTCCGTTGAGGGCTCCGAAGCAACCGAAGGCGTCGCCAGAGAACAGGGTTTTGTTTTCTACGGCGTAGGTCATCATAGTCTCAGGCCAATGCACCATCGGAGTGAGCGCGAATTTCAGAGTCTTGCCGCCGAGGTCGATGGTGTCGCCGTCTGCCACGGTCAGCGTGCCGTCGCAGATGCCGTAGTATCCTTTGAGCATGTCGATTGTCTTTGCGTTGCCCACGATTGTCAGGTTGGGAAACGCGGCGCGCAGTGTCTGTACGGCACCGGTGTGGTCAGGCTCCATGTGGTTGACGATGAGATAGTCGGGAGCGTTGTCGTGCATGATTTTCTTGATTTGGGCAATCTGCTCGAAAGCGTGGGATATTTCCACGCCGTCGATGATTGCGGTTTTGTCGTTGCCAGCCACAAGGTAGGAGTTGTACGACACTCCGTAGGGCAGCGGCCACAATCCCTCGAATCTTGTTGTGGTGCGGTCGTTTGCACCTACATAATATATACCGTCTGTTATTTTCTTTGTAAGCATAGTAGTTTTATATTTTTTGTTTATTTATGTTTACTCCATAAAGCATCCATTCTTTCCGTCATTCTTGCTTCCTGCGGATTTTGGCAGGCGTTCCAGAACTTTTTGTCTCTGATTTCGTGCGGCAGATAATCCTGTTCCACAAAATTTCCGGGATAGGAGTGCGGATATTTGTAGTCGGCGCCGTAGCCCATCTCTTTCATCAGTTTTGTCGGAGCGTTGCGCAGATGCAGCGGCACAGGCAGGTTGCCCGTTTGGTCGACAAAATCCAGCGCCTCGTTGATGGCGTTGTATGCAGAGTTGCTTTTGGGCGATGTGGCGAGATACACGACACATTCCGAGAGGATTATGCGTCCTTCCGGCCAGCCGATTTTCTGCAGGGCGTCGAAGGTGGCGTTTGCGAGCAGCAGTGCGTTTGGATTGGCAAGTCCGATGTCCTCGGCAGCTGAGATTACCAGTCTACGGGCTATGAATGCCGGATCCTCGCCGCCTGCAATCATTCGGGCAAGCCAGTAGACCGCGGCGTCGGGATTGCTTCCGCGTATGCTCTTGATGAATGCCGAGACGATGTCGTAGTGCATCTCTCCGCCTTTGTCGTATGCCATGGGGTTCTGTTGCAGCCGTTCGGTGACGATGTCGTTGCGCACCACGATAGGCTCGTCGTCGCCCACCGACTGGCTCAGCAGGTCGAGGATGTTGAGCATCTTGCGGGCGTCGCCTCCGGCAAAGCGGAACAGTGCTTCGGTCTCGACCACCTCCACCTTGCGTTGCTTCAGCTCGCTGTCGCATGTGATGGCGCGATGCAGCAGTTCGTTCAAGTCGGTGTCTGTCAGCGGCTTCAGCACATACACCTGCGCTCTCGACAGCAGCGGGCGGATGATTTCAAACGACGGGTTTTCGGTGGTGGCGCCAATCAGCGTGGCTGTGCCTGTTTCCACGGCGGCAAGCAGCGAGTCCTGTTGCGACTTGTTGAATCGGTGGATTTCGTCGATGAAAAGGATTGGGCGGTGCTGGCTGAACATGCTCGAGGCGTCGCGTTTGCATAGCGTCAGCACGTCGCGCACGTCCTTCACTCCGGAATGCACGGCGGAGAGCGTGTAGAACGGAGCCTGCACCTGAGAGGCGATAATCTTGGCGAGTGTGGTCTTTCCTACGCCTGGAGGTCCCCACAGGATGAAAGAGGAGATGTGTCCCGACTCAATCATCTTGCGGAGTATGCATCCTTCTCCGACGAGGTGTTTCTGTCCGATATATTCATCGAGCGACTTCGGTCGCAAGCGTTCTGCTAAAGGTTCGAAAGTCATGTCTGTACAACGGGTTTAAAGTTTCACACACTTCACGATTTTGTCGTCGATTGCCGCCACGCTTTTGCGCGCCTTGTAGTATGCCGTGTGCGACGAGAATCCCGACTCTTCGGCAATTTCCTCCTGTTTTGCCGCCGGATGCGCCTCCTTGTAGAGGGCGGCGTGCTGCAGGCGGAACATGTTCACGAGGTTGTAGTATCCCAGTTGGGTTATGTATTTGCTTGCGGCGTTGACTTTGCCTTTCGGGATTTCCGATAGCACTTCCGATTTCTGCAGATGCGGCTCGCGGTAGCGGCGGAGTATTATCGACAGCACTTCGTCCCCGATGGCGTCTATTTCCGACGGCGAATCGGTCGTGGCGGTGTCATTGTTGCCGTCGTTTGCCGGGTCGGGCTCCTGTTTGTTTGTAAACAGCTGTTGCGGGTGCAGGATTATGCACAGCATGTAGATCATCGCTGCCGACGTGATGAGGTCGACGGCGAGTTTGCACCAACGGCTGTCGGAGACAAACACAGCCCACATCAATGCAATCCAGCAGAGCGGCAGGTAGAGCACCAGTTGGGCGAATCTGTAGGGGAAGTCCTCCACGTTTGAGTAGTTGTCGGTGTTGAATTTGTCGATGGTGCGTTTCAGCTGGTTGGTGATGTGCACCGACAGCGTTGAGAACAGCAGGCTGAAGCCGCCCATCGCAGCCATCAGAGGCGTTCCGGCGTCGGTCAGGACGTGTCCGCCCATTGTCAGAGCTATTGCGAGCAGCGACAGGAGCAATGCAAATGCAGAGAATAGATATGTTTTCAGCAGAATGCTGTCGCGCAGCCGTTTCCGAAAGAAGTAGCTGCTGAACAGGGTTGTCATACAGACGGGATAGAAGATTATGCCGAAAATTTTCACGTATGTCCAGTAGTCGGGAGTCATCGGACTCAGAACGTATGGGAATTCAAGCGCGATGACGATGTAGAAGAACGACACCAGGCGGCGGGCAGGGTAGTGGAAGTCGCCATTTTCGTTGAACGGACGGCACATGTGATTCCATCTGACAATTCCGCAGACAACGCCGGTGATGATGAAAATCAGGCAGGCGTAGGCGTATAATTGGATGTTCGACAGATTGTGTTCCATTTTTCAGAATGATAAATAATCGCGCAAATTTACATATAAATAGTGAAACTTGGCGTCTGCGCAAAACAAAAAAACCGGAACTGCTGTTCCGGTTTTTCTATAACGCAGGTTTCGTATGCTGCTACATGTTCATACCGCCGTCCACTTGGATAACCTGTCCCGACACGTAAGAAGACATGTCGGAAGCGAGGAATGTGGCGATGTTTGCAACGTCCTCCGGAGTGCCACCGCGGCGCAATGGAATTTTCTTGCACCATTCCTCTTTGATTTCGTCAGAGAGTTTGGCAGTCATGTCGGTGATGATGAAGCCAGGAGCGATGGCGTTGGCGCGGATGCCGCGAGAGCCGAGCTCCTGAGCCACCGACTTAGCCAAGCCGATCATGCCGGCCTTTGATGCAGAGTAGTTTGCCTGACCGGCGTTGCCGTGTACGCCAACAACCGATGCCATGTTGATGATAGAGCCTGTGCGCTGGCGCATCATCACTGGAGTCACCGCGTGAACGAAGTTGAACGCAGACTTCAGGTTGACGCCGATCACAGCGTCCCATTGAGCCTCCGACATACGCATCATCAAGCCGTCTTTTGTGATGCCGGCGTTGTTTACGAGGATGTCGAGACGGCCGAAGTCCTTCACCACTTCAGCCACCACGTTGTGGCAAGCCTCGAAGTCGGCTGCGTTTGAGGCGTAACCTTTAGCCTTTACGCCGAAAGCTGCTATTTCTTCTTCTGTTTTCTTTCCGTTTTCGTCGATTACCAGGTCGGTGAACGCGATGTCGCAACCCTCAGAAGCGAACTTCAATGCAATTGCTTTTCCGATACCTCTTGCTGCACCTGTGATGAGTGCAACTTTTCCTTCCAATAATTTCATAACTGTATAATTAAAAAGTTGTTATTTAAAATTCAAATGTCCGGCACACGCTTGTCACTGCTTGATGCCGTATAAAATAAAATCACTCAGATAGTCGCGCAGCTTGTCTTTCTCTATGCCCAGCTCGCGGAAATTCTCGCGGATGTAGGGCACGTCGAGACCCTGCAGACACAGAATCATCACCATGGCCGTCTTGTCGACGTGCTTGATGCGGAAAATGCCGCTGTCGACGCCTTCCTGAAGTATAGTTTCGAGAATGTGCACTTCCTTGGGGCTTGTGGCTTTGCGGGCGCGCTCCACCTTGCGCACATCGCGGAAAAATCCGGCGCGCAGCGAGCCGTTGCGATGCACGAGGTCTTTCATCGCGTCAAAGCGTTGGAAAATGAATTCCATCAGCTTTTCGTCGGCGGGAATCTGAAGTTTCGCTATCTCGCTGAGCTTGCTCAGCACCTTGTCGCTTTCAGTCTCTACCACAGCGTTGTAGATGTCGCGCTTGTTTTTGAAATAAGTGTAGATGGTGCGACGTCCCTTCTCGGCGGCGATGGCGATGTCGTTCATCGTCGTGTTTTCGATGCCCTTGTGGGCAAAGAGCTGACGGGCAATGTCGATTAGTTTATCTCTTGTTTTCACCATATTTACTTTTTGTCTTCAGACTGCACAAATGAAGATTTTGTGTGCGAAATTAATCATATTATTTCAGAGAGGCAAAAAATATCGGTGTAAAATGAGGCGTGTGGATTGGAAATGGTGATGGAAAGCCGTGAAAAACAGCGGCTTGCACGGCTTCAAATCTTTAGGGCGTCAGCTTGCCGTATCCGGCGCTTTTCTGTCCATCGCGACGGTTAGGATAGTTTAATTTCGATGGGCAACATTACTGCCCGTGTGAATGATTAAACCCAAATCGGACTTTGGTGTAGGATTTCACGAAAAGCGTTGAGTCTAACCCTTAATCCAGACACAAAACCATCAGTCCCGGAGAAAACCATTGATTCTCCGGGACTGTTTTGGTGATAGGGCAGACGCTTATCTGCGCGTCATCCGCACTACGTTTTCAACGTGGTGGGTGTGTGGGAACATGTCGACTGGCTGCACTTCATCCACGCGGTAGAGTCCGTCCATGAGGGCGAGGTCGCGCGCTTGTGTCGCCGGGTTGCAGCTGACGTAGACGATGCGTTCGGGACGAGCGTTTAGAATCACGTTGACCACGTCTTCGTGCATTCCTGCGCGCGGCGGGTCGATGATCATCACGTCGGGACGTCCGTGCTCGGCGATGAATCCGTCGGTGAGCACGTCCTTCATGTCGCCGGCAAAGAAGATGGTGTTGTCGATGCCGTTGACCGCAGAGTTGAGTTTCGCGTCGGCAATCGCCTCAGGTACGTATTCGATGCCTACCACTTTTTTCACCTGCCGCGCCACGAAGTTGGCTATTGTGCCGGTTCCGGTATAGAGGTCGTAGACCAGGTCGTCGGGCTTGAGGCATGCCATGCGGCGCGCCACCTTGTAGAGCTCGTATGCCTGCAGGGAGTTGGTCTGATAGAATGATTTCGGACCGATGCGGAACTGGAGTCCCTCCATTTCCTCGTTGATGTAGTCGCGTCCGCGATATGTGATGACTTCCTGGTCGGCGATGGTGTCGTTCACCTTCTGGTTTACGACGTAGAGCAGCGATGTAATCTCCGGGAACTCAGCAGCGATGGCGCCCATCAAGTCGTTGATTTTCTCTTGTTCCGGTCGTGCGAACACCACGATCAGCATCACCTCGCCCGTGCTTGCGATGCGCACCATCAGCGTGCGCATAAGTCCTTGCTGCGCCTTGATGTCGTAGAACTCATATCCTTTAGCCAGCGCGTATTGGCGCACGAACAGGCGTATGCGGTTTGACAAATCGTCCTGAAGCCAGCATTTCTTGATGTCGAGCACTTTGTCGAACGCGCCCGGAATGTGGAATCCCAAAGCGTTGCGGTCGGCAATCTCGCGTCCGCTGCGCAGGTCTTCAAACGTGATCCAGCATTTGCAAGAGAATGTGTATTCCAACTTGTTGCGGTAGCAGAAAGTTTCTTTTGACCCGAGCGTGGGGTTTACTTCCGGAATCTCCACCTTTGCGATGCGTGTCAGAGCGTCGACCACCTGGTCGCGCTTGTAGCGCAACTGACTTTCGTAGGGGATGTGCTGCCACTTGCATCCGCCGCACACGCCGAAATGCTCGCAAGCCGGCGTCACGCGGTCGGGCGACGGCTTGACCATATCAACGATATGCGCCTCCGCGTAGCTGCGCTTCTTCTTGTCCAATTTTATGTTGACCACATCGCCAGGTGCCCCGTATGGTATAAACACCACCATATCGTCGACGCGGGCAATGCTTTTGCCCTCGGCTGCCACACCTGTTATCTCAACGTTCTCCACAACCGGGAGCTCTTTGCGTTTTCTTCCCATATATAATGAAATTTTATGCAAAAGTACGTTTTTTTTGCCGTTCCATTTCAATGCTCTATAACATAAATAAAAAAACATGTGATTATTTTCTTATTTACGAGATTCTTTCTAAATTTGCAAAGACTGAATTGTCAATCACTTTAAATTATAATATTACTTAAACTTAATTTCATTAATGAAACGGATTTACACTTTCGGTAATGGCCAGGCAGAAGGCCGTGCCGATATGAAGAATTTGCTTGGCGGCAAGGGTGCCAATCTCGCTGAGATGAACCTCATCGGCGTACCTGTTCCTCCGGGCTTTACAATCACAACTGAAGTTTGCACAGAATATAACACTCTCGGCCGTGAAGCCGTTGTGAAAATATTGGAAGAAGATGTCAAGAAATCTGTTGCCCACATTGAGAAGCTTACGGGCAACACGTTTGGCGACGCAGTGAACCCACTTCTCGTATCCGTTCGTTCGGGCGCGCGCGTTTCGATGCCAGGTATGATGGACACAGTGCTCAATCTCGGTATCAACGACACCGTAGTGGAGGCTCTCTCCAAGAAGTCGGGCAACCCACGCTTCGCATGGGACAGCTACCGCCGCTTCGTGCAGATGTATGGCGACGTTGTTCTCGGCATGAAGCCGAAGTCGAAACAAGACATCGATCCGTTTGAGGAAATCCTTGACAAAGTTAAGGAAGAGAAGGGCGTGAAGAACGACACCGAGCTTACCGTTGACGACCTCAAGGGCCTTGTTGTGAAGTTTAAAGCCGCTGTGAAGAAGTCGACAGGCAAGGACTTCCCAGAATCGGCTTGGGAGCAATTGTGGGGCGCTATCTACGCAGTGTTCGACAGCTGGATGAACGAGCGCGCAATCCTGTATCGCCGCATGAACCAGATTCCGGAAGAGTGGGGTACGGCAGTCAACGTACAGGCCATGGTTTACGGAAATATGGGCAACACGTCGGCTACAGGTGTGGCATTCACCCGCGACGCCGCTACCGGCGAGGACATCTTCAACGGTGAGTACCTTATCAACGCACAGGGCGAGGACGTGGTTGCCGGTGTGCGCACTCCGCAACAAATCACAACCGAAGGCTCACGCCGCTGGGCTGCTCTCCAGGGCATCTCGGAAGAAGAACGCGCAAGCAAATACCCTTCATTGGAAGAGTCGATGCCTGAATGTGCAAAAGAGCTTATCGAGACTCAGCAGAAACTTGAAGACTACTTCAAAGACATGCAGGACCTCGAGTTTACAATCCAGGACAACAAGCTGTGGCTGCTCCAGACTCGTAACGGAAAACGTACAGGTGCCGCTATGGTTAAAATCGCGATGGACCTTCTCCGCGCAGGCGAAATCGACGAGAAGACAGTGCTCCGCCGTATGGAGCCACAGAAACTCGATGAATTGCTTCACCCAGTGTTTGACAAGGACGATTTGAAACGTGCACAGACAGTGGCTAAAGGTTTGCCAGCATCTCCGGGTGCCGCTACTGGTCAGATTGTATTCTTCGCCGATGATGCAGAGGCATGGTCGGAAATGAAGAAGAAAGTCATCATGGTGCGTATCGAGACATCTCCAGAAGACCTCCGCGGTATGTCGGTGGCACAGGGTATCCTTACAGCCCGTGGCGGTATGACATCGCACGCAGCCGTAGTTGCCCGCGGTATGGGTAAGTGCTGTGTGTCTGGCGCAGGCGAAATCAAGGTAGACTATAAAGAGAAAACCGTCATCATGGACGGCAAAACATACAAGGAAGGTGATTGGATTTCATTGAACGGCTCTACAGGCGACGTTTACGACGGTCAGGTGCCTACAGTCGATGCAGAGCTTTCAGGCGACTTCGCAGCAATCATGAACCTTGCTGAGAAATACACCAAGGTTGATGTCCGCACAAATGCCGACTCTCCACGCGATGCTCTCGTAGCCCGCAAATTCGGAGCCAAAGGTATCGGTCTTTGCCGTACAGAGCATATGTTCTTCGAGGGCGACCGTATCAAGGCAATGCGCGAGATGATTCTTGCCAACACAGAGGAAGGACGCCGTGCAGCTCTTGACAAACTGTTGCCTATCCAGCGTGCCGACTTCCAAGGAATCTTCGAGGCTATGGACGGTCTCGGCGTGACAATCCGTCTGCTCGACCCACCATTGCACGAGTTCGTGCCTCATCAGCTTGCCACTCAGAAAGAATTGGCAAACGAGATGGGTATCACCGTCGAAGAGGTGAAGAGCAAGTGCGACTCTCTTGAAGAGTTCAACCCGATGCTCGGTCACCGTGGATGCCGCCTTGGCAACACTTATCCAGAAATCACAGAGATGCAGGCCCGCGCCATCATCGAGGCAGCAATCGACTGCAAGGAAAAAGGCATCGACGTGCATCCGGAAATCATGGTGCCATTGGTAGGTGTAGTAAAAGAGCTTGAAATGCAGAGCGAAATCATCCGTCGCACAGCGGAAAAAGTGTTTGCGGAAAGAGGTACATCAGTGGCTTACAAGATTGGTACAATGATTGAGGTGCCTCGCGCCGCTCTCGTTGCCGACAAGATTGCCGAATATGCCGACTTCTTCTCGTTCGGAACAAACGACTTGACTCAGATGACATTCGGATACTCTCGCGACGACGCTCCTAAGTTCCTCAAATACTACAAGGAATTGGGTATCATCAAGACAGATCCATTCGAGGTGCTCGACCAGGAAGGCGTAGGACAGCTCGTAGAAATGGGTACAAAGAAAGGCCGTTCGACAAAGGCAGGTCTCAAGGTGGGTATCTGCGGCGAGCACGGCGGCGAGCCTTCTTCTGTCAAGTTCTGCGCTAAATTGGGCATGAACTACGTTTCTTGCTCTCCGTTCCGTGTGCCTATCGCACGCGTGGCTGCCGCTCAGGCAGCAGTTGAGGAATAATTCGTTCAACTTTAAATCATTCAATAAACTTCCGCTTACATTGGGCTTACACCCAAAAGCGAAGTGAATGATTTTCAGCACTATATTAGTGTGGCTCAAACCGCCGTTGAGGAATAATTCCAAATTGGCTTAATTAAAATAGTAGGCTGTAACTCATTGAAATACATGAGTTACAGCCTATGTTGTTCTTATACGTTTCGTACACTTGATAATGGAAATCGCGCCAAATGTGCGATGCTGTTGTTTGCAGGGTACATTGATGCAGCCACTTCCATGTCGGAGTCATGTGGTGGTGGTTCTACTCCTTCTTCTAGTTGGGGCAAGAAGGATGATGAAGATGACAGGAAGTTTGCCAACCGTTGCGCACAGATGGCTCATTCCATGTGCAAGCCTAAACCACGCAGCAGAAGTTTTCACCGATAAATCAATGAAATATGGCAATCAGAAAAAGCAAGATAAACATAGACACAGAAGAAAGATCCGACTTCGACAACATGATGAATGATATCGAAAACGAGGTTGAGGAACAGCAAGCCGAGGATGGACTTGTAAACCGTGTTCCTGAGTTAAAACAGTTGAGTGAGGACATTCCAATACCTTCATCAATGCCATACTTGAACTGGAGTCTGCCATTCAGCAGTATCAGCGTGTAGAAACCAAATTAGGTGGTGCTGTGACTACTATCAGCAAAAAGGTTGATACAATCAATCAGCACATAGACAAAGTTTTGGACCTGACTTCGTCACTCAAAAAACACGAATCTTGTAACTGATTGATAAACAATATTTTGTATCATTGTGTCACCTAATTTTGGGTGACGCAATGACGAAGTCAGGAAAGAGAAGTCCATAACTTGCTGAGATTTTCAGCGAAGTTATGGACTCTATGACGGTTGCGAAAAGACGTCTATTATTTACTTCTATTATTGTCTATCCATTTAACCGAAACAATGATATATCTACCTACAACAAATAACAATAGGCAAATAAAAGCAGACCAAATCGCATGCTTGCTAAAATCCTCCTTAAATCCGTCCTGTCTAATGCTATTGATATTTTCAAGAAAATCTATTTTGTTCCTATTAGCTTCCTCAACAGCCTGATTATATAGGGGGTCATTTTTATATTGATCTGGGACCGTTTCCGTAGAGGAAATGTTTTCATGTTCAACTCCAGTTCCTAAATCCCCATAGTAATAACCACGAGGATTTGCTTCATAATACTTTAGACGCTTATAAATTTTTTCTGGATTCATATCTCCTCCTCCACTCATTACCCCAGGATCATAACAGCTCTCCCCCCAATAAGTGTCATTAGAATCCAATTTAAGCTCTTTTATGTCATTCTGATGATAAACATAAAAAGCCCCAAGATAGACGAGCCAAGTTAATATGGCACATCCTATCATTTTAAGATTGGCAACAATTTCATCTGCAATTGTTGATTTCTTAACGGACGGATCAGATTTTATTTTTACTTCGATAGGTTTATCAGAAGAAATTTTATGCTCAAGTATCGGCTCAGTTGTAACCTCAGTCATCTGCTCATGTTGATTCGTGAGAATAGTACCAATAGATGATGAAATTTCTTCATCTATTTTAGCTCCACAGTGCCGACAATATTTTGAACTTGTCTTAATTTTATTTCCACATTCGCTACAAAAGATAAAGTCATTTCCTGTATTTTTTGTTTCGGAGGAATCATTTAGGGTAGTCGTATCCAGTGTGGGTGATGTAGGAACGATAGTAATATCTTCGTTATCCTCGAACAAATCATTGAATGAGTCGGCCATAGTTTTATTTTGTTTTCTTAAGCAGACCTATCAGGAAACATACTATTAAGAGCCATGCTAATATAGTGGCAATACCTATTAAAGTATAAACAGGTTTCGGAATGGAATCGTATATAGAATACCCATCTTCTACATACTCAACATAAGTGTTAAGGATGAAATAAAACAGTTGCACAATTAACAGAACGGATGAGCCGATAAGTCCACAAATAACGGAAGATTTTAACTTCATAATTTTCATTATTTAGATTTGATATGCAAAATTAATCATTTTCAGCGATATATCAAAGGAATACTTCAAGGTCGTTGACTTTGAAGATACAGCAGTCGCGGATTTTGCGACATTCGCCGGAGGAAAGCAACTTGACGTTGCGCCAGCCTCCGTAAAAATTGTATCGCAGAGAGATACAATTTCGGAGTTCGAGGATAGAGCCGTCGGATTTCCAAACGGAAATATCGACAGGGTCGCCGCTGTTGAGCATTGAGCGAGCGGTGGATATGTGTATCGAGCGAGCCATCAGGAGTGTAGATTCCAAAACGAAATGCGAAAAAATCATAGTTAAAAGACTATGAAAAACACTGCGTGGGAAGCCAAGCGGCGGGAGCGCAAAGCCCCTATGAGCGGCTCTGTTTTCCAGGAATTACAGGCAAAAGATTGGCAATACAAAAAAAGGAGACCAAAGTCTCCCCAAGATTAACTAATTTTGTGTTGCATATGTATAAACAATTAACCTCGCAGCAAAGGTCGCAAATTTTTGCCTTACTACAAAAAGAAGTGAAGAAAAAAGAGATAGCCCTCATCATTGTGTGCAGTGTATCAACAGTCTACCGGGAGATAAAGCGCAACTCCACGGACCGTGGCAATTATCTGTGGTCCAAGGCGCACGCCAAGGCTCTTGACCGCCGCAGGCTCACGATGTCGAACAGGGCGCTTGACGCCATGCTGGTATGGCGCATCAAGCAGATGCTCAACGAGCAGTGGTCGCCAGAGCAGATAGTCGGATTGCTGGCAAAGGACGGCATCAAGGTGTCCGTGCAGAGCGTCTACAACATCATCAACGCGGACACGAGCGGCGAGCTGCGGCGGAACTGCCGCCATCTCAACTTTAAGCGCCGGCCATCGCCAAGCCGGAAACCGGTCAAGGCCACCAATATAGCTGGCCGTACAAGCATACACGACCGCCCTGCCGAGGCAGACGGCAAGCGCTTCGGAGACTTTGAGATGGACCTCATAGTGGACGGCCACGGCCACGCCATACTTGTCCTCGTGGAGCGCCTGACAAACTTTGTGATGATGGAGAAGAAACTGCCGCACGGCAAGAAGGCTGGGCCTGTTGCGAAGGCGGTCGTCAGAAAACTCTTCGCATACAGGAAATGCTTTAAGACCATCACGACAGACAACTGGAGCGAATTCGCGGCACATCTCGACATCACCGCAGGGCTGCGCAGACGGGGCATGGACGATGTTAAGGTATATTTCGCCGACAGCTACTGCTCATGGCAGAAAGGGGCCGTGGAGCACGAGAACAAGCTCATTAGGCAGTACTTCCCGAAAAAATCAAATTTCAACGAATTCTCTGACAGCTATGTGCGCAACGTGGCGAAAAAACTGAACTTGAGGCCAAGGAAAAAACTCGGCTTCTCAACGCCAAAAAAGGAGTTCTTCTTTCGCTAAATTTGCACTTGCCAATTGAACCTGCCCTTAACTAAAAACGGACTATGCGATGATTATTTAGTACCGCAACATTGTCGCACATAGAACAAATACATTATGTATATACACGAAGAGATAATTGGATAAACTTCCGTTGGGATGCCTCTGATGTATCAAACCTTTAGGAAACAGAATGTCGACAATAAAAATTTTTATTGTCGACATTCTGTTTTGAGCTATTGGGTAGAGGCTATTTAAGCTTGTCGATGATCTGCTGAATGATCAATTCTTCTTGCTCGCCAGTTTCCATACATTTCAGTGTGACGGTGCTTTTTTCCAATTCTGTCTCGCCGATGATTGCCACGTAAGGGATGTGGTTGTCGTTGGCATATCCCATCTGTTTTTTCATCTTGGCAGTTTCTGGATACAACTCGCAAGAGATGCCGGCGGCACGCAGTGATTTGATATGTTTGAGCGAAGCCGCTGCCTCTTTGTCACCGAAGTTTACGAAGAACACTGTTGTCCCAGCCTGTGTGCCTGTTGGGTATAGGTCGAGCTGGTTGAGCACGTCGTAGATGCGGTCTGCGCCGAAAGAAATGCCCACGCCCGACACGCCTGGAAGTCCGAACACACCGGTAAGGTTGTCGTAGCGTCCGCCGCCGGTGATGCTGCCGATTTGCACGTCATTGGCTTTCACTTCGATGATTGTGCCGGTGTAGTAATTCAAACCGCGTGCCAGCGACACGTCAAGTTCCAAAGTGGCGTTGATGCCGATTTCATCAGTCTGACCGATTACGAAACGCAGTTCCTCAATACCCTTTTTGCCGATTTCTGAAGTGGCAAGCAACTGTTCCAGACTCTCAAGTTTCTCGTTGTTTGAGCCGGAAAGCATAAGCAATGGCTGCAATTGGTCGACAGCGGCCTGGCTGATTCCTTTTTCAAGAAGTTCGGCATTGACGTTGTCGATGCCGATTTTGTCGATTTTGTCGATAGCCACAGTGATGTCGACAATCTTGTCTGGCTCGCCGATGACTTCGGCAATGCCCGACAACACTTTGCGGTTGTTGAGCTTTATGGTGATGTTTATGCCGAAGCGTTGAAACACGTCGTCGATAATCTGCAGCAAGTCAATTTCGTTGAGCAGAGAGTCGGTGCCGATAACGTCGGCGTCACATTGATAGAATTCGCGATAGCGTCCTTTTTGAGGGCGGTCGGCGCGCCATACTGGCTGAATCTGGAATCGCTTGAACGGGAATTGCAGTTCGCCGCGGTGTTGAACCACGAAGCGGGCAAATGGCACAGTGAGGTCGTAGCGCAACCCCTTTTCGCAGAGTGCGGATGTCAATCGCGGACAGTTGCGCTCGAGCAGTTGCTCATCCGATGCGTTCTTGAGGAAGTCTCCGGAGTTGAGTATTTTGAAAAGCAGTTTGTCGCCTTCTTCTCCGTATTTGCCCATTAGAGTGGAGAGATTCTCCATCGCCGGGGTTTCAATCTGTCGGAATCCGTGAAGTGCGAAAACTTGTTTGATTGTGTCGAATATGTAATTACGCTTTGCCATCTCCGCAGGGGAGAAGTCGCGCGTTCCTTTAGGTATGGATGGTTTCTGTGCCATTTTTATATAATCTTTAAAACGTTGCACAAAAGTAGTGCAAATAATTTGTTTTTCATATCAATTTGGACTAATTTGTCGCTTGCCAGCTATGTTGACGTGTACTGAAATTGGTTGACAGTTTTAAATGTTAAAACTAAAGTTGTTT
>ENA-ORTP01001945-ORTP01001945.1-human-gut-metagenome-genome-assembly--contig:-NODE-1945-length-18688-cov-14.667740_pt1 | contig 18688 bp, 13 predicted proteins | sample MGYA00241913_ERZ509190 | MGnify/ENA primary metagenome ERZ509190 (study PRJEB26280, sample SAMEA2338839) | human gut metagenome | biome: human gut; feature: human-associated habitat; material: faeces...
TATGCCAGAGGTGTGCTGATTTTGCTCCCCACTGATTTAAAAAGTAAGACTTTTCATTTTGTCATTTAGATATTTCATGATAAAATAGTGTTATAGGTTAAGTCTGAGGGAGTGATTTCTATGCTAACACTTTTAGAGAAAATTCGTAAAGTAATAAATAAAAGAATACAAGAAAAAAAGAAAAATGAATTTACAGATTTGGCGCCTATTGATGATATTGAAAATGGTGATGAATATTTAAAGGCGTTACATTGGGCGATAAAGAAAGAGAAAGTTAAAAATATTGCACTGGCAGGTCCATATGGTGCAGGAAAGAGTAGTATCATTGATACATATTTGAAAAAACATAGAGTTATTAGAAGTAAGTCGCTTCGTGTTTCAATGGCAACTTTTGTTGAGAATAAAACTGATGAGAATGGGAATCCTAAGAAAATTTCATTGGAACAGGATGAAATAGAATTAGGAATTTTGAAACAATTGTTTTATAAAGTCAATTATAAAAAGATACCGCAGAGCAGATATCGGAAGCTACATAAAATTAATTGGAAACGTGTCTGGGGATATTTGGTTTTGATATTTTTAATTTTGGGAGTGATGGAATTTATATTTTTTCCAGATACTTTTCAAATGATAATCGAAAAAATAGAAGAGGCAGGCGGAAAATTTGGATTAAAAGAAATGGTTTCGGATAGTATTTTCCTTGCTTTTTGTGCGGGAATATTGGCAATCATCGCCCGAACATATCGTTTGGTGCTGTTTCGCTTTAAAGTAAATGAAGTAAAATTGCCAGCAGAGACAGTTGTGAAAAATTCTGAAACTGCAGCAGAAACGGTATTTAATAAAAATATGGATGAAATTGTATATTTTTTTGAAGAGACAAAGTACAGAATTGTATTTTTTGAGGATTTAGATCGCTTAGAAGATCCGTCTATTTTTATTCACCTTCGAGAATTGAATACATTATTGAACAATTACGATGGGATTAAAAGGGGCATCGTTTTTGTTTATGCTATTAGAGATGATATATTTACGAATACAGACAGAACAAAGTTCTTTGAATTTATTATTCCTGTAATCCCAATTATAAATTCTACGAATTCAGGGGAAATCTTTTTACAAAAATTTGAGGAATCTGAAAAGAAAGGGATTGTTCACGAAATCTCACAGGAATTTATATTAGATATATCTCCATATGTTGAAGATATGCGAATTCTTCAGAATATATATAATGAATTTGTTATATACAAGGAAACGATTCGTACTGATCAGGAACTGAAATTGTCAGATGAAACAATGATGGCATTGATTATTTTTAAAAATTTGTATCCACGGGAGTTTGCAGAACTTCAAATGGAGAGAGGAGTTGTGAAACAAGCTTTTGAGGATAAACAAAGATATATATGTGGACAATGTACACAATGGCATAATGAGATTGATGAGCTTACACAGGAATTAGAAAAATATCATGATGACTATTTAGAACACATTAAAGAACTTAAAACAGCCATGCTAGGTGCTATGGTGGATTGGCAAGGTATCCCATATAGCATTAAGAAAAGTTATTATGATAAATACTTAGTAAATGAAATAATGGAAGATTCATTCGAATTATCAAAACTTGAACAATTAAAGAATGTTAGAATTGAGTATTACGCATGGGAGCCTTATCGGTCGGAAATAGAGGTAAGTGATTTCCAAGAAGTTTTTCAACGATATTATAAAAGAATTAAAAATTTTCAATTTGTTCAAAAAAAAGGTGTTAGTTCAATAAAGAGTGAAATTGAAGATTTGAAGAAAAATATACATAAACTGTCAAGTTGGTCACTTAAAAAGCTGATAGAAGAATTTGGAGCCCATAATGTACTATCTGAAAAAGTTACTGAAAATAAATTGCTTGTATTTATGCTTCGAAGAGGATACATTGATGAAAAATACGCAAATTATATCAATTATTTTAAGGGGACAAGCATTACAAAAGAAGATATGAATTATATACTGGCAGTAAAAAATATGGAAAAGTTGCCATATAATTATAACTTGACAAAAGTCGGAATGGTTATACAGCGCTTACAACTGTATGAATTTGAACAAAAAAGTATTTTTAATTTTATTCTTTTGGAATATTTATTATCTGAAGAAGAGGACATTGAAAAACGAACAGTGTTGATGGAACAATTATGTGATGAAACAGTAGAAAGTAGGAAATTTATAGACGAATTTATTGATCAAACTCAATATAAAGAAAAATTTATTCAGCTATTGGCAATGCGCTGGGATAATATCTGGAATTATATTGCTCAGGATATAACAATAACATATCACAGGAAAATTTTTTATTTAAAGTTGCTTATCGATAATGTGGATTCGAAACGTTTGTCTGAATTAAATGATGAGCATAATATAAGCAGTTTCGTAGAGACAAATGCAGATATATTACAACATCTATCATCCATTCAAGATCAAAAGGTGATTTCCTTAATTAAAACACTCGGAATTAGTTTTACGAATGTTGCTATTGAAAATGTTTCAGAGAAAGTTTTGAGATATGTTTTTGAAAATCAGTGCTATGAGTTAAATAGTACGATGATACGTAGCATTGTGGAATTTGAAGATGATACAATGCTTTCTGGTTTAGACACTCGAAATTATACAACAATTATTTCACTGGGATATGAACCATTAATTAAATACATACAAGAAAATTTGAATCAGTATGTGAAGGAAATTATGTTAACACCTAATAATACGAAGGAAGATGTTGATCAGATTATGGATTTGTTAGAAAGAATGTTGGAAAGTGCTCCAGAAGAGATCGAAATCTGTTCTGAATTATTGAATCATGAAGAATTTTGCGTAGATGATATTTCTAAATGTTGTGGAAAGTTCGATTTTAATTTTGATAAGGACGTGAAAATTCTTTGGGACGAGTTATTGGATAAAGAAAAAGTAAGCTTGAAATGGGAGAATATTAAATGTTATTGGGACAGATATAAGATTACGCCAGAACTACTTCGATATATTGAGTCAAAAAGTGAGCAGCTTGCATATTTAGAGAATCAATGTTTAAATGAAGTGTTTGCTGAAGAATTTATTACAAGTACAATTGACGATGCTGCTTTTGAAAAACTATTACCTCAGTTGGAATTGGAATTTGATATTCCAATAAAGAAGGTTGAGAAACGGAAAGTGGGAATTTTGATCAAGAAAAAATATATTCCTTTTGATGTTAATAAATATAGTGAAATTAAGGCGGTCTATCCTGATGTATGTCCAGATTTCATTTTATATAATCAAGAGGAATATATGGAAGTAATGGAAGACATTCCAATGGAAGAAACATTATTAGAAACACTATTGTTTTCGTCAGTTCTTGATTTTTCTAATGCAAAAATTCTTTTAGAGACTTTTGGAGAAAATTATATGACTTTAAAAATTGCTGAAAACTTAGCTAATTCAGCTATGCCGATTAACAAAGCGGTATTTAAAGTAGCTTGGGAATATGTGGATGAAAAAGGAAAGAGGGCGTTGATGTTTAAGTGCCTTTCAATTTTAGAAGCAGCTGACTTTGAAAAATGCTTTTCAGAACTTTCACAATGGTATTCGGGATTTTGTGATAGAAGTAAAAAACATAGTGTTGAACTACCTAATAATGAAGAAAACCAAAAACTTGCTAAACAATTACAAGAAGTATCATACATTACAAGTTATAAATTGCAAGAAAAAGAGATTTATGATTCTGTTATGGAAACAAAGAAGAAAAAGAGTACTCTTGTATGTTGGATAAAAGCAATCAAGGGATAAAAAGGAGTTTCATAGTATTTAGTGAGATCAAGGTAGGGTATAAAAAACTGACTTTTTCTAAATAGAAGTGATCCTATATCAAGATTGAGTGCAAGATAAAAATGAGAGTGTTAATAGTTTTTCCTTTTTTACAGGTAATCAGCTATTCCAAGAAAGATAGCTGATTACCTGATTTTTGTTTACAGATTCTGCCGGATAATTCTCGTGATGATTCCCACAGCAACACCCCTTTCTTCGTCCAGACGGGTTACCGCAAAGCTGACATCATCTTTTTTGCCAGGAGTGCGGTAATCATAGCAGGAGTGGGCTACAGCATTTACGCCGTTGGACAGGCGTATGTAGACTACACCTTTATGCACATCCGTAACTTTGCCGGCATATTTGCTCTGGATTCTGCACTTTTTCAGGTTGTCGTGATTGGTATTCTGGGATACGCTCTTGATATCTGCCTTCACGCCAATGTCTTCCAGGCTGTCACGGCGGACACTCAGTATCCGGACCAGAACCTGATCGCCTACGGAAAAACGCTCATGTGCATCCCCAATCCAGTCCCAGGCAAGGTCGCGGGCCATGATGGAACATTCTACTCCAAAAATTTCCACCCGGATAACTTTTTCTGCCACAGCAATTACACGCGCCTGAACGATACGCCCATTATAGATGCGGTATAGACCGGAGGCATCTGTGTCCAGATAGAAGATCTGACGCTTTTTAAGCATGGCATCTTTACGGCTTGCCACAACGCTGCGGCTTCTGGAGTCAATACCCTTTACAATGAAGTCTATTTCTGCGCCAAGCATATTTCCAAGAACCTTATTTTGCCGGAGCATCAATTCGGTATATTCCTGACCGGAAGGACTGCGCCCCAGATTGATCATCATTTCTTTTAAGGGGATTACAATCCGGAATCCCTTATAATCTACGATGGCAATGGTTTTTCCTGCATCAGTCTGTTCGATACCGCCAAGCTGTCCTGTCAGGATTTTTCGGGTCCGGTATGCGTTGTGTATTTCGTGCCAGATGACATCCTCACGGGTTTCCTCAGTTTCTACTGCGCCCCGGCTTTCAATGGTAAGTACGGATGCCTCTGCTTTTCGGTTTCTGCTGGAAGTCTCTGGTTCTGTCGGAGCAGAAGATGGAGCAGCTTCGGAGCTTTCTTCAAGAGCATTGGACATTGCTTCGTCTGTAGGAGTATCGGGTTCTGTTTCTGAATCCGGTGTCTGAATCGTCAGCTCCGTTTCTGTCAGCTCCGCTTTCTTTCTTGTCCGTTTTGGTTTTACAGAAACGGTTTCAGTAGCAGTATCAGAAGGGAGATCACCAGTCTCCAGTTCGATTATCGGATTTGCTTCAGATAATTCAGGGGGAGCTGATTCACTGGGGTCACTGGGGGCGGAAGCTTCGGCGCTCTCATCCATGACATTTAAAAGTTCATCCAGGTCCAGTTTGTTTTCTGTACTGACAGCAGCAGAGGAGTTCCCTGCTTCATCAGCAGATTCCAAGGAAATTTCAGGAGCAACCTCTCCGGTAGTCAGTTCACATTCCATGGATATAGATTCCTGTTCCAATAAGTCTTTTTTCTTTGTTGCCATAATAAATCCTCCTTTAAATTTTTTATAGATTAAGACATGATAGAGTCTTTATCTGCAGAAATAATTCCGGATGGCGGCTCCGGACGCTGGGAAGTCTTTTTAGGGGAAACAGGGGAATCCTCTGAAGACACAGGCTTTGCTTTGCGCCGGACTGATTTTTTGGAAGATGGCGGCAGAGGGGCTTCGGGTTCTCTGGCTTTCTCTATTTCCATCCGGCGCCATTCCGGTATATGGGCGGAAGCCTTGCAGGAGCGCAGCTTCGGGTATTCCGGATGTTTGGAATAATCCATTTTGTCCACCTTTAAGATTTTCTTTCCACGGATGATTACAAGCGCCTGGTCGATTGGCAGGCGGAGTACCTCATCTGGTGTGAGCACTGGTCGTTTTCCTACGCCGTTGGTTTCCCTGAATTCTGGAGTATAGTTGGAAATTCGCCAGGTTCCCAGCTGTTTGGACTGGCTGGAAACGGCCACGCTTGCAAGTCCGGTTCGGGAAGATACAAATTCGGCAGTAAGCGGATCGGTACAGCCTAAGAATAACTGGACATCACAGTTTCCCAGGATTTCCTGCCACAGATTTTGTGGATATCGGTTCTGCAGGCCAGCCAGATTCTGAAACACACAGGACATGGAAATGTTACGGGATCGGATGACACTGAGACGGCGGGATAAATCCGGAATCGTGCCGCAGGCAGTCAGTTCCTCACCCAGCACATGGACGGGAACCGGAAGTTTCCCGCCTTCACAGTTTTTATCCGCATAACGGACAAGCTTGATAAAAACGAAGGATAAAAACAGGGAGGCAAGGAAATCAAAGGTGCTGTCCTGATCGCTTGTAACAAGGAAATAGGCGCAGGGAATCTGTCCTGACAGTTCCAGATCAATTTCATCCCTAGCCGTAATCTTTTTAATCAGTTCAGACTGGAATACCTGAAGACGACTCCCAAGCCCGATAATGACACCGCTGCGGACCGTATCGGAAGCCTGCCTGAAAAGGCTGTAAGGGGCTTTTGCTGGATGACTGGCTGGAAGCACATCAAACAGACTGTTTAAAGCGGATTCGGAGTGGAGTGTCAGCAGCTGGTAAACCTGCCCCATGTTGCTGCTTTCCGGCGGATAGCCTTTTTCTACATACAGGACCAGAGCCTTTAACAGATTCATCTCGGCAGAGTCCCAGAAATGATCCCCTTTATTTCCGTTGGCAGTATTTTTTATAATGACATCCACAAAAAGCTGTGCCATCAGCTCTTGACCCTCGATTTCAGCAAGACAGTTCCAGGAATCGGAGCTTTCTGGATTCACCAGATTAAAAACCCGAACAGTATAGCCCTTTTCTCGCAGGTATTCACTGGACTTTTCGTACAGCTCTGATTTCGGATCACAGATAATCAGGGATTCTCCCCTGGATACGCCCTGAAGAATCCGGTTCATGCAGAAGGAACGTGTTTTCATGGAACCGCTGGCTCCGTAAACAGCCAGATTGCTGTTGAGCCGCGTCTGTTCCGGTACACAGACTGCCTTGCCATCTAAAAGTCCCAGAACAACCCCATGGTGGCGGCGAAGATCTGGGATGAGATCAAGAACTCCTGCCATTTCCTTTCGGTTCATCCAGCCGGATGTACCATAGGTTCCTTTGGCAGAATAGGTAAAATTCCGGTCCTGGTCATATTCTCCAGTATCGTTGTATCCCATTCGCATGACCAGAAGCACTAAAACAGCCAGAAGCCCGATACAGATGAAGATTCCGTAAATGCCATAGGGAGGGCGGAATACGGCAGTCAGGCAGGTAAAAAAATGAGGCGACGCAGCCGCAGGAGAAGTACCGTCTCCCGGATAGCCGCCGCCCTGCTGCCAGAGAGCATAGTTGCCGATCAGCTGAGCTAGATAGCCACTGGCATATAAAACAGCAATGAGTGCTGTTGGCGCAAAGAGTAAAAATTTCAGTAGATTTCGTTTATTGATGGAAAAACCTCCCTTCAAATTTTTCAAAACTGATTGTCTGAAGTGAAATCCGGTTTCCAAAGCAGCGGAAGAGGACTTCACTTTGGAAGTCAAAGCAGATAATGGTTCCTGTGCGTTCCTGTATCTGGAGTGCAGAACAGAACCGGTTAATTCGGGGAATATCAAAAAAATATCCGAACAGTACGGCATTGCCCTGATTGTCAAAGCCATCATTCTCAATGCTCCAATCCGTTTTTTTCGGGGACAGATCAAGGGAAAGGGTTCTGTTTAATGCAGCAGTTTTTTCAGGACAGCATAAAAGTCTTAGAAGCACCTCGCCATGGTGGTCGTTTGTCAGATAATAAAAGTGCTCATAATTGCCATCCAGAAGAAAAAAACAGCGGGTGCCGGAATCTGCGCTGGTAAGAAGCTGAAAAACAGGTTCCATTCCATGACCGACCAAAAGTCCGCTGACGGAGTGACAGGCGTACTGATGGGAAAGGCGCTGCCGGCATAGAAGAATCTCCAAAAGGGATTTTGTACGCTGTTCTGCCCGATAGTCCCATTTGGCTGTGGATGAACCGCTGTTGTAGGTAAGAAAAATACCGGACTGAGCCAGAACAACGCCCATCATGCGGGAACTTCGGATTTTTATGGCTTCAAGCCCCAGCTCCTTTATCTCACGGGAACTGTAGAAAGCCGGAAAAGCTATGGTTTCCACAGCAGAACCTTCCGGAGAAAATATCTGTGGCTTTTCATCACGAAAAATGGCAATACCGGACTTTTGCATAAGAAGATATATTTCTGCAAGCCGGTGTAGCCTTAGCCGGCGTGAAAATTCGCTCTTAAGCATGTTCGTATCCGCGTTTCCAGTAAGGTAGAATGAAAAACGCTTTGGATTGGCTTCCAAAAGAGCAGCTTTGGCTTTTGTTCCCAGCCGGTATCCCCTGAGTCTGTCCTTGTAGTAGGTTTTTAAGAGTTTATCCCGTTTCAGTGCCCAGATGATGGTCATTTTATAGCTGTCACTTCCGGGGAGACAGGAAAGCAAATCTGCAGGAAATTCGCCGCAGATGGCAGTCAGCTCCAAAAGCATATAGCTTTGGGTATCATTTCTGGGGAGCAGTTCAGAAAAGCGCAAGCGCATTTCCTCCTTCCTCGGATTTACCGAGGCGGCTAAAGACTTCGGTAAATCCGGTTGTTGTGTGGATGATAAAACCCAGCTGTTTTCGTCTGTTTCCCATTTTTTTGGTATATCAGAAAAAAAGAACGGGAAAACCTTAAAAATCTGATATGGATTTTAACCGGTTTTCACGTTCCGCCAGCCAGTCAGGAAATCTTTTTTTGTCCATGATATAGACGCAGGTACAGTTTTTATCCCCCAATTCCGTTGTGTGGTAAGCATCGCAAAGCAGTCCTGTATCATCGATCATGACATGGAGCGCAATGGTATCCAGAAGCTGTTTCTGCTGGAGGTTATCGTAATCTAGCAAACACCAGTCAGGCAGTTCATGATCGTATACATGGGAAATGCATACCACGCATTCCCGATAACGAGGGACAGGATGTTTTGCTGCATAGTGTTCCAGAGCCGCATGAAGTGGGTCTAAGAGAAAAATACTGCTTTGCCGCTGTTTCTTCTTGGGAAGAAGACGGGGGAGGGTGATTGTCATGATCCCGTCCTTATAAAAAATCTCCACATTATGGGCTTCACTGGCTTTTACCAGATAGTCCTTTTTGGGAATACTGGTGGATGCATAAAGAAGGCTTCTGAGCTGGCAGGCAATTTTTTCCGCCCTGAGAGCCGCCTCCGTTGACATGGTTTCATAATTTTCCGGATAACGCTGAATGTCCAATGAGTCCATTGCACAAATATGGCTGTTTAAGCGTGAAAGGTTATTTAAAATCTCTCCAATCCGGCGGGAGAGCAGGTTTCTGTTCAATTACAATCCTCCATTCATTCTTTTATAGTAATGCACCTGACCGGCTTTATCGGTTGTGCAAAAGCCCGCTATGCCTGGAAAATCAAGGAGCGGGATCTGTCCCGGTTCGTCCACTAAAACAATCCGGCGACCGCAGTGTTCCCTGATTTTTGGCAAAGCTTGAGTAATCAGGATTTCACTGCCAGCGGGAACCTGGATAATCTCGTACAGCTCCCCATCAGCAAAAAACATGATTTTGACAGGAAATTCGCTTACAGAGTGGAACTCTGCTTTGTCTGCAAAGTCCAGAAGAACCCAAACTGCCTTTTCCATATCGTCATGACGAAGATCAGAGCCGACATCGGGAGCAGAATAGCTTCCATTTTCTCTAAGAAGGATACGTCCCTGTTTTTTCAGATGGGAAAGAAGATTTTTTATCTTGGTCTCTTTTCCAGGGAAGAAACGGATAAGCTGCAGTTCCAGAATGCCTGGGTACATGGTAATCAGCCGGAGCAGTTCAGCCGCTTCCCGGCTGTAAAGGTCTGAGCGGGTTTTCAAAAGCCTCACCTCCTTGCTTTGCGTATAAAAGGCGTAATCTATGCGTCATCCGCTCAGGCAGTTTTACAAAAGACGTAAACAGTACGCAATCGGGACGCATTCACTGTCAGCCAGCCTGTTCCATTCGTTTTCTGGCTGCCAGGTCTTTCAGTTCTCTGCGGTCGGTGGTAATCAGATCCTTCTCCAACGGGCTTGCCTTAAACTCTACCATGATATTGTTATTGTTGGTGCTGATCAGTCCGCTTCCCCGTTCAAAATGCGTGACTTCCATGATTTCCGCATCGGACAGGTGCAGCGTGGTCTGGACACGCATGGCCTCGTCATCTTCCAGATTCAGGATAATTTTGGTCTTGGAGTTGTTGATGATGCCTTTTCCAAACCGTCCTTCGTCCAGATTGAAGAAATCGTTGAGATCTTGTGACGCACAGACAGCCGAACCGCCATAGCCGCGGATTGTTTTGAAAATTTCCAGAACAAAATCTCCGGCAAGGCGGGTTCCGGTTGCACCTGCGCCGGACAGAAGCTGCCAGCATTCATCAATAAAAATGGTCTTTTCTTCTGTCCGGTCTGCCTTTGCCCTGTCCCATACAAATTCAAGGGCAACGAACATCCCGACAGTCAGCAAATCGCCTGTGAGGGAAGAAATATCCAGCACCGTATATTTATTATCCAGCGATACATTGGTCTGCTGGTTAAAGGTGCTGGCAGAACCATGGACGAGCCGGTTCAGGATATTTGCCATGCGGCGGGTGGCAGCCGATTCCGTTAAGACTTCATGCAGGTCGCCTAAAACTGGCATGGGGCGGTACTGTCCCGGATGGTCTGGATCTTCCAGGGAGTCATTATCATGGGTGATTCCCTTTCTGTTATAAGTACGGATCAGGGATTCATCCAGAAGCTGCCGTTCTTCGTGTGTCATATCCGGAATGAGCAGGCTGAAAAAAATATGAAGCATCTGGATTTTCTGTGCCAGCTCGGATAACTGGATACTGGGACCATCCAGCAGTTCATTAACAGAACGGTCCACACGCCGGATTTCCATTACATTGATACAGTGGGGGCTGGCTGGGGAAATCTGAATAAATTCTCCCCCCACATTGGCGCAGGCGCGGTGGAATTCATGCCCTTTTAAGGGAGATATGATAAAGATTGGAATCCCTTTTCTCCGCATCCGGAGCGCCATGAGCTGCATGGTAAAGGTTTTGCCTGCCCCGCTGGTTCCCAGAATCGCCATATTGGCATTTTTATAGACAGCAGAATTAAAAATGTCCACAATAATCAGGGAGCTGTTGTATTTATTGACACCCAGCAGAATGCCGTTGTCATCACACATTTCATAACTGGTAAAGGGATAGCAGCTTGCAGCCCCTCCTGTCAGCAGATTCCGCTTGCTTCGTTCATACAGTCCTTTTTCCACAGATACCAGAGGAAGGGCAGTTAAAAAAGCTTGTTCCTCCCGAAAATGGCAGGAGCTTACCCGCATATCCTGAGACAGAAGAAGTTTTTTCATTTCGCTGACCTTCCATTCCAGATCTTCCAGGCTGGCAGCGGTAATCGTAATCAAAAGATTCAAAAAATAGAAATCCTCGTGATTGGCAAGTCCTTCCTTCAGAAAGTAGCCGCTTCGGATCGCACTGTCAATGTCGTCAAAGTCCGTATTGGTATCACTGGCATCTTTGATTTTGGAACGGTTTATCCTTAGCTGCTGACCGACCTTCTGGATAATGCGTTCTTTTGGCTGACGGGAGAGGAACATATCCATGTCAATTCCGTCCCCTGCATTTACGATCAGGCTGAGCCAGCCGGCGGGAACCTGGGTTTTATAGCCGTCTGAAGGAACCAAAAGATAAGCATAGTACAGACCGTCAATGCAGATATAGCGTCCATGGGTAAAGTCAATGCTCTGGGGAGCAATAAACTCCGTAACTGGAATATGTTCTGTCTCCGATGTCCTTCCTTGGGAAACATACTGCCCGACTACCTCTTTGACTTTGGCAGAGAGCGGTTTTACAGCACTTTCATTCCGACAGAGCAGGTTATAAAGGACGTCTGCAGTAAATTCATCTTCATTTTCTGGAATCAGGACCTCATTTCCGCACTGTCGCAGATAATTTGAGGCAGTGTGGACGGCGCTTTCCAGAGAAAGGATCGCCTCCTTTTCTTCCTCGGAACGCTTGGTATTGTTCCATGGTTCATATTCAAATATAAGAAAGAACCGGCGAGTAACGGCTTCACGGGAACTGATCTGCTGCACAAACTGCAGATAATCCTCCTGCATCAGACGGCATTGTTCATTGGTTTCCTGTTCCATTTCCTGTTGTACTGTTTTCAAATGACTTCCAATGTCTGCCCTGCGTGTCAGAACCTTAAACTGCAGTTTGACAGGGCTTATTTTTAAATAGGAAACAAAGGAGTAGATGATGTTTCTCTGCTCCCTGGCGCTGCGCAACAGAAAATTGATTGGAATGACCTCCACAACCTTCACAAACCTGTGGTCTTTGGTATAGATAATTCCATGTTCCACTTTTTCTATGGGTAGATATTCTGCCACTGGATTGAAAAAAGATGGGGAGGAAGCCTGATTTTTCCGTTTCTTTTGAGAAGTCTCTTTTTCAGCTTTCTTTTTTTCCTGCTTTGGTTTCCTTTTAGTTACATGTGCCTTTTTGCTTACCGGACGCAGCTTTTGCCGCAGTTCATATCCGCGTACCTCATCAAATTCAGCAGGGAAGTCTCCGGTATCTTTTGGAAGTAACCGTTTATGAGCAGTAGACGGAGAGGATGCAGCTTTATGGGCAGGCTTCGATTTTTCTTTTTTTGCTTTTTCAGGTTGTTTTTCTTTAGAAGCCTTTCCTGTCGAACACACAGTATCTGCTTTTCTAATAATCCGGCGGTTTTTCAGGTATTTCAGAAAAATAATCAAAAATGCGCTCAGGCTTTCTCCGGATATGCCGATCAGAGCAACCAGCATAAGAGGGAGAGCGGTCAGGCATAAAATGATAATGCGCGGGGTAAGTCCAAGGGGGATAAAAATAAAAAGCGGAAGTCCGACTGTGGCTGCAAGGATTCCCGCTTCGATTACATTACGAGCTTTAAACATTCCGCCGAAGAAGGTTCCCGTATCCACGAAATTCGGCGGAATGATATAGGTATCTTGGTCACTTTGATTGTTCATGTTCATTCCCTCACTTTCATAGCGGGACAGGAGACATTCAGCCGATAATCCAGAAAGGACCGCCAGCCCCTGCCCGCCGACTGGCTTCATTTAAGATGATGGATAAATCCCAGAGCTGTCCGCTCCGGTTATAGCTGCCAGGATCAGCAACCTTTATTTTTTCGTTCTCCACCCCCCGTAAAACAATAAAATGACCGGATTTGGTAAAATGACCTTTTGCCATGATTGCCACTACCAGTTTTCCTTCAGAAAGGGCATCCAGAATCCTCTGTGGTTCGGAGGAAGTACAGCCGGACACTGGAAGATTCCAATGCTTGGCTGCCGCAGGGATTAATGCATGATAAGAGCCGCTTCCTTTGCACCAGTATCCGTTTTCATAAGACCATTGGGACATTTCCACTGGATCTACGATTGTTCCGGAAAGGGAGGATACGACCATTGCCATGGCAGTAGGACCGCAGCCTGAGCTGCCGATATGATCGGTACCATAGGGCTTTCCGGCATAACGCTCATCCATCTGGTTATAATAAATGACTTCTGTTACTCCATCAGAAAACTGTACATTACCAAGAGAGGGGATGCTGTTTCCAGTCCAGCTGTCCAGGCTTTGCAGCAGTCCGTCTCCCAGAAACAGGCTGAGATTTTCCGCATAATTTCCAGCCAGTTCTTTCTGCTCATCTGTTAAAGAAAACACCTGGTCCGCAAAATAGGCTTCTCCGTTGTAAACAATGGTGTAAATCAGCCATGTTTCTGTTGTGGAGGTCTCTTCCCCTGTTTCGGGGTCTGTTTCTGTTATCTCCCGCAGTTCCTCCCTGCGTTGGAAGGAGTATAGATGATGTTTATTCTGCCGCAGGATGTCAGCCATGTTGGAAATGGATATGTCCCTGAAATTCTCGGCTTTCGTTGCACAGTACTGGGCTACAAAGAGGTTGGCGTTATAAACGGGATTTTCTTCATAGGGATTCAGAATTTCCATTCCATCGCCGCCGGAGGCTGCAAAATCTGTTTCGATTCTGGATGTTACATCTTCCATCCCTTCCGTTAAAATGGCATTCAGCGTAAATGAGATTTCATTGCAGTTTTCCATGATTGCCAGCTCACTGTTGAGAAGGGGATGCTCTGGATCAGCGGGGGAAACGGAATTTCCCAGACCGTCAAAAACAAGCCCTGGAAGCAGAAGCAGGAAAAGAACAGGCAGGATGAGAAAAAAGGAGAACACAGTTGCAATCGTTCCAAGGTGTTTCCGGCTTTCCCATAGAGCGCCAAGGGCAGCGCCATAAGGGCCGCCGGCGGCAGTCCCTTTTGCAGCCTGAGAAAAGAGTTTTCCTGTTTTAACAGCTCCCCGCAAGGTATGGGCTGCTGAGAAACCAGCTGTCAAGTCTTCGCCAAAGCTGGTTTGGTTCTGATTTTTCATTTATATCCGGTCCTTTCTTTTAGGCGTTGGGGGAAGTTTTTTCACAATGGTCTCCTTGTAGGCAATGGAACCATCCGGAGCCATGTAAGGAGATTTATCTACAGAATCAGCAGCATACTGCTTATACCAGGAAGAACCGTCAGCAGCATGAACTGTAGTATAGGAACCTTCCGGCGCTGTGTATTGCTCCGTATGGTACATACCAAAGGCAATTCCTTCCGGATAACTTTCGGAAACCTCCGTACCGGTAATACGACCGCCTCCGATTTCTACATTGGAAAAAGAGGGGACATGTTCAGCACCTTCCTCCAATGCGGCATATCCCATATAGGAATAAAGCGCCTGTTCGGCCTTTTCTCCTGTTATGGAACAGGTAGAAGAAATCGCTCCAGCCGCTACTGTACCAATCACATCATTTGCAAAATCCCCTCCTTTGCTGACGGATGCGGAATATAATTGTCCTCCAATACCAGCCGCCGCTGTTTCAGCAAGACCGCTTAACCAGCCTCCAGTCCTGTTGTTTCCAGAAGCAGTAGAAGAAGCTGGAGAGACAGCGGCTTTGACGGCGCTTTGGGTTACAGAACGGCTTACTACGCCTGCCAGGCCGCCTGCCAGAAATCCGCCGCTGACACTGGAGCCGGAATTGACATGGGAAGAATGGCTGCTTCTTCCGCCGCCAAAATAATGACTGGAAAAGTTTCGGACAGATCCGATTCCTTTTGCGGCAATCATAGCTTCTGCCAGCATGGAGCCGCCTGTGTGCCCTACATTGATTCCCAAGGCAGACATAAACGAATCAATTTTCTGGGAAACCTTAAGAAAGGCAATGGCACACAGAAACCAGATTAGTACATTCCCTGAAACCGTTTCTTTTCCGGCCGCTTCTACCTGTGCCTGAAGCTCACCTTCAGAAACGGCAAAAACAGTCAGGGTATGATAAAAAGACAAGGACAGTGCAAAAAAGGATGCACTGAGTAAATGTTTGATACGATTCAAAAGAACCTCCTTCCTACAGCGACAGTGGGTTTGCGATAAAGGTGCCTACCATGGAAGTGAAAAGACGCAGACACCAGGCATTCATTACCAAAAGAAGCATCTGTCCGCCAAGCATCCGGCACCAGGACTTAAATATATTGGAGGTAGACTGGGATGCGCCCATAGAAAAGGCAACTGGAGCAGTATAAATTAAAACGCCCAGCAGGACATACCGTTCTGCAGCTTCCAGAAGAAGCTTAAGATAATTCCACGCAAGGATGATCACCAGAATCAGGGTAATCAGGGCAACTGCGCCATTGGCGCAGGCTCCGATGATAACCAGCATGACGGAATTGAAATCTGCAAAGCTGATGGCAGGAAGTTCCGAATCCATAATCCATGCATAGGGAGTGCCTCCAATTTTCAGAGCCATGCTTACAATATCATCAGAGAAATAAGCCAGCAGGATGAATAAGACGGATCGGATGCTGAGTTTTACAGGATCTTCCGCTTCAATTCCAGCGCCAAGACCGAAATTTTTGAAAAGCTGCCATACCCAGTTAAGCAGAATCAAGCCGATGGACAGGGCGACGAAAACCTTATACATGGTTTCTGCAGCAGGGAAATAGCGTAAAAAAACATCCATATCGCAGCCCAGTGCTCCTAATACGGATGTGCTGATGAGGTCAAGACCATGCATGACCTGCTCGGCAAGCCATTCCACAATCCCGTCTAAAATTCCCATAAAACCACACCTCCCTTAACCAGTCCATTTTCCGTCAGAGAAGAACGGCGTAACATAAGCCATGATGAAGCCAAGACCATTTAAAATAGCCCATGTAATGCAGATACGTTTCAGCCATGCCCTGCTTTCATCTACCGTCCGTCCGCTTCTGGAAAAATTCATCATCAAAAGGGCAACCGAAGCGGTGACAATGGCGGCAACTGTTGATATAAGGACGATCTGGTTATACACATCCTTCATGATTTCGCCGGCTTTTGTCCACACATCCGTAGATGCATAAACGGGCTGTGCAAACATCAGAGAGGTCATGGCAAAGAAGCATGCATAACAGGCTGTTTTTGTCAGGTGCTTTTTCAGCTTCTTTTTTCTTTCCGGAAAGAGAACCGGCGTTGCTTCTGATTTCTTTTTCAAGTTGTAAGCCTCCTTATCCTGTGATTTCCATACAGAAAAGAAAAAGAAAGCCACACTTTTGGAGGAAGCATGGCTTTCTGATTTCAGTCTGTTAGGTATACGTTTGAGCATACTTAGTTTAACATATCGGTATTTACGGCGAAAGAGCAGAACTGTGCCAATATCTTGCGGATTTGTGCCAATGTTGTGCCAGCGTTTTTTATTAAAAAATAGTTGCAGAATGTGCAGAAAAGAGGAGGTGTTCCCCTTATTTATATAGCATATGGGTCATGTTAAAATATGATATGTCTCTTTGAACCTTGGCAATTTCACAGCACAATTCAGGATTTATACAGATACAGGAGGATAGTGTGCGATGACTTGAAAAGAGCTCGCCCCCTGGTTAAAAATTGCACAGCAACATCTGAAATACGCGGCAAAAACGTTGGCGCAGGAAGTGGCCTGATGAATGTGCGAAAATTCCACAGCCTTAATCTATATAGAAAAACATTATATTTGCAGTTGAAAGGTCAAAGGTTCGATTCGTATATAAAATATGAAGCAAGTTCATAGCAAGGACCTGACTGATCTCACTTCAGATAATGAAAAATGCTATCTTCAGGAGAAATACGGGATAGCATGATATCATGGAAGAAAGTGGGACTGGACGCTGCACAGGAAATTAGGAAGGAGGGATAAATAATGTCAGCAAATGAAGAGAATGGAGTGGGGATTGATCAGCAGGTATACTTGGCAGCCGATATCCAGCGTATGCTTGGAATCGGAAAGAGCAAATCTTATATGTTTCTTGAAGAAGTGTATAAGCAGAAAAATCCGCCATTCAAAGTTCTTAAAATTGGTAAGCTTTTCAGAGTGCCAAAGAGAGGATTTGATGACTGGCTGAATGGTGGTCTATAAACGAGGTGATTTAGTGAAACAGCCAGAAAAGAAAAACGGAGTAGCCTTTTATGAGGAAACTTCATGGTTTCACAGAATTAAGGTGTTACAACCGGATGGTTCTGTAAAATATAGTAAGCGAGGTGGATTTCAGAGTGAGGCCGAAGCGGAAGCAAGTTATTACCGATATGAGGAAGAGTTTAAGAAAGCGTCCAGAGCCTATCAGATGGCATCAAAACCGAACCCAGATGTTAATTTAAGGGATTACCTGCTTTATTGGTTTGAGGATGTATTTTCCCAGAGGGTTGAGAATACAACTCGTATGGTCTGCGCCTATGTGCTGTATGACCTGATTCTTCCGAATATGCAGCAGGATATAAAATTGCGATATGCGAATGAGGAGTATTTTGATTCTTTATTGGCAGTTGTATCAAAAGTATGCGAGTCGGCAGGCAACAAGTCCAGAGAGCTTTTAAATATGGCAATGAAAGAGGCTGTAATACAGGACTATATTAGGCGAAATCCAATACCAGCAACCAAACCCTACCCAAGAAGAAAACCAACTATTATTATTTTAAATAAAGCAAATGTGAAAAGGCTTTTGAAAGCTGCGTATAATAGCGGATGGTATTTGGAGATTTTACTGGGACTGTTCTGTGGGCTTAGAAAAGGAGAAATTTCCGGCTTGAAATTTGGAGATTTTGATCCACAAAACAGAACCATCTACATTCAACGGCAGATTACATCGAATCCTATTGTTCCAAAGGGTGCGAGTAAAATTCAATCATATGAAGTTATAGAGAAGCCGCCAAAGACAGATAACAGTTACCGTCTTCTGCGGATACCGGAGGCTGTTGCAAAGGAAATTGAGAAAAGAAAAATTTTGGTTGAAGCAAATAAGCAGCAGTATGGCGAACAATATTTTGATCATGGTTATATCTCGTGTCAGGAAAATGGATTACCACATTCAACAGCCGCCATGAACAGCGCTTTGACAAAATTATGTTCTAGGAATGGCTTACCTCATATTACAGTGCATGGTCTGCGCCATATGTATGCAACGATCTTGATAGAGCAGAAGGTTCCTCTGATTAAAATATCAGCTCTGTTGGGGCATGCAAGTGTTAATACAACATTTGAATATTATTGTGAGGTCATGGATGAGAATGAGCAGATTATTACATTTATGAATCATACTTTTATTCCAGAAGGCGGTGCTTCTATATGTTAAAGTTGGATTTGAAGAATTATGTCGAATGGAGAGTGTCACAGGTAATGCCTGTGCGCT
>ENA-ORTP01001947-ORTP01001947.1-human-gut-metagenome-genome-assembly--contig:-NODE-1947-length-18682-cov-4.389435_pt1 | contig 18682 bp, 10 predicted proteins | sample MGYA00241913_ERZ509190 | MGnify/ENA primary metagenome ERZ509190 (study PRJEB26280, sample SAMEA2338839) | human gut metagenome | biome: human gut; feature: human-associated habitat; material: faeces...
TGCCCTGCGGCCAGATGATGTCGTATTTGGCGACGCCGTCGTTGCCGTACATCGAGTAGTCCTTGACCGTATTTCCCGAAGCGTCGTTGCACTTCCAATAGCCAAGAAGCGTCGGATCGTCCTGCGGGTTTTGAATGTCGTACATATTGTCCCAGATCTGTTCGGGCGTACGGGCCACCGACCAGACACGTGCTTCGGCGATCTTGCCGTTCAGAGGACGGTAATCGTCGTAGGAGCGGCCGAGGAAGAACTGGTAAGCCTCGCCCAGCTTGTTGTAACCCGTGTCGTCGGTCTCGTACTGGGGCTTTTCGTTTTCCGGGGCCGTATTCCACAGGTCGTAGAGCGCCCGCATGGCCAGGTTGATCTGGTTCTTCTTGCTCTGCGCCGAGATGCCGACATCGGTCGCTTCGCTCTGAATCTGGCCATCGACATAGATGCGTGCGGTACGCGCCGCCTGGTCATATGTACAGGCGACATGGTACCAGCGGCCTTTGTCGAGGTTCTTCGTCGCGTCGCGCCCGGGAATCTTCCCGAAGGACGATCCGGCACCCGAACCGTCGAACTGCAACTGCTGACGCTCGAAGTTCGTATCGCCGATGCGCAGCAGCAGATACTGTTCGACACCCATGACGGACGAGATGCTGACGGGGTTGCCCGAAGCATTGCTCGTCATGAAGTCGTCGATATAAATCAACGCCTCATAAGTTACAGCCGTCAGACCGTTCCAGGCCTTGCTGCTTTCGGAATACTTGTCGAGGGTCGGGAATTCGATCCAGTTGTCGGTGAGCTGCGCTGCGACCGTAATGGCCGAAGAGCGTTTGACGACATAATAGGCTACGTCGGAACCGCGAAGCACGTCCATCGAAGCATGGCCGATGCGCACGGGGAGGAGATAGGTTTCGTCGATGGGGAGTGCGCCGGCCTGCTCCTCGCCTTGGCCCATCAGCTCCTTGAGCTTCAGGGTTACGACGTCCGAGGTCGTTTTCCCTGCGGGAATCGTGACACTCCCGGCCGACAGTTCATAATACTTGGCATCGAGCATCGTCCACTCCGTACCGTAGCGGGCATTGTACGTCCCGACGAGCGACGGGTCGACCGTGAGCGTCACCGCCACATCCTGTCCCGCAGGATAGGTCAGCTCCGCCTTCAAGGCGCAGTCGTAGGTCGGTTTATTGTTGCCGAAGGTCGTAAGCTGCACCTCGTTCGTTTCAGCGACGTCGAGATAAACGGCGTTTCCGAACTTGTGGTCGTCGGCCTCATAATTATCGCAGGCCGCGAAAAACACGAGCCCCGCGACGGCTGCAATCAGATATTTTCCGTATTTTTTCATGGCGTTCACTATTTAGCGGGATTTAACGTCTGGATCGCCTTGCGGATCGTCTGGTAGTTCATCTCCGCATGGTAATAGTCCTCAGCGATGTTATAAGCTGCAAGACCGCCCAGCGGGCCGAACTCGATGACGCGGCGCGACATCTCCTCGACGGCCGCGAACTCCGTGCGATCCTCATCCAGCAGGGGTGCGCTGATCTCGGCCGCCAGCAGCAGCTTCTCCGGCGCGATACCGGCATACCCCGTGGCATTCATCACCCGGAGCCTCACCTCCTGCACATTTTCGAGTTTCTCCGTATCGAGGGCGACAAAATCGACCCTGGGACGGTCGGCGGCCGCAAGCGACAGCGGGTTGCCCTCGAAGACGAGGAGCTGGCCCTCGGATTTCGCCGCAGCGAATTTCTCGACGATGCGGGCTGTGGCATCCGTCGCCAGCGGGTCGGTCGTAAACGAGTAGCCGTCCATGCCGTTGGCGGCGACGGCGGCGACAACCCGATCCAGATAGGCATCGAGCGCCTGCATATCGGCGAACTCTTCCGCGCGTGCGGCATAATCGACCTGATAAAGTACTTTCGTCCCCTTCTCGCGCATGACGTCCATATCCTCGGCGTCGAACTTCGAGAAGTTATCGGCGTTGGTCAGCGTCACGATGTCCAGCGAATCCGGGAGGCAGCGCATGAAATCCTGCTCGCTCGAAGCCTTTTCGGGCGAGTTGTGCAGGCGGGCATAAACGATGAAGTGCTCCGATTGTTTATAGGCCCTCAGCGCTGCGGTGTATTCGGCCCATAGTGCCGGATCTTGCTCCCAGGGCTTCTCGACCTTGCTGTCCACCGTTTCCATCTCCGTCCAGTCGTTGCAGGCCGCAAACGTTGCGACGGCGGCACAAAGGACGAAGAAACGTATCATTCGGTTTGGTTTCATATTCATAGCGATTACTTGTTATACGGTTTGCAATCCCACCATACGCGGGTTCCCATGACGTCGCCCGTGCGGTTGCCGTTCTGCTGCTCGCCATCGAGCGTCTGGATGGCCAACTGAAGGTTGGCGTTGTTCTGCTGGTACTCCTCGACGGGGTAAGGCAGGCGTCGTGCACCCTGCGCTACGTCCACCGTGCCGCCCGACTTGTCGGTGGGCACGGGCAGCAGTTTCGGATAGCCCGTGCGGCGGTGCTCCGACCACGCCTCGACGCCCAGCGGGAAGATGGCGATCCACTTCTGCACGATGATGCGTTCGAGGTTGCGTTCTTTCACGGCCTCCGCATCGGTAGATGCCACAGCCGTTTCCCAGGGAACGGTGATCTCGCTCCGGGCCGATGCGCTGTAATTGCCCAGCGGGTCGGTATAAGGCGCGGGCTTCTTCGTGGCGTCGGCCAGGTAGGCGTCGGCCCCCGATGCTCCCCGCTCCTCGAACGAAAGCCGGACAGCCTGTTCATAGAGTGTCTTCGCCGTCTCGGCCGATCCCCAGCGCAGTTCGTACTCTGCATGCAGGAAGGTCGCTTCCGCGGCATTGAACCATAAATAGGGCGTATCGCTCGCAACGATCATATTCGAATACTTCGACACGGCCTGCGACTTGCTCGTCACATCGATGCCGATACGGATACCCACATAGTCGCCGACATCATTCGCAAGGAACATCTTCTCCATACGCGGGTCTTTGTAGCCGTTCATGTAGCAGAGGATGTCGGCTCCGACACGGTGGTCTCCCCAGTCGTTGTAGATGAGCGTCGTGCGGTTCTCCGCGGCGTGCATCGCCGCATTGTCGGCATTGACCGTGATGATGCCGCCGGCGATTGCCTCGGCGGCTTTGGCCTGGGCAATGCCAGGCTTCACGTAGGAAAGACGCATCGCCATCCGCAGCTTGAGCGAATTGGCATATTTGAGCCACTGCGCGATATTGCCGTAATAGACGCCGTCGTAGCGGCTCCATGCTTCGGCTGGGAGCGTCGTATTGCGGCCCAGTATCTCGATGGCCTCGTCCAGCTCCTCGAACATCTTCGTATAGACCGCCTCCTGCGAATCGTACTCCACATAGATCGACTCGTTGCTTTCCAGCTTCGTGTAGGGGATTGGGCCGTAGGAGTCCGTCACACGGTGCATGATGGCCACTCGCAACAGGCGGGCGAAAGCGATGGCCACTTCGTCTTCCGTGCCGTTGACGATGCCCTTATAGGGGGTATAGGTCTCGGTGATGACGTTGGCGAAAGGCCATTTACGCCAGTCGGCCGAGGGATTATAGGTCTCGAACTTGGTCTGCCATGTATCGACCGTAGCACCGATGTAACCGCCGAACGGCCCGCCCGAAAGCGATTCGTTGAACTGGTACATATGCTCCTGTACCGGAATCACAAGACTTTGCAGCGCCTTGAATTTCGTCCCGGTCTTGTAATTCAGGGCATCCATCTGGTCATCCGTAACCTGATTGGGATTGCGGTTGATCTCTTCGAAATCACCGGTGCAGGCGGCCAATCCGAACAGCGCGACCGACAGCAACACCGGCTGCCATCTCATATTGATCTTTCTCATAGTTTCTGCGCTTTAGAATTGGAATTTGACATTGAAACCGAGGTTGCGCATCGAGGGCATCATGAAGTAGTCGATGCCCTGGTAGTTCAGCCCCGTCGAAGCGACGGCTTCGGGGTCGAACGGCGCTTTGCAGTAGACCATCCACAGGTTACGCCCTACGAACGACACCGTGAGCCCCATTTTGTCGCGGAACCACTTGCGCGGGAAAGTGTAACCCAGCGACAACTCCTGCAAGCGGACATTCGTCGCGGAATAGAGATAATATTGCGGCAGACCGGACTGCGAGCCGATGGCCTGGTACCACTTCTGCGCATCGACCATCTCACGGCCGTTGATCAACACACCGCCCGCGTCGCGTGCAGCGGCCGATGCCTCGGAAACACCGTACAGGTCGAGGTTGGCCTGCGTCGCGGAATAGCAGACGCCGCCCAGGCGGGCCGTGAACAGGATGCCGAGGTTGATGCCTTTATAGCTGAAATCGTTGCGCCATGCGAGGTTATGGTTCGGGAAAACCGATCCGAGATAGATGTCCTCGCCTTCGTCGGTCATCAGCAGGTTGCCGTTCTTGTCCACCTCGACATAACCGTTGTCGTTGAAACGCAGATCGGACGTCGTGTAAAGGTCGCCCAGCGTACCGCCTTCTTTGAGGATGTATTTCGCCTTGCCCAGCCCCTTGATGTCCAACTTGGTCAGATTCAACGCTTCGCCCGTGACGGGATTCACGGCACTGGCCGCCAGTTCGATGATCTCGTTCTTGTTCCACGAATAGGTGAAGTTCGTCGCCCAGCGGAAGTCCCGCCACTGGTTGTCGTACCCGAGCGAGAGTTCGACACCCGTGTTGCGGACATGCCCGGTTTGCAGGTAGATGGTCGTATAGGACGACGAGGGCGGCAGCGACGGGTCGAAGGTCTGGTTTTTCGTATCGGCCCGGTACCACGAAGCCGAAAGGTTGATGTGCTGCCACAGACGGGCATCCAGACCGACCTCATAGGTAATGGTACGCTCCGGCTTCAGGTCGCCGATGGGATAGTGCGTCTTGTCTTTCCACACTTTGTTCGTAGCGTCGTATTCGTAGGTCGGAACCGTCAGGTGACGCGGGAACGGCATACCTACCGAGGCGATCGAACCGCGGATCTTCAGGTAGCTGAACGCCTTGCCCAAATCCCAGGTAGAAGAAGGCACCCACGACAGGCCTGCCGACGGGTAGAAGAACGACGACTCGGGCGAATTGGCCAGTTGCGAAGCCCAGTCGTTACGCCCCGTCACCGTGAGGTAAAGCATCTGTTTCCAACCTACTTCGACCGAGGCGAAGATGGATTGGGTCTGGTCGTGCCAGCCGGTTTTTTCCGCACGTTTTTTCGTGTCATCGAGGTCGAAGACGTTAAATACGTTCGGAAGGCCGTTTTCCTGGATCGGGCCGCGGTACGACAGTTCGTCGGTCTTGATATTGTTGATCGAGGCGCCGATATTCGCGTTCAGAGACCAATCCTCGCCGAAAGTCTTGTTGATGTTCACCATCAGGTCGGCGTAGGTCTGCGTGTCGTAAGCGCGGGCCTCGGTATAATGGCCGTTCTTGCCGCCGTCGGTGATGGTCGTATTCGACGAGGCATAGAGTTTCTGCGTGTAGAGCGAATTCGAATTGTCGAGGCGCACGCGCCCGGCGACATTCAGCCACGGGAGGATGTCGTAGCTGGCCGAAAACGACAGCATATAACGCTTCTTGTCCGTGTTACGCAGGTTGCGGTAGTTGATCCAGTAGGGATTCTGCATGCGCAAGTCACCGCCTTCCATGTCCGTACTCCAGAACTGCTCCATGAGTTTCGTCCCTTCGTTGTAACGCTCGAAGCGACGGTACAGGTCAAAATTCTCGCCCCGCGGGAACAGGTAGGCCGGAACCAGCGGGTTCGAATAAACGCCCTGGTTGGTCATGTTCTGGTCTTTCTGATAGATGTAGCTGGCACTCGCATCGAGCTTGAGCCGGTCTTTCAGAAAGTACGAAGTGTTGCGGAACGTGAAATTGTAACGGTCGTACTCGTTGTTGGGGATGATTCCGTCCGAGTTGACCGAAGCTGCCGAAAAATAGGTCTGGTTCTTGTCCGTACCGCCCGAAACCGTAACGGCGTTGGTATAGACATGCCCCGTCTCGAAATAGTCGTTCGGCGTATAACCGTAGCGGGCCTCCCGACGCAATTTCTCACCCCAGCTGTAAATGCTCGAGCCGCTGCGCTGGCCGTTCAGCCCCGTACCGTAACGGTTCTGGAAATCAGGCAGCACGAAAGGGTTTAAGAATTCCGTATTGCTCGAAAGCGTAACCTTCAGCGCTCCAGCCTGTCCCTTCTTCGTCGTAATCATCACGGCTCCGTTCGCGGCTTCCGAACCGTAGAGAGCCGCAGCTGCGGCGCCCGTCAGCACCGACATCGACTCGATATCCTCGGGATTGATGTCGGCGATGGACTCCGTCGCACCGCGCGAATCGAACTCCGTTCCGCCGCCACCGCCGAAGTTATACATCGGAATGCCGTCGATGACGTAGAGTGCGTTCGACGACTGCGAAATGGATTTGTTACCGCGCAGAATCACCTTCGATGCACCGCCGACTCCCGACGACGAGGTGTTGATCGTGACACCTGCAACCTTACCCGTCAGCGAGTTGATGAAGTTGGCGTCCTTGACGGTCGTGAGGTCTTCGGCCTTGACCTGTTGTACGTTGTAGGCTACGGCTTTTTCCGAACGTTTAATACCAAGAGCAGTGACCACGACTTGTTCGATCTCGGCGGACGACTCCTGAAGCGTAAGGTCGAAAGCAGTACGGTTACCCACATCGACCACCAGAGTCTCATAGCCCAAATAGCTGACTTCCAATTGCCGGGAGGCAGCGGGGGGGGGTATCTGAAGCGAGAAAGAGCCATCGGAACCGCTGCTGATGCCGATTGAGGTGCCCCGGATAACAATGGTCGCTCCGACGATCGGGGAGCCATTGATATCGCGGATAGTTCCGGAAATGTCAACAGGGAGCTTTGCCTGTTTTTTTGAGAGAATGATGTTGGAACTACTGATCTGATAGGTGATGTCCGTCCCTTTGACCATTTGGTCGAGGGCTGCTTGCAAGGATTGGTTCGTCACATTTACCGTAACGAGCCTGTTAACATCTACATCATCATTGATTCCGAAAAGAAATTTTGTCTGTCTTTCAATCTCATTCATTACCTGCTTCATACGCACGTTTTCCATCTTGATGGAAACCTTCTGCGTCTGTGCCTGCACCCCAGTAACAGGGATACAGACGAGCGTAAGAACTAAAAGAAAAGACAGGCAGATTTGCTGAATAATCTTTTTATTCATACATTTGTCAAGTTTGGTTCAATGGTTGGGAATTGGTTAATATTCCTGATTGAACTATACGCCGGTGAGTGTTCGCCCACTCATCGGTTTTTCATATCAGGAAGCAAATGTTCAGAGTTGATAGTTCGTGGTTTACATCATAGGCATCTAAAGAATTTGAGATAAGTTAATAATTGGATGGACTATTTAATGATGATTACATCGGTAACAGCATCGTGTTCAAAGGTGAAATCCGAGGCGAGTTGTAGCATATGCAAAGCGTGGTCTATACCGTCCGAAACACGGATTTTCAAACTTTTGTATTTTACGACGGGCATGGTTTCGCGCCGAATCTCTATCTTCACGTTATAACTACGCTCCAACTTGCTCATCAGCTGCTCAAACGGCATTCCGTACACTGAAATAATACCATCCATCCACAGATAATCGTCTTTATCTTCAAGTTCTTGGATTTGAAACCCTCCATCTCGAAGATTGACGATATCGTTGGGCTGCAGAATGACGGATTCTCCGTTTTTTTTATTCGTCACGGCAACCCGGCCGCTAAACAGAGCTGTTGAAAAACGATTCTCCGCTTGGTTGGCGATTACATCGAAATGCGTACCCAATACTTCTACATCACAGGCAAAAGTTTCCACAATGAACGGGCATTCAGAGTTATGGGCGACATTGAATATGGCCTCTCCACTCAACTGGACACGCCGCTCCCCTTTTGGGAAAATCGCAGGATAAACGATGCGGCTCTGCGCATTAAGTTCCACGATGGAGCCATCCCCCAACGTTAGGCGAATATGCTGCCCTGCCGGAACCTCGACAGTCGTTTGCTGTTGTAACCACCGGTTCATGCGTTGACTCAAAAGCACATGGTCGACAGCAATTCCGAGCAGTAAAATGGCGGCAGCAACTCCGGCATAACGCAGCACTTTCGGCCATCCGAAACGTAGGAAAGAGCGTGAATTATTTATACCCGCCTCCGGATTAGGTGCACACATTATGCCCAATACATACAAATTATATGCTTTATCGAGAACTTTCTGATTCTTTTCCGGATCTTCGTTCAGCCAAGCCGAAATCATATCGGTTTCTTCCAAAGTCGTTTGCTCTGCGAAGAAACGGAATAACATTGCATCTGTAACCTTTTTTTCCATTCTGTCATAATATCGCATCTATTTATATAGTTCCACAACTCAATAAGATTCCCTCCTCTAAAATGCGTTTTTTTGCAAATAATTTTTTTTATTAAATTAACCTGTTGCAGGTCAATTATATGGGTAAATATTTTTTTGCATTATAATCTTTTTAATTTTTTCTTATCTTTGTTCTTGTAATGAAACCGGATACTATCATACTGACCCAGCAGTCGTTCGACAAGTTATTTCGCCTATACCAGCGAAAACTATATGCTGTGGCATATAGCCTTGTACATGATGCAAATACGGCAGAAGATATTGTCCATGACAGTTTCATGACAATTTGGGAGAACCGGGAAACTGTACAGTTTACGAGCATAGAGGCCTATCTTTTCGGTGTCGTAAAAAAACGCTGTCTGAAATATCGTCGGGATAGATATACGGGGAAAGCCGTGTATGAGAAAATCCTGATGAAGGAGCGCGGAGTGATGGATTTTTATACCCGCACGATCGAAAGTTGCAATCCGAACGAATTATTCCAGCGGGAAATCATCGAGATATGCCGCAAACAACTGGAACAAATGCCGGAATTGACCAAACAGGTATTCATAGCTCATAAACTGGAGGGAAAAAGTTACAAAGAGATTGCTGACATGCTATGCATCAACCTCAAAAAAGTAGATAGGGAATTACAACAGGCGGCAATGAAATTACGCTTGTCTTTGAAGGATTATTTGCTCTTATTGCTATTGATAGTATATTCTGAAATATAATCGGCTGATCTGTTCTTGGGTCAAATTTTTCTCGTTTCTAATTTTAAGAAAAAATCAAAAAAAGAGCTTTAGGAGAGGGAATCTTATTGAGTTGTGGAACTATATATTAGATGGCATTGTTTTGTCGGATCTAATATATAGTATACAAAATGAATCAACTTACTCAAAACTCCCGACAATCGCTTTCTCCTCTCCGTTGGGTTCCGAGTTTGTACTTTGCGATGGGCCTTCCGTTTGTGGTTCTGAACATGGTCTCTGCGGTTCTGTTCAAGGATCTGGGGATCTCGGACGCACAAATCGCGTTCTGGACATCGCTTATCATGTGGCCGTGGACGCTCAAATTCCTGTGGAGCCCTTTTTTGGAGCTTTACCGGACGAAGAAGTTCTGGGTCGTGGGGAGCCAGTTGTTGAGCGGCGTTCTGTTCGGCGTCGCGGCCCTGTCGCTTCACCTTCCGCTGTTCTTCTCGGTCAGTGTTGCTGTCTTTGCGGTCGTTGCCTTCAGCGGGGCGACGCACGACATCGCGGCCGACGGAGTCTACATGTCGGAGCTATCGCCTGCGTCCCAGGCGAAATACATCGGCTGGCAGGGGGCGTTCTACAACCTTGCGAAACTGGTCGCCACGGGCGGTCTGGTGTGGCTTGCGGGGTGGCTTTACGAGGGTTTCAGCACCTCGGGGACCGCATCGTTCGACGCTTATGTCCGTTCGTGGACGGTCGTTTTGCTGCTCCTGTGCGTCACGCTCGTCGCTTTGGGCCTTTACCATCTCCGCGCGCTTCCTTCAGGCGGTTCGGCTTCAGAAGGCCGCTCGCTGCGGGATGGCCTTTCGGGCCTGAAAGAGGTCGTCGGGGCCTTCTTCCAGAAAAAGCATATCTGGTACTACCTCGGATTCATCATCCTCTATCGTCTGGGCGAGGGCTTCGTGATGAAGATCGTTCCGCTGTTTCTCAAAGCCGACACGGCTTCGGGCGGTCTGGGCCTTACGAACCAGCAGATCGGCCTTTACTACGGGACTTTCGGCGCGGGGGCGTTTCTCATAGGCTCGCTTTTGGCGGGCTACTACATCGCCCGACGAGGTCTGCGGCGCACACTTTTCACGCTGTGCTGTATCTTCAACCTGCCGTTCGGGGTCTACGCCTTGCTTGCATGGCTGCAGCCTCAGTCGATGTGGATCGTGGGCGGGGGCATCGTGCTGGAATACTTCGGCTACGGGTTCGGATTCGTGGGCCTTACGCTGTTTATGATGCAGCAGGTTGCCCCGGGGCGTCACCAGATGGCGCACTACGCCTTCGCTTCGGGTATCATGAACCTTTCGGTGATGCTCACGGGCGCCGTTTCGGGTTACCTGAGCGATGCCTTGGGTTACGGCATGTTCTTCCTCGCAGTTATGTTGGCCACGGTTCCGGCATTTCTGGTGACGTGGTTCGTACCCTTTACCTATGACGACAAACCAAATGACAAATAATTATGAATAACCTGAAAATCGTAGGCCCGGCCATGCCGGATATGCCGTGGGAGGATCGTCCCGCAGGCTCCAAAGAAGTGATGTGGCGCTATTCGGCCAATCCGATCATCCCGCGCGACGCGCTTTCGACGTCGAACAGCATTTTCAACTCGGCGGTCATTCCCTTCAAGAAGGGCGAGTATAACTATGCGGGGGTTTTCCGTTGCGACGATACGAACCGCCGCATGCGCATCCACGCCGCTTTCTCGGTGGACGGCATCAAGTGGGATATCTGCGAGGAGGATTTCAAACTCGTGGGCGCCGATCCCGAAATCGCCGAGTGGGTTTACGGCTACGACCCGCGTGTTGCGAAGATCGACGACAAATATTACGTCACGTGGTGCAACGGCTACCACGGCCCGACGATCGGCATCGCATGGACGGACGATTTTGAGACGTTCCACCAGCTGGAAAACGCCTTCATCCCCTTCAACCGCAACGGCGTGCTGTTCCCCCGCAAGATCAACGGCCGTTTCGCCATGCTGTCGCGTCCGAGCGACAACGGGCATACGGCTTTCGGCGACATCTTCTATTCGGAGAGTCCCGACATGGAGTTCTGGGGCCGCCACCGGCATGTGATGTCTCCGGCGGCTTTCGAGGTGTCGGCATGGCAGTGCATGAAGATCGGTGCGGGTCCCGTGCCCATCGAGACGAGCGAGGGCTGGCTGCTGCTCTACCACGGCGTGCTGCGCTCGTGCAACGGTTATGTCTATGCGTTCGGTTCGGCGCTGCTCGACCTCGACCAGCCGTGGAAGACGATCGCCCGCAGCGGCCCGTACCTGATATCGCCGCGCGAGATTTACGAGCTGACGGGCGACGTTCCGAACGTCACATTCCCCTGCGCGTCGCTCCATGACCCCGAAACGGGCCGGATCGCCGTCTATTACGGATGCGCCGACACCGTCACGGGCCTTGCGTTCGGCTATATCCCTGAAATTATCGACTTCACGAAGAAAAACAACATCCTATGAGAAGCCTTGCGCTGCTTGCGGTTCTGACGCTGTGTCTGGGAGCACGGGCACAAGAGCCTGCGGAGTGTGTGGATCCGTTCATCGGGACTACGAACTTCGGGACCGCGAACCCCGGGGCCGTCACGCCGCACGGGATGATGTCGGTGGTTCCGTTCAACGTCATGGGGTCGGAGGAGAACGTCTACGACAAGGACGCCCGCTGGTGGTCCACGCCCTACGAATACCACAACAAATTCTTCACGGGCTTCGCGCACGGCGCCTTGAGCGGCGTGGGGTGCCCCGAGCTGGGCGCGCTGCTGACGATGGCCACGACGGGCCCTCTGACGGTGGATTACCGGGAGTACGGCACGTCGTACAGGGACGAAAAGGCCTCCCCGGGCTATTACTCGGTCTTTCTGGACAAGTACGGCGTCCTTGCCGAAGCCACGGCCACGGCGCGTACCTCGGTGGAACGCTACACGTTCCCCGGAGGAGAAGGGCATATCCTGTTGAATCTGGGCGAGGGGCTTACGAACGAGAGCGGCGCGATGGTTCGCCGGGTGAGCGCCACGGAGATCGAGGGCACGAAGCTGCTGGGGACGTTCTGCTACAATGCGCAGAAGGTTTTCCCGGTGTACTTCGTGCTGCGCGTTTCGAAGACTCCGAGTGCCGGCGGCTATTGGAAGAAGCAGCGGAAGATGACGGGCGTGGAGGCCGAGTGGACGCCGGACAACGGGAGGTATAAACTCTATACGGAGTACGGGCGCGAGCTTTCGGGCGACGACGTGGGCTACTGGTTCTCCTTCGACGGCCTTGCGGCGGGCGAGCAGGTGGAGGTGCGCATGGGCATTTCGTATGTCTCTACGGAGAACGCGCGCAAAAACCTCGATGCCGAGCAGGCCGCGGACGCACCGTTCGACGCCATCCGGGAACAGGCCCGCAAGGGCTGGAACGAGGCTCTGGGCAGAATCCGGGTCGAGGGCGGGACCGAAGAGCAGCAGAGGGTGTTCTACACGGCGTTGTACCATGCGCTGCTGCACCCGAACCTCGTGAGCGACGTGAACGGCGAATACCCGCTGATGGAGCGTTCGGGCGAGACGGGCGTGACGGATGGCGAACGTTATACGGTCTTCTCGCTGTGGGACACCTGCCGCAACCTGCACCAGCTGCTGACGCTTGTCTACCCGGATCGTCAGCGGGAGATGCTGCGCTCGATGACGGGGATGTACGAGGAGTGGGGTTGGCTTCCGAAATGGGAGCTTTACGGCCGCGAGACCTTCACGATGGAGGGGGACCCTGCGATCCCGGTGATCGTCGACAGCTGGATGAAGGGCCTTCGGGATTTCGATGTCGCCAAGGCCTACGAGGCGATGCGCAAGTCGGCCACGACGCCCGGTGCGCAGAACCGCATGCGGCCCGACATCGACCCCTATATCGAGAAAGGCTATATCCCGCTGGGGTTCTACGCCAAGGACCTTGCGGGCGACACCTCCGTCTCGCACGCGCTGGAGTACTACATGGCCGACGCTGCGCTGTCGCTGCTGGCCGACTCGCTCGGACACGGGGACGACGCGCGTCTGTTCCGCGCCCGCTCGCTGGGCTACAAACGCTATTACAGCCCGGAAAGCGGTACTTTGCGTCCGCTCCATCCCGACGGATCGTTTTTAAGCCCCTTCGACCCGAAGGCGGGCGAGAACTTCACGGCGGCTCCGGGCTTCCACGAGGGGAGTGCTTGGAACTATACGTTCTACGTTCCGCACGACGTGGAGGGGCTTGCGAAGCTGATGGGCGGACGACGCAAATTCATCGACAAACTGCAAATGGTCTTCGACGAGGGATTGTACGACCCTGCGAACGAACCCGACATCGCCTATGCGTATCTGTTCAGCCGCTTCCGGGGCGAGGAGTGGCGCACGCAGCGGGAAACCCGGCGGCTGTTGGAGCGATACTTTACCACCGCCCCCGACGGCATCCCGGGCAACGACGACACGGGGACGATGTCGGCGTGGGCTGTTTTCACGATGCTGGGCCTCTACCCCGACTGCCCGGGCGAACCATACTACACGCTGACGTCCCCGACGTTCGACCGTGTGGAGATCGACACGGAGCGGGGAACGCTGGTGATCGAAAAACGCGGCGAAGGGTATATCGACCGGATGACGCTTGGCGATAAACCGTTGAAAAATTATCGTATCCTGCACGATGAATTGCTCAAGGGCGGAAAACTTACTTTTGAACTTCAAACTGGAAAATAGATGAAACTTACGGGATTCTTATTCGCCGCGGCCCTGCTGGGCAGCTGCACGCAGCCTGCCGCGGAGGAGAATTACACGCGCCATGTCGATCCGAAGATCGGCACAGGCGGCCACGGGCACGTCTTCGTGGGAGCCAACGTCCCCTTCGGCCTGGTGCAGGTGGGTCCGACGAGCATTCCGCAGACGTGGGACTGGTGCTCGGGCTACCACGCGAGCGATTCGACCGTTATCGGCTTTTCGCACACGCACCTTTCGGGCACGGGCATCGGCGACCTGTTCGACATTACCGTCATGCCCGTCGTGGGTGAAGTGACCTATGCCCGCGGCGAGGAGAATGACCCGGCCTCGGGCCTGTGGTCTTACGCCGACCGTACGCGGGAGATCACGAAACCCGGTTATTACTCGGTTCCGCTTGTGCGCTACGGCATCCGGGCCGAGCTGACGGCCACGGCGCGCGTGGGTCTGCACCGCTACACCTTCCCGGCGTCGGATGCCGCAGCCGTGGTCTTCGACCTGGAAAACGGCGGCTGCTGGGACAAGGCCACCGATACGGGCTTCCGCTTCTCGGACGACAGCACGCGCATCGCCGGATGGCGCTGCTCGACGGGGTGGGCCAAAAATCAGGAGGTCTACTTCGTGGCCGAGTTTTCAAAACCCGCGAAGGGGATTTCCTACCTGCAGCCGGGCGAGATAGACGATTCCAAAATGCCCCGGATCGCGGCCCGTTATGCACGTGTGGACTTCGACACGGCGGAGGGCGAACAGGTGCTCGTGAAAGTGGCCCTTTCGCCCGTAAGTATCGAAGGCGCGAAGGCAAACCTTGCGGCGGAACTCCCCGGATGGGATTTCGACGCTACGGCGGCCGCTGCCGACAAGGCGTGGAACGATGAACTGTCGAAGGTGAAGATCGAGACGGAGGATGAAACGTCGAAGCGCATCTTCTATACGGCGCTGTATCATACGATGGTGGCTCCGTCGCTCTTCTGCGATGTGAACGGCGATTACCGCGGAGCCGACGGCAAGGTGCATGAGAATCCGGGGCGCGATACCTATACGACCTTTTCGCTGTGGGACACTTACCGGGCCGCGATGCCGCTGATGACCGTCCTGCACCCGGAGCGGATGCCCGACATCATCCAGACGATGCTGCACATCGCCGACGAGCAGGGACGGCTCCCGGTATGGCACCTGTGGGGTAATGAGACCGACTGCATGGTGGGCAACCCGGGCATCGTAGCGGTGGCGGACGCCATCGTGAAGGGCATCGGGGGCTTCGACCGCGAAAAGGCCTTCGAGACGATCCGTAAGACGGCCATGAACCCCGACCGGGGCAACGGCCTGCGCATGGAGTACGGCTACATCCCGTGCGAGATGTTCAACGAGGCCGTAGCCTATGACATGGAGTACGCTTTGGCCGACGGCGCGGCGGCGCGTGCCGCCGAAGCGCTGGGCAAGGCGGAGGATGCGAAGTATTTCGAGGAACGCAGCCATAGCTACCGCAACTATTTCGACCCGCAGACGGGATTTATGCGGGGCCGGGATTCGAAAAAAGGCTGGAGGACGCCCTTCAATGCGTTCGCCTCGACGCACCGCGCCGACGACTACTGCGAGGGCAACGCCTGGCAGTACACCTGGCTGGCTCCGCATGATGTCGCAGGTCTTGTCGGATGCTTCGGAAGCAGGGAGGCTCTGCTGGAGAAACTGGACTCGCTGTTCACGGTAAGCTCCGTGGTCGAGGGCGGCGAGACCTCGCCCGACATCTCGGGCCTGATCGGCCAGTACGCCCACGGCAACGAACCGAGCCACCATATTTTGTACCTTTATACGATGCTGGGTCAGCCGTGGGAAACGGCCGACAAGGTTCGCGAGGTGCTCACGACGCTCTACCACGCCGCTCCGGACGGCCTTTCGGGCAACGAGGACGTGGGTCAGATGTCGGCCTGGTACGTCCTCTCGTCGCTGGGAATGTACGAGGCCGAGCCTGCGGGCGGACGCTACTGGTTCGGATCACCGCTCTTCGACCGGGCCGAAGTGAAGGTCCCGGGCGGTGTATTCACGATCACGGCCGAAAACAACTCCGCTGCGAACAAATATATCCAGCGTGTTTGGCTCAATGGTCAACCCTACACAAAGCCTTGGATCGGTCATGCCGACCTGATGAAGGGCGGGGAACTGCGCTTCGAGATGGGGGCCGAAGAGAAGGTGTGGTACTGTCCGGACGAGCCGGAGGCGTACGCCGACCAGCGGCCCGCGGAGGAGCAGCGGCTTTTTAAGTCGGAAGCGGTAGAGGGGGAGATCGCCCGCGTGTGCGGTCTTCTGACCAACGAACGCCTGCGGTGGATGTTCGCCAACTGCTTCCCCAACACGCTCGACACCACCGTACACTACGGCGAGGACGAGGCGGGCAATCCCGATACCTACGTCTACACGGGCGACATTCCGGCCATGTGGCTCCGCGACTCGGGGGCGCAGGTGTGGCCCTACGTGCAGTTGTGTAAGGAGGACCCGGCGTTGCAGAAGATGATCGCGGGGGTGATCCGGCGCCAGCTGAAGCTGATCAACATCGACCCCTATGCCAACGCTTTCAACGTCGCGCCGACGGGGGCGCACAACAAGACGGATTTTCCGCAGGCCGACCCGATGGTCTTCGAGCGCAAGTGGGAGATCGACTCCCATTGTTATCCTCTGCGCCTTGCGCACCATTACTGAAAAACCACGGGCGACACGTCGGTCTTCGACGGGGAGTGGACCTCGGCGATGCGCAACATCGTGAAGACGCTGCGCGAACAGCAGATGAAGGAGGGTCCGGGCGATTACACCTTCCTGCGCACGACGGACCGTCAGCTGGACACCCGCTGCCATGTGGGGCGCGGCAACCCCGTGAAACCCGTGGGGCTGATCGTCTCGGCGTTCCGTCCTTCGGACGACGCCACGACCTTCGGATTCCTCGTGCCGTCGAACTTCATGGCCGTCACGTCGCTGCGCAAGGCCGCCGAGATCCTGACGGCGGTGAACGGCGAGCGGGAGCTTGCCGCGGAGTGCACGGCGCTGGCCGGAGAGGTGGAAGAGGCATTGCAGAAATACGCGGTGGTCGAGCATCCGGAGTTCGGGAAGATCTACGCCTTCGAGGTGGACGGATTCGGAGGCTGCTTTCTGATGGACGACGCCAATGTGCCGTCGCTGCTGGCAATGCCCTACCTGGGCGACGTGGAGCGCACGGATCCCATCTATGAGAACACCCGGCGGTTCGTCTGGAGCGAAGAGAACCCCTACTTTTGGAGAGGCTCCGCCGGCGAGGGCATCGGCGGCCCCCATATCGGGGTGGAGATGATCTGGCCCATGAGCATCATGATGCGGGCCTTCACGTCGGAGGACGACGCCGAGATCCGCGATTGCATCGTCGCCCTGATGACCACCGATGCCGGGACGGGCTTCATGCATGAATCCTTCTCGCGCCACGATGCTGCGAATTTCACCCGCCCGTGGTTCGCCTGGCAGAACACGCTCTTCGGGGAACTCATATTAAAACTCGTAAACGAAAACAAGGTCGACTTACTTAATTCCATTGACTGACCGGAAAAAACCAAATAACAATGATAAAACCTGTTTCTTTGCTGTTACTTGCCGCCGTTCTGTGCGGCAGCTGCGGAAGCCGCACGGGGCGCACCGCGGCAACCTCCTGCGACGAACCTTCGGCGCGGCCTTCGGAATACGTCTCGACGCTCGTAGGCACGCACTCCGACTTCACGCTCTCGACGGGCAACACCTACCCGGCCGTCGCCCTGCCGTGGGGCATGAACTTCTGGACGCCCCAGACGGGCGAAATGGGCAGCGGATGGGCCTATACCTACGGCGCCCACACCATCCGGGGCCTGAAGCAGACCCACCAGCCCTCGCCGTGGATCAACGACTACGGGCAGTTTTCCATCATGCCCATACGCGGACGCGACAAGGTCGATGAGGAGAGCCGCCAGAGCTGGTTTTCGCACCAGTCGGAGGAGGCACGCCCCTACTATTATTCGGTATACCTCGCCGACCACGACATCAAGGCCGAGATCGCCCCGACCGAGCGGGCTGCGATCATGCGTTTCACGTTCCCCGAATCGGACGAGTCGGGCGTGGTGATCGACGCTTTCGACCGCGGATCGTACATCAGGGTCATGCACGACAAACGGACTGTCGTGGGATACACCACGCGCAACAGCGGAGGTGTGCCCGACAACTTCAAGAACTGGTTTATCGTGCGCTTCGACCGGAAGATCCGGGATTTCCAGATCTATGACGGCACGAAGCCCGTCGAAGGCGAACAGTTAGTCGGCGAACACGCCCTCGTGCGGGTAGGTTTCGAAACCCGGCGCGGAGAGCAGGTAACGGTGCGCGCAGCCTCATCGTTCATATCGCAGATGCAGGCCGTGCAGAACCTCGAAGAGCTGGGAAAGGACGATTTCGAAACCGTGAAGGCCAAGGCGCAAGCACACTGGGACGAGGTGCTCGGACGTATTGAAGTCGAGGGAGGCACGACGGACCAGTACCGCACGTTCTATTCGTGCCTCTACCGTTCGACCTTGTTCCCGCGCAAGTTCTACGAGATCGACAAGAACGGCAATATCCTGCATTACAGCCCCTACAACGGTGAGGTACTGCCGGGATACATGTATACCGACACGGGATTCTGGGACACCTTCCGCAGTCTGTTTCCGCTGCTCAATCTGGTCTATCCGTCGGTCAATGCCGAAATTCAGGCCGGGCTGGCAAACGCTTACCGCGAGAGCGGATTTCTGCCCGAATGGGCTTCGCCCGGACACCGCGGATGCATGGTCGGAAACAATTCGGCATCGGTCGTTTCGGATGCCATCCTGAAAGGTGTCACCCCCGA
>ENA-ORTP01001950-ORTP01001950.1-human-gut-metagenome-genome-assembly--contig:-NODE-1950-length-18667-cov-11.380722_pt1 | contig 18667 bp, 12 predicted proteins | sample MGYA00241913_ERZ509190 | MGnify/ENA primary metagenome ERZ509190 (study PRJEB26280, sample SAMEA2338839) | human gut metagenome | biome: human gut; feature: human-associated habitat; material: faeces...
GGATAGTCTGTTCAATCTGGCTGTCCTTTTGCTTTACTCTGGTCAGAAGCTGGTCATAGATATTTTTGAGAGTAATCTCATCCTTGCCCTGGGCAGAAAAATATTCTGTGGTCAAAGGTTCAAGAAGACTTTGAATATCCGTAATGGAGAGTACATTTTTCAGCCGGTAGATCATGATCAGTAAAAAAATATGTTCCCGGGAATATTTTTTCTTCACCGAAGGTGGAAGAAGATGGTTTTTGGTATAGTTATTGATCATGGTTTTTGTCATGATTTTATCTTCAGGATAACGCCGGGAATCGGAAAGGTGTGCGTCCATAAAGGTAGTGATCTGATCCATATATAAGTCAATATTGGGAATATCCTCGGAAGGAATGGATGTTACCTTCATCAGAGAAGTCAGCCATTCTTTTTTTTCTGTATGCAAATAATCGCCTCCATTTGTATGTTTTTTATCTATAAGGAAAAAAATGACGAAAATAACAGAGAATATTGTTATTTTCGGGGGTTTAAAGTTATGATACCCATATTATATTGTTTTTGTTACCGCATGACAAGGAAAATATGATTTTTTTCAGGCTTATGGAAAAAAGAGGGAAAAGTGGAAAAAGAGAAGGCCGGGAAAAAGAGTGACAGCCGAAGGCAAGTATTGTATAATTAAACTGCCTTTTTATCCTCTGATAAAAAAGGAAAAAGAATGAATAAAATAGAATAAGAACAGGGGTGAAATTATGGGTCTGTTCAGCGGACAATTGGCAAATGTTGTAGAATGGGAAGAAACAAGAGAGGATGTTATTTTCTATAAATGGAATAACCATGAGATAAAAAAAGGTTCCCGTCTGATTATCCGTCCGGGTCAGGATGCGATTTTTTTGTATAACGGACGAACGGAAGGGATTTTCCAGGAAGAGGGAAGTTATGATATTGAATCAGACATTATTCCATTTTTATCTACTCTGCAGGGATTCAGATTTGGTTTTAACAGTGGACTTCGGGCAGAGGTTCTCTTTATTAATACAAAAGAATTTGTGATGAAGTGGGGAACGAAAAATGCAGTCAATCTTCCTCATCCGGCATTACCGGGAGGAATGCCGATTCGTGCCAATGGAACATTTCAATTTAAAATCAGTGATTATGAAGTGTTGATTGAGAAAGTTGCCGGAATCAAAAAACAATTTACCACCGAAGAAGTACGGGAAAGAGTCCTGTCCGTTCTGGATCAGCTATTGCTGCAGTGGATGGTTCGGGAAGGAAAGGATATGTTTAATCTTCAGGCCAATGCCCGGGAAATTTCACAGGGAATCATGGGAGATCTGGATGGAGAACTGGCAAAGATTGGGCTGACGATGACCGGATTTCAGATCAATACCGTCAGTTATCCGGAGGAAATCCAGAAAATGGTCAATAAGGTGGTCGGGCAGAGTATGGTGGGGGATATGAATCGCTACCAGCAGATGGCTGTTCTGGATTCCATGGCCGGTGGAGACGGTCGGAGTGGCAGCGTGGTTTCCGATATGGCCTCTTTGCAGATGGGGATGATGATGGGGCAGCAGATGGTGAACCAGATGAATGCCTCCATGAAGCCGGAAACTGCGCCGGAAAATGCACAGAAAACGCAGGGGGATTTTACCGGTCAGACGGCGGAAAATCCACAGGGCATTGTTCCAAATTTCTGTCCAAATTGCGGACAGAAGACCAACGGGGCAAATTTCTGCTCGAATTGCGGGCAAAAACTTAGATAGAAAGGTTGACTATGAGTATTTATGATTCTTTAAATAAAGAGCAAAAAGAAGCGGTTTTGTGTACAGAGGGACCGCTTCTCATGCTTGCAGGTGCAGGGACAGGGAAAACCCGTTCTCTGACGCACCGGATTGTTTATTTAATTGAGGAAGCCGGGGTGAATCCCTGGAATATTCTTGCTATTACATTTACCAATAAAGCGGCGGAAGAGATGAGGGAACGGGCGTGCGCGCTGGTTGGTCCGGGGTCGGAAAATCTTTGGATCAGTACTTTTCATGCCACATGCAGCCGGATTTTACGAAGACATATTGATTTACTTGGTTATGATAAAAATTTTACGATTTACGATGCCAGTGACCAGAAGTCTCTGATGAAAGAAGTGCTGAAATCGATGAAAATAGATACCAAGCAGTTTTCAGAAAAAGCAGTGCTGTCTGAAATCTCTGCGGCAAAAGATGAAGGAAAATCCCCGTTGGATTATCGAAACGAACAGGGAGAGAATTTCCGCAGCATGAAAATTGCAGAAATCTACGAAGAGTATCAGAAACGGCTAAAAGAAAATAATGCGCTGGATTTTGATGATCTTCTGGTGAAAACGGTGGAACTTTTTCAGACTAATCCGGACGTGCTTGAATATTATCAGGACAGATTCCGCTATATTATGGTTGACGAGTATCAGGATACCAATACCATTCAGTTCATTCTGGTCCGCCTTCTGGCGTCCAAATACCGGAATCTGTGCGTTGTGGGCGATGATGATCAGTCCATTTATCGTTTCCGCGGCGCCAATATTTTTAATATATTAAATTTTGAAAAGCATTTTCCTGACGCCAGGGTAATTCGTCTGGAACAAAATTACCGCTCGACGCAAAACATTTTAAATGCGGCGAACGGCGTCATTGTGAACAATAAAGGAAGAAAAGAAAAGAAGTTATGGACAGAAAATAATCAGGGAGAACTGGTACATTTTAAGCAGTATGATTCGGAATATGAGGAAGCAGAAGGTGTGGTTTCTTATATTAATTTTCTGTCCATGCGGGGCGTTGCCTATGAAGATATGGCCATCTTGTATCGAACCAATGCCCAATCCCGTATTTTTGAGGAGAAACTGAAACAGCGGGCTATTCCGTATGCCATTGTCCGTGGGGTGAGTTTCTATGACCGGAAAGAAATCAAGGATCTGATGGCTTATTTAAAGGTGGTGGATAACGGAACGGATGATCTGGCTGTGAAGCGAATCATTAATACGCCGAAAAGAGGTATTGGACAGACTACGGTGGATAGAATTCAAAATTATGCCATCATGCACCAGATCAGTTTTCTTGAGGCGGTGTTCCGTGCCGAGAACATTCCGGATATTGGACGGGCGGCAGCTAAAATAAAAAAATTTGGAGAGATGATCCGTCAATTCCGTGATTTTGCTCTGGAAAATGACATCAGCGAATTACTTTCCTTTATTTTGGATGTTACCGGTTATAAAAATGAACTGGAAGCGGAAGGAACAGATGAGGCGAGAAGTCGTCTGGAAGATATTGATGAGTTGTTCAACGACATCATTTATTTTGAAGACCATCAGGAAGAACCTACGCTGACGGATTTTCTTATGGAAAAAGATATGTATACACTCAATGCAGGCATAGATAATCTGGAACAGGACGCCAATAAAGTTCTTCTGATGACTTTACATAATGCCAAAGGACTGGAATTTTCCAATGTATTCCTCGGTGGTATGGAAGAAGGCGTCTTTCCGGGATATGGCGCCATGATTTCCGGAGATGAATCAGAGATAGAAGAAGAACGACGCCTTTGTTACGTGGGAATCACGAGAGCCAAAGAGCGGTTGTATCTCAGCGCTGCCCGAAGAAGAATGCAGCGTGGACAGACCCAGTATAACCGGATTTCCCGGTTCATTGATGAGATTCCAAAAGAATATATGGATAAAAAGCAGGACGCCCATCTGAAGCCGGAAAAAAGAGAAGAACCAACATCACAGCGGTTTAAATATGGGACAAGAGCCAATAAACCGTATCATCTGGACGATTATAAGGTGAAACCAATAAAAACTTTGAATTATTCCACGGGCGACCGGGTGAAGCATATTAAATTTGGCGAGGGCACAGTGGTAGAAATTGTTCATGGCGGCAAAGATTTTGAAGTAACCGTAGAATTTGATCGTGTTGGTCGTAAAAAAATGTTTGCTTCTTTTGCCAAATTGAAAAAAGTAAAATAATTTTCCAGTACTTCCGTTGATTTCTATTGGTAAAGAGACCGTTATCGTGATATAATATAGAAAAACAGCAAGGAGGTCTTTGTCATGAAAAATATTGATGAATTAATGAGTATGGCTAAATTATCAAATCTGATGAACAGCCGTAAAGATGAGGAAGAGTCAAGAAAAGTTTTATGGGTTCTCGCCATCATTGGTGCGATCGCTGCCGTTGCCGGCATTGCGGCGCTGGTTTATAAATATTTATCTCCGGATTATCTTGATGATGTAGATGACGATTTCTATGATGATTTCGACGATGATTTTTTTGATGATGATGAAGAAGAAACGCCGGTAAACAAGGAAGAGACCATTGGGGAAAACGAATAATCAGGAAAACTGATGGGAAAGATTATCCCGGTAGAGCCTTATTTTAAAGGCTCTACCGGGTTTTGTCCTTCCTGCGGATTTATTCGTATTGTGTGAAAAATATATATAATTAAAAAAATTGAAAAAAAGTGTTGACATTTCGTATGGTCTGGTATATAATCCTATTTGTCGGTTGCGAGAGCGCAGACAACCGGGGTGTGGCTCAGCTTGGCTAGAGCGCTTGATTTGGGATCAAGAGGCCGCAGGTTCGAATCCTGTCACCCCGATATTTTTGCGGGTGTAGTTCAATGGTAGAACACTAGCCTTCCAAGCTAGATACGTGGGTTCGATTCCCATCACCTGCTCTATAAAATGCGAAAAAGCCTTGAAGGGGCTTTTTTTTGTTTACCTTATATCCACGGCAAAACAAAAGGCAGCAGCCCAATACACTGCTGCCTTTTATGTTCTGATTCTCTCTTATAACCCGCTATTTACCCTGGCCGTAATGATTTTTGGCAAAATCCTTCATAACCGCTACATTTTCAGGTGATATCCCTGCCGGCTTCCCGCCTGTGGCTTCAATCATGTAAAGAATTCTGGCTGTTGCCTCCAGGACTGTTGCTACCTTAAACGCTGCGTCCATATTCTCACCCACACAGACAGCCCCGTGGGAATGCAGAAGGCAGGAGTTGGCTTCCGTTCCCAGTGCCTTTTCACATTGGTCTGCCAGTTCTTCAGAACCAGGCAGTGCATACTGGGTACATTTGCAGGTGTCTCCCATGGCCTGGGCTGCCTCATCTATTATCAGGGGAATATCTTTTCCCTGGGTGGCGTATACCATGGAATACATGGGATGTGTATGGATGACTGCGTTTACCTCTTCTCTGTTTCTGTATATAGCCAGGTGCAGTCCTGTCTCAATAGTTGGTTTTCTGTGGCCCTCCACGATTGTTCCATCCAGCCTGCAGACTACTACATCGTCTTCCACAATGGTACTGTATTTCATGGCGCTGGGCGTTAAGTATACCAGTCCAGTCTCAGGATCGCGGATACTGATATTTCCCCATGTCTCTACAGTAAGACCTGAATTCTCCAGCTTTTTACCGCTCTCTACAATGCATTTTTTAAAGTCCATTTCTGCCTCTCATTCTGCTGCCGCAGGCAGCCCTTATTTTTTATGGTCTGAAGTATGTTTGAATCCCGTAAAAAATACTTTTCAAAACTCCAGCCCTGTTCCTACTCAAAGGTCTTTAAGTAATCCTTAAACTCTCCTACATTGTCCTTTGTAATGACTTTTGTTCCGGTGTCAATATAGGATTCCGCCTCACCGCCGTCAAATATTTTCAGCATATTATCCACGCCCAGTTTTCCCATTTCAGCCGGATACTGTGCCACAGTTGCTAGAAACTCTCCGTTTTCCACCAGGTTCAGCGCTTCGCTTACCGCATCAAATCCGATAATCTGAATCTGTTCCTGCATATTGGCTTCCTTAATGGCTCTTAAGGCTCCGATACCCATATTGTCGTTGCAGCAGAAGAAAAGTTCAACATCCGGATTAGCGCTTATGATATTCTGGGCAGCTGTATATCCCTGGTCCACTTCCCAGTTTGCCGTCTGTTCAGCCACAACAGTTACCGTGTCCCCGGCACCTTCTATGAATCCATTGTAACGGTCCGCTGCATTTGTCTGTCCTTCAATCCCTTTGAGTACGGCTGTCTTTGTTCCCTTCTCAAAGTTTTTCGCCACATATTCGCCTGCCAGTTTGGCGCCTTCATAATTGTTGGTTCCGTAAAACGGAATTTCCAGGCCTACATTGGCAAGGCTTTCATCCGTCAGCTTTGTATCCAGATTGATGATAGGAATACCTGCTTCCTTACATTTTGTAAGGGCGGATTCCAAACCGTCGGAAGAACTGGGAACCAGCAGGATTCCGTCCACCTTGTTGGCAATCATATTCTCAATAATGCCAAGCTGAGCGTCAGCGCTGGCATGCTGGTCTCCGGCCTGAACCTCAATCTTAACGCCCTTTGCCTCTGCTTCCACTTTGGCGCCGTTGGCCAGGGTAATATGATATTCATTGTTTAAAGTCATCCCCACAAACCCAATGGTCTTATCCCCATAGTTACCCGATACCGCTTCTGCGCTGCTTTCTTCGCCCTTCCCGCTTTCCCCGGCTGTATCCGCGGTCTTGGCCTCTGTCTGCTGTTCTTTGGCTGTCTCCGGCGCTGTCTCCTTTGGAGTGCTGCTGCATCCGCTCAGCACCGCTGCCGTCATAACCGTGCTCATTGCCAATGCCATCACTGTTGCCGTCATGTTTCGCTTCATAATCAATTTCCTCCTTTATTTGCAAATACTTAATGTATTTAGCTTTCCTACTCGCTCTGGCGTTCCTTCTTCTTATCCGCAAACACCGCGGCTATGATGACGATGCCTGTGACAATGGTCTGGTAATAGGTGGCAACATTCATGATCTGGAGTCCGCAGGTCAGAGTACTGAGAATAATGGCTCCCACCAGTGTGTTTCCGATCTTCCCCTTTCCGCCTGATAAAGAGATTCCTCCGATAACCGCGGAAGCGATAGCGTTCATCTCATAACCGGATCCGGCATTCGGGTCTGCATATGTAAGGCGTGACAAAAGCATGATGCCTCCAATGGCTGCAAATATGCCGCTTAAAACATATACCATAAGCACGGTTCTGTTTACATTGATTCCTGAAAGCCTGGCGGCGCAGATATTGCCCCCTGCGGCATAGACGTGCCTGCCGAACTTTGTATATGCCATGACGAAAATAATCACTGCGTAGAATACAAATACATATATGACGGAGACAGGAACCGTCCCCAGTACTTTGGAGGCCATCAGGCTGCCCAATCCCTTAGGGAAGCTGGATATGGGCTGTCCTCCGTTAATCAGAAGCGCCAATCCCCTGGCGATCTGCATGGCTCCCAGCGTCACAATGAAGGGCGGTACCTTTCCGTAACTGACCAGACAGCCATTGACCAGGCCAAAGGCAGCGCCGGCCGCGATACATAAAATCCCCATGGCAATCAGGGGCATGCCGGCCTTCAGAATCAGCCCTCCAAATATACCCACAAATCCCACAATGGACCCAACACTCAAATCAATACCGCCTGTGACAATGACAAGGGAGGCACCGATTGCAATGATGGAAATAATGCTGGCCTGGGTAATAATATTGAACATGTTATTAAGAGTCAGAAAATTCTTCCCCATCATGCTGCAGATTACAGCAAATACAATAAAAATAACAACCAGTCCCAGATATAAAGTCAAGGCTGGCAGCTTTGCCTTAACACCCTCTTTGTAGCTCTCCATACCTATATTCCTCCCTGCATCGCATATTTTAATATGGTTTCCTGCGTCAAATCCGGGCTGTTGTCCAATATAGCCTCCAGGACGCCTTCCCTCATAACCGCAACCCGGTCGCACATCTTAAGCACTTCCACAAGGTCGGAGGATATCATTATGATAGAGGCCCCCTGATTGACCAGGTCATACATAATATTGTATATTTCGTCACGCGCCCCTACATCAATTCCCCTTGTGGGTTCGTCAAATATATATACATCCGCATTGGAATACAGCCACTTTGCAATAACCACCTTCTGCTGGTTTCCTCCGGACAGGTTCTTGGCTTCCGTAAGATGTGTATGGGTCTTAATCCGCAGGCTCTTGATGTAGTCCTTTGCACGATCCGCCATCTCTTTTTTGCGGATGAACGGTTTGGCAAGCTGTTTTAAATTAGGCAGTGCAATATTATCCATGACAGAGTGCATGAGCACAAGCCCCTCATCCTTCCTGTCCTCACTCAGATAGACGATTCCTTTTTCAATATTCCTGGACAGGCTGTTGGACAATGTTTCACCCTTATACGTAACAGTTCCCCCATCTTTTCTGTAAGCCCCTATCATGCATTTTGCCACTTCTGTCCTGCCCGCTCCCACTAATCCTGCAAATCCCAGTATCTCGCCTTTATGCAGCTCAAATGATATGTCCTTTAAAAACTCCTTGTATCTCAGCTTCTCAACCTTTAATACAACCTGATTCATGTCAACTGCTTCATTGGCAATCTTTTCAAAGCTGACTGTGCGTCCCACCATCATCTTTGTCAGCTGGTCCTCTGTGGTTTCGGATAATCTAACGGTTCCTATATACTCGCCGTCACGCATAACCGTGCACCTGTCTCCAATCTCGAACAGCTCGCTCATGCGGTGGGAAATGTATACAATTCCGATTTTTTCTTTTTGAAGTTCACGGATAATTCCAAAAAGCATGTTTGTCTCTTTATCCGTAATGGCCGCTGTGGGTTCATCCAGAACCAGGATCTTTACATGATTGGATATGGCCTTGGCTATCTCAACCAGCTGTTTCTGGGCCACACTCAGCTCACGGACCAGCGTCTTGGGACTTACCTCCAGGCCGACCCGCCTCATGTACCCCTCTGCCTCTTTTATGGCCCGCTTATGGTCCACAAGAAGCCCCTGGCCGTATTCCTTTCCAATGAATATATTTTCGTATACAGGCAAATCCGGTACGAGATTAAATTCCTGGTAAATCACGCTGATACCGGCATCCAAAGCCTCCTTCGGCGTCATAGGCGCCAGTTCCCTGCCGTCCAGCCAGATGTCCCCGCCTTCCCGTCCGTATGCCCCGGACAGAATTTTAATTAACGTGGATTTACCCGCTCCATTTTCTCCCAAAAGAACGTGAACCTCACCGGGAAGCACCTCAAGCTGCGCATTTTTCAGTACAGGAACACCAAAAAAACTTTTGTTAATCCCGCACATCCTCAATATACATCCGTCCATGGACAGGCCCCCTTACCCTTCTAGTTTTTGATACCGTTTCAATGCCTCACCAGAATCTTTTCCACAGCAATAAGCCGTACTCTCAATGCCCTTTCCCAAAAGGCGCCTGATTTCCCTCACTGTCATCTCAGGTTCAAAGTACTTAAGCTGTGCGCCCAGATTTCCCAGGGACGTGCTTTCCTTGCCCCCTGTCACTACCTTCTTGCCTGTTGCATCAGCTGTCATCTGACACAGCCTTACATTCCGCGAGCCGCCGCCTACCATATAGACAGTGTCTTTTTTCTTTCCGCTGATTTCCTCCAGACCCTGTATCACCGAGGCAAAGCTCAGCGCCATGGAGTTTTGAAAGCTGCATATGATTGTACCCCAGTCTTTTTCTCCGGAAGCCTGACCGGTCTTAACAAGATAATTCCATATCTCATCAGACATATGTACGGGATTGAAAAATCTGGAATCGTTGACAGGAAACAACGGAGCCGCCCCCTCATGGCAGTCTCCAAGGCTGTTAAGCTCCTCCCAGCCTATGGCCCCATGTTCCCCTTCATATTCCTCCTTAATGCGTTGGATAATGAACATACCCGCACTGTTCCGCAGCAGGGTGATTTTATCAAATGCCCCTATCTCGTTGGTCAGGCATCTTTTTCTCACCTCTTCGTTCACGATTGGCTCCTCTAACTCCATGCCGATAAGCGCCCAGGTCCCTGTGCTGACAAACAAAAATTCCTCCTCCTCTGCCGGAATGGCCAGGACCGCGGCTGCCGTATCATGGGACGGCACGCAAATCACCGGTACATCATACGATATGCCCAGAATTTCCTTTACACTGGAGTGAAGCGTGCCAATGGCAGTACCGTGTCTCCCAACAGGTGCAAACAGGCCGGAAGGTATTTCCATTGTTCTCAATGCTTCTTCACTGAGTTTCCTTTTTCTGGCATCCATCAGCTGGGTCGTAGACAATTCGCTGGGCTCATTCACCATACAGCCTGTAAAGAGATAGTTTAAGATATCCGGAATCATAAGAAGCTTATGTCCATGGGAAAACATGGGCTGCATTTTTTCCATCATTCCCTTAATCATATTAACCGAATTAATTTTATCGCAAAGGATACCCGTCTGTCTGAACAGATATGTTCTCTGCTCATCTGACATCTGTTCCAGAACCTCTGCCCCTATGCTGTTCCTGTATGACAATGGATTCTGAATCATAAGTCCCTGCTTGTCGAACAGCGCAAAATCCACGCCCCATGTACAGATCCCGATTGAATGGATGGTTCCGGCCCGCTTTACCGCCTCTTTCAATCCCTCTAACAGTTTTTGGTAAATCATCAGTATATCCCAGTAAAAATACTGATGGACCCTGACCATGTAATTTGGTATCTGGGAAATGACCTCCGTGGTTATCTGTTCTCCGTCATAAACCCCCAGAATAACCCTGCATGATGAATTACCGCAGTCAAACGCTACCATATTCCGCTTCATCAACACCCCTGCCCCTCTCTTATTGAATTTTTATTTTCAGACTGTATTTCTCTGCCCGCTGTACCAGGAATAACAAGTCTGCTTTCTTAAGGGACGGCATATTCCCCATCTCATATGCACGTCCTAACCCCTGATACTTCGGCAGCCCCAGCCTGTGATAGGGTAGAAATACAATTTCAGATATATGACTCAAACTCTTAATGTACTCAAAAAAACCATTGATGGACGTCTCATCATCATTGCATCCCGGAATATAAGGATATCTGACCGACAGTTCCCCGCTGTAATGACCGCACAGCCATTCCAGGTTGCTGAGTATCAAGGTATTGTCCACGCCCGTAAGCTCCTTATGCTTCTCAGGATCGATCTGTTTGAAGTCATAATATATATAGTCAACACGCCCGTTTATGTCTTCCAATGCCTTTTGGGGGACATGCCCGCATGTTTCAACCAGGGTGTTATAACCTCTCCGGTGCATCTGCTCTCCGACAGCTCCTATGATTTCACTGTAATACAGCGGTTCTCCTCCGCTGAACGTAACGCCGCCGCCGGACATCCCATAATATTGACGGTCCTTCAGTATCTCAGTCAGAAGCTCTTCCTCGTTGTATTTTCTCCCCATCATCTCCCTGGCGTCCGCATAACACTCCCTGATGCACACACCGCATTGCCTGCACTTGCTCTGGTCCGTAATAAATCCGTAACCTTCCATGTAGCTTATGGCTTTTTCCGGACACAGAACACTGCATCTTGCACAGTTGATGCAGACATTTGTCTTAACCAGAACCTCGGCCCCCGCTCTCTGGGATTCGGGGTTTGCACACCATCTGCAGCGCAGGGAACAGCCCTTTAAAAATACAACGGTGCGTATACCGCGGCCATCCTCAGTTGCAAACCGTTCTATATTAAATACATTGCAAACCCCCATGTTTGTGATTCCCCCTGTTCATCATCCGCCGATTCATTCACCGCATTGCGGTACTTAAGCTATAATTCCAGCTCCGCCCTGTTTATTACATCCATTTGGCACTCCGGGGACAGCGACGTAAACAATGCACTGTAACCCGAAACTCTGACCATCAAATCCTTATATTCATCCGGATGCTCCATCGCCTCCCTGAATACTTTGTTATCCACCACATTAAACTGAATCTGCTGTCCGTAGTTTTCAAACAGCACCTTAATCATGGCAATTACCTTCTCTTTATTCTCATCCGTATCCAGCGCTCCTTTGGACAGGCGCATGTTGAATATCGCCCCTTTCTGGAACCATATGCTGGGCAGTTTCATGACTGAATTGCAGGCGGCCGTGGCGCCTTTTTTCTCCGACCCATTGGCAGGGGAAATTCCATTGTTTACCGGCTGTCCGTCTTTGCGTCCGTCCGGCGTGGCTCCAATGCTCTTCCCAAAAGCAATATTACCTGTCACAGGGCTCTGGCTGTAGGAGTAACAGCAGGGCACCGGCCCTTTTCCATACTTGGAACTTTTGTATTTATACCTGTAGCTGGAGCCAATATAGTCCTCCAGTTCAACTACCCACTTGTCAGCTCTCTCGTCATCATTTCCAAACTTAGGTGCCTTGTTTAACAGTATGGCCCTGATTTCCGGTCCGGCAGGCACTGTCTCCATGTCCTCATAATTGGTGTTCATGGCATGAAGCACCTGTTCCATGGTCAGAAGCTTCTGATTAAATACAATCTCGTCCAATGCTGCCAGGGAATCCCCTGCGCTGATGGTTCCCGCCGTAGGCCCGCCGTCCGCCGAGTACACGGAACCGCCCTCCACAAGGTCCATGGCCCTCTCTATACAGTCATATACCAGGGATGAACGGAATGCGTTGATATCCTGCTGTATATGAATTTCATCATTGATATGCTCCGTTTCCACCTGCAGTCCCATAAAATAATCCAGGGTCTGTTTATATAATTCCATCAGCTCCCTTACACTGCCGCAGTCCTCTGCACGTTTCTCCAAATCCACAAAATGGTATCCTGTCTTAGGATCCGTGCCGTCGTGGAGAGTGATTTCAAGTACCTTTTCCACATTCAGCCATGGGCCTTTGGCCGCAAAATCCCATTTTCCAGGGATGGATGCCTCGATACATCCATCCGGTACCCAGTCCACCCGGTCTTCCTCGGCAATTCCCATATTCTTAAGCGTCCTGATAAATGCCTTATCATTGTAAAATGCCGGCTGCCCGCCCTGATGCCTTTGCGCAGCCTTTAACGCCTTCATCATGAACCCATCACTGGTTCCCTCAAACCACTTGATGGATACGGACGGGGTAAAGAGTCTTACATTTTCACATGCTTCCACACACAGATGGGAAACTTCATTGGTTGCATCCTTCCCGTCCACTGTCTGGCCCGCAATGGCAAGGTTAATGAACATCTGGTATCCCAGGAAAAACTCTGTATCCGGCCAGCTCCTGAGCTTATTAAGTTCATTGCATTTGATGAAGAAGCACTCAACTATCTCCAGGGCCTCTTCTCTCGTGATTCTGCCTTCCTCCAAATCCTTTTTATAATAAGGATACACATACTGGTCAAAACGCCCCAGCGAGATGGCATGCCCATTGGATTCCAGATGGACTGCCAGCAGAATCATGTAGATGGACTGGACCGCCTCATGGAAGGTCCTGGCCGGATTCAGCGGAACATTCCTGCATATATCCTCCAGCTTAAGAAGTTCCCTTCTGCGTGTCTCATCCTTTTCCTGCTCTGCCTGCTCTTTGCAGCAGTCAGCAATACGGCCCGAAAACATCACCACGGCCTGATTGCCCTGAAGGGCCGCTTCAAGAAACCATCTTTTTCGTGTATTGCCCGGCTCTCTGGGGTCCAGCCTCTTAAGCTTATTCTCTATCCGTCTCATGACATCGGATAAACCTTTATCTACCACACCTTTATAATCTACAATTACATTGCCCAAACCCGCAGCAGACACCCATGTATCATCTATCACATTGGCATCCCAGGCCTGGTTGATTTTCTCGGGAAGGGTCTTTCTCAGATTCTCATATAATGACTTTCCCTTCCAGTATTCCACACATTCCAATATTTTGTCTTTGTCTTCCTGTGTGTAGTAAAATTTATCACCCGGTCTTTTATCCGGAAAAAAAGGTGAACCATTTAACTCTGCTTCCAGCCAGTCCGTGGAGTACTCCGGATAAATCGGGGATGCTTTAGGCCACTGCGCCTGATTTCCCACAATCAGCTCATCTGCATTCACATAGACCGTCATACGACTCAGCACATCATAAAATGCCTGGGACCGCCTCAGAGCATTTGGTTTTCCCTCTGTCTCCTTCATGGACTCCGTAAAATAGATGCACCGCTCCGGACAAATACGCGGGTCTGTATCAAATAACCGTTTTCTCAACCTTTCCGTTCTTGTATTCATGTTCCGCCCCTCACATTCACTTCATGTATGTAACTTGTTACATTTTCAATATAGCACTTTACAGCATTCTTGTCAATAATATATTTGTGCATTTTTTATATTAATTCATTGTTTTTTCTCTTTTTTTAGCAATTTTTCCTTGTCAGTTCACCCTGTATACTGCAATCGCTTGATGTGTAAAGTAAAACTGTTACATTTTTACGTATTTACAATTAATTTTATTTAAACTATAATATGATATGGTCGGATGAAACTTATTTTTTCTTTTCATGAAACAAGTTTCACCCCTTCAGGACCAGGAGGAGAAATCGTATGAACAAGGAAGGCCGTCCGGAAAATAACGGATACATCGGAATCAGGGATATTGCCAAACTGGCGGGAGTGTCTACTGCAACTGTATCCCGGGTCATCAATAATCCAGAAATGACATCTGAAAAAGTCAGAAAGAAAGTGCAAAAAGTAATTGAGGAATATAACTATATCCCGAACCAGCCTGTCAAGAAAATCTTTTCCAAGACAAGCAATACCATTGCCGTGTTTATATATGACATGGAGAACCCTTTTTTCATCAGCCTGATTAAAGAACTGAACCAGATATGCCTGGAACACAACTATATGCTCCTAATTTGTGATACAGGAAGCAGCCCGGAGCTTGAGAAGAAATATCTTTACTTCTGCCTGGCTAACCGCTGTGCCGGCATCATCCTGACAGAGGGTGTAGATTCCGACATCTTCGAGGCCTGCAAGATTCATATTCCAATTGCATTCCTGGACCGAAAAACCCACGGCAAATTCTCCAGCGTACGTTCTAATAACAGGCAGATGATGCAGCCAATTGTGGACTATCTCTACAACCTTGGGCACAGAAAAATTGCCTTTGTCGGCTGTAAAACACCTATGGATTCTGTTATTTCCAGACAGAATGGCTACATAGAAACAATGACAGGAAAGGGGCTCCCCATTATCCAGGAATATATTTACGACAAAAATCCCCAGCTGACCCTTCAGGCCGGAAGCCAGGCTCTTAATTACTTCCTCTCCCTTCCGGCCGCCCCTACGGCAATCATCTGCTGCAACGACATCATTGCCTTAGGAGCTTTGAATGCCGCATATTCCCTGGGATTAAAGATTCCCGCAGATATGTCCATTGTGGGATTTGATAATGTGATCAGCAATCTCCATCAGCCTCAGATAACCACTGTTCAGCAGAACCTGCGTGAAATATCCCTTGAATTGTTTGAGCTGGTGGTAAACCCGCCGGAAGATCCTGTATCCAAAATCATTGAGGCCTCCTTCATAGAAGGCGCCACCTGCAGCAGGATCGAAACAGCTCAAAAGTAAAAACCGATGCCGGGAAACACGCTAATTTAAATCAACGTTTAAAGCAACCGATAATTTAAACCAATTTAAACCAACAGATAAAAAACCTCTTGATTTATCACAGAAAATATGATAGACTATACCACGTCAAAGTAATATCATATTTTCATGCGCGAGTGGCTCAGGGGTGGAGCACCACCTTGCCAAGGTGGGGGCCGCGGGTTCGAATCCCGTCTCGCGCTCTTTTTATTTTCAGCCGGAGGACTGCACTGCCAGTTCTCCGGCCTTTTGTTTCTCTCAGATTCAAGGCTTATATACAAAATGGGAAGGCGCCCCACACGGGTCAGCCTTCCCATTTTTATATCTTATTTCTGATTGCCGGGCCAGCATCCCGGCTTTTACCTCTTCTGTTTGACCGTATTAAGATATTCCATGATTCCCATATGTATGGTCCAGGCCATCCTGTCCTGGTATTCCTCATCCTCCAGACGTTTGGCTTCTTTTCCATTGCTCAGGAATCCGCATTCCACTATAACGATAGGCTCCTTCACATGAAGCAGGAGATAATAGTTGTCATTGGCCTTGGCCATCCTCTTGTTGGCCTCGCCCAGCACATAGTCAAAGCGCTTCTGCAAAATTTCCGCCAGATACTTTCCCTTCTCTGATGTCTTATAGTAAAAGACCTGGCCTCCGGATACATATTCCTCATGGTAACTGTTCTGGTGGATACTTACCACCAAATCCGGCACTGCCTCGTTTATGATTTCGCACCGTTTTCTCATATCTGCCATCTTTTTATGACTGTCCCCGGAGCTGTAAAGCCCCTGGTCCGAGTCCCTGGTGAGGATCACCTCTACGTCGGAGGCCTCAAGATATGCTTTCAGCTGCTCTGTTATCTTCAGGTTAATATCCTTTTCCAGCTGACCATTTATCCCTACCTTACCCGGATCGCTGCCTCCGTGTCCGGCGTCTATGACCACCACCGGCCTTGCCTTGTCTGCCTGTGCTTCCTGATTATGGACAGCCACCAGTGTCCCTGCCTGCCATGATATCAGTGCCACGATACAAAGCAGCAGAATCCCCATCACTGTCTGCCATGCTGAATGCTTCATCAATGGGCGCTCCCTGATAACCTTTATTCCAGTATATTCACCCGCCTGATGAAAATGAACCTGTTTTTATTCCATACCCAGAACGTTATAATCCTGTACCGCATCATCTATGATATATTCCAGGTATTCATACAGGATGCTGGGATAGCAGTACTCCTTCCACATGGCGTATCCGGGCTGCTTTACAGCCTCCTTCACCACCTCATAGGCCCTGCCTGCGTAACACGCGGCATTGATGTCTCCGTATACCTTTGCCATCTGCTGTTTCTCTGATTCTGTCAGCTTCACAAATATGCTGCCCGTCTCCTCCTCCGCAGAATTCTTCATGGCGTCATAGGCCTGATTATAGAATATCCGCTTTAAAACAGGCGGACTGTAGGTGTCAAAGTTCAGCAGGTTCTCATCCGTGCTCTTGTTTTTCCTGGCCCATTTCTCCATATTCACCTTGCGTGTATAGTAATAAAATGTCTCATCTTCCATGTAATCCAACACGCCGTACTGACAGGGAGGCGTGGACAGGGAACTGGTGACCACCTCGTAGATACCGATGTCATTATTTCTCATAAAATGCTGCACATGCAGGTGTCCGCTGAGGAACAGGGGGATATTCTCCCCTTCCAGCATCTGTATGAGCTCCTCGCTGTGCTCGATGGTACAATCATCCGCATACACCTTGCTCTCCTCCAGCAGGTTGTGGTGGGCAACCGGAAGAAGAATCACGCTGTCGCGGGCAGCCTGCTTTAGCTGCTCCTTTATCCACTCATAGGTCTCTGTCTTTATCATTCCCCCTACCTTGTTGCGGGGTTCATACTGGCAGGTATCCAGCATGAGCAGGCGCATGGACGGTCCCAGGTCATAGGTGTAACTGAGGGAATTGGCATCCCTGCTGCCGGCCTCCGAGTATCCGAACTCCTTATAAATGCGCTCAAAATCCTCCGGTGAGGTAGGTTCCGCTGGGTACCGGTCTCCCCCGGAATACACGGAGGCGCTTGGGTTGTTAATGTCGTGGTTGCCCGGTATGACCAAAACCGTGATGCCGGCTTTCTCCACCTCATCCAGCTTTTTCGCCAGTTCTTCATGGCTCTTCTTTTCCCCCTGAAGACTTAAGTCTCCGCTGATAATCAGGGCATCCGGACTCAGAAGCTTGATTTCCTCCAGTGCGGCATCTGTAATCTCCCATACGTAATTGGTCAGTTTTCCGTCGCCGTGCTCTACCATGGACTGAAACATATCCCCCCGGTCCGTCAGGGATTGTGCCAGATAATGTATATCTGTCATAAGGATAATGCGTTTTCCTCCAATCAGAGACTCTGCCTTTGTCTCCTTTTCTACATCTGGAAAAGGCTGTATCTGCGAAGGCGCAGGATGGGTGGGCTTTTGCAGTTCTGTTTCCTGAACCGTCTCCTGAACCGTTTCCTTTGTCTGCTGTTTTCCGGTGGTTGGCTCCACCTGCTTTCCGGCCTGTACGCTGCACCCTGCCATGACTCCAGCCATTAAGATTGCTGTCATGATTCCCGTTATCCTTGTTCTTCCTCTCATTTCCTTCCTCCGGCGTCACCCATATTGTCTATTTAACCTCTGACACAATATCCCATATGTCCGCTGGCTCAAATCCCAGCTTCCAGCAGGCAACTCCTGCCAGGTCAAACTCCTTAATCAGGTCAATCTTAAGCTTCATGGAATCTTCCTCTTCCATCCATATATACTGCTGTCCGCTTCCGCTCACAGTCTCGCCGTAATACTGCCCCAGCAGCTTATCCCAGGTAAGCTCCACCTGGTTTTCCTCCACCCACTGCCTGGCATCTGATATGCCATATGCCTTGGAGGACGTCTTTCCCTCATTTACAGTCCACACCCTGGTATAGAAGGGGACTGCATTGATGACCTTTTCCTTTGGAACCTCTTTCAGGGTATTCTCAATGCCCTCCCTCACATAGGGAATGGAGGATACGGAGCCGGCTTCTCCTCCCGCATAGTGTTCGTCATATCCCATAACAATCACATAGTCAGCCACAATTCCCTGCTCCTTCCTGTTATAAAACGCAGTATAGGAGGATGGTACATAGTTATCCACTGACAGCACAAGCCCCTTATTGCGGCAGGCAACCGACATTTCCCTGATGAACTGCACATAATGTGGTCCTGCCTCCGCCTTAAGGCTCTCAAAATCCAGGTTGAATCCGTCAAAGCCATAGGTATCCGCCTCATTCA
>ENA-ORTP01001962-ORTP01001962.1-human-gut-metagenome-genome-assembly--contig:-NODE-1962-length-18596-cov-4.351599_pt1 | contig 18596 bp, 8 predicted proteins | sample MGYA00241913_ERZ509190 | MGnify/ENA primary metagenome ERZ509190 (study PRJEB26280, sample SAMEA2338839) | human gut metagenome | biome: human gut; feature: human-associated habitat; material: faeces...
GATAAACCGGAATTAAATCGGAAAATAACAAAGCGTTAACACCTTTATTCTGGTATTCCGGTTTCACGGCTACAAGCAGCAGATCGAGCATTTTTGCCCGTCGTTTCATGAACAGGGCTTTCAGAAGATAATACCAGCCAAAAGGTAACAGACGCCCATGTGATTTTTGCAGAGCTTCTGATAATGAAGGCATTGAGATACCTACTGCAATCAGTTTGTCATCGGCATCCGTGATAAGGGTTACCATGCGCAGGTCGACGATTGGCAGATACATTTTAACGTACTGGTTTATTTGGCGTTGTGACAGTGGGGAATAACCGTACAACGGACTGTAGGCTTCATTCATTAACTCAAAAATGGCCTGTCCATAGTCTGCGGCAATCTTTTTGGCGGAGGTATATTTCTTTATTTTGAGATTATATTTCCGTTGGATGAGATCGGAGATACGTTTATGCTTTTCCGGTATAGCGTCCGGTATGTAGATTTTATATTCTACCCAGTCGGCATCTTTTTCGTATCCCAACTTCTCCATGTGTTGGGGATAATAAGGATAGTTGTAGATTGTCGCCATGGTGCTGAGCTGGTCAAATCCTTCTATCAGCATACCTTCTGCATCGAAGTCGGTAAATCCCAATGGGCCTTGGATGTCTGTCATGCCTTTGGCTTTGCCCCATTCTTCTACGGTTTTCAGCAATGCAGAAGATACTTCTATGTCATCGATGAAATCTATCCAGCCGAAACGTACATCTTTTTTATTCCATTTCTCATTGGCTTTATGGTTGATAATGGCTGCTACACGGCCTACCAGTTCATCATTTTTATAAGCCAGAAAGTATTCGGCCTCACAAAATTCAAACGCAGCGTTTTTCTTTTTGTTGAACGTATTAAGCATATCGTCATAAAGATCGGGAACAGAATAAGGGTTACCCTTATACATCTTGAAATTGAAACGAATAAACTTTTTTAGTTCTTTTCTTCCAGATACTTTTTTGATTGTAATAGCCATAATTTGTATTTATTTGAGTTTGCAAAGATACGTGATAATCTTTAAATTACAACGGGGAAGTGGCAAAAACTACTGTAATCGCCATTCCCCGTTTTGTGTAAATACAAAGTGGTATCTTTTATGATTTGAAAGGTATGTATAATGTTGTATTTATGATAATGAAAGTATCAGTAGCTGTGCCGTAAGCACGCGCAGAAACATGGCCAACGGATATACGGTAGCATAGCCTACGGCGGGAGCGTCGCAAGAAGTCAGGTCATTCGAGTAGGCAAGAGCGGGTGGATTGGTATTGGCTCCGGACAATACTCCGATGAGTGTATAGTAATTCAATTTACAGCCATAACGTCCGATAAGCCCCGTTATTAATAATGGGATAACAGTGATGATGGCCCCATAACCGACCCAAACATAACCTCCTTCGTTCACAACAGTTTCTATGAATCCCTTACCGGCTCCTAATCCTACACAGGCAAGAAAGAGTGAAATACCTATTTCTCTAACCATCAGATTGGCACTCATGGTGGTATAAGTAATCATTTTGTATTGTGGGCCGAAACGGCTGATAAGGATCGATACGATGAGCGGGCCTCCCGCAAGTCCCAGCTTGACCGGTTGAGGAATGCCCGGAAACATAAATGGAATACTTCCTAAGATACATCCCAAAGCGATACCTATAAATATCGGAATAAGATTGGGATGGTTCAGTCGTTTCATTGAGTTTCCCAAGACCTTCTCGGCATGTCCTACAGCCAGTTCGCTACCGACTACTGTTACACGGTCGCCCATCTGCAATTGCAGGCTCGGAGCGGCTACAAGGTCTACTCCCGAACGATTGATGCGGGTGATATTTGCGCCGAAATTATTTCGTATTTTCAGTTGTGACAGCGTTTTTCCATTCAGTTCGGGTTTGGTAATCAGGATACGTCTTGAAATCAGATTCTTACTAACCTGTTCCCATTCTACCTCCACTTGTTTACCGAAGAAGACCGTGATAGCCTCAATATCTATCGGATTGGAGATAATTAAAATCTCATCATCCAAATGCAGGATAGTACCCGAGTTAACCAATTCCGTCTCTTTGTTTCCTTCATGATAACGTATACGCGAAATAACAAAATTCCGGTTTACCAACGGGCGTATATCTTTAATTGCCTTTCCGTTTATCGCCTCATTTTTTATAACTAAGGTGACGGGACGTACAGTCAGTTCTTGTAAGTGTCCTAATCCTTTTTCCGCATCGGCCTCTTCTTTGGTCGTATTGATATTTAAAATATACTTTAAGGCAAGTAATGAAAGGATAGCACCCACCACTCCGAGTGGATAGGCTACGGCGTATCCCATTGCTATCTCAGGCGCATCGATACCGTTCAGGTCACTGTTGGCCTGCTGGGCAGCACCCAATCCCGGGGTATTGGTGACGGCACCGGAAAGAATTCCGACCATTGTTGTGATGGGAACGCCCGTGGCGAAGTGTAGGATGACGGTAATAACAACACTCAGAAAGATAGTTGTCATGGCGAGCATGTTCAGTGTAAATCCTCCCTTTTTAAAAGCGGAAAAGAAACCAGGCCCTACCTGTAAACCGATGGAGTAGACAAATAATATCAATCCGAATTCCTTTAGGAAGTGTAGCAGATGTTCGTCTAAGCTCAGGTTGAAATGCCCGAATACGATACCGACGAAAAGTATCCATGTGACACCCAATGAAATTCCGGCTATCTTTATTTTAGCCAGTATGATACCGAAGGCTATAACCAACGATAAAATAAGTACGGAGTGTGCTACTCCACCACCCCAAAGATTGGGGTATCCTTCGAAAAGGTTTCTGAGAAGTTCCATAATATAATAAATTTGTCTTTAATGTATCAACCACAGAACCTCGATTAATTGTATCACAACATAGACATACCCATATTTACAGGTATCTCTTTCGCAGGTTCTTTCATTGGATTCATCTTCTTTCACACTGCTTTCCTAATCCCACGAGTAAAAACAGCCTTTTGATGAATGGCAGGTCTTCTGACTGACTCCTTATCTTGAAGCCTTCCCGGTTCTATAAAAAGAACCAGTGGCAAAGGTCTGTTTTCAAGATATTAGCAGAGTTTCACAGCAGCGGGACTGTCCGGGATTTTCACCCGATTCCCTTTTAATCCGAATAGTCGAAATGTCTATCCGCAACCAATTCGGGGCAAAGATAGTCGATTTTATAATTCAATGGGGAAGAAACGAAGAAAAAAGATACGGCTGAATATTTTTTCCTTTTCAAGTTGAATTCTTGATTTAATTTCTAACTTTGTCAGCAATATCGGTTTCTGAAGTAGCTTCAATGCGAACCGGAATTAAAAGGGAATCCTGTGAAAATCAGGGACTATCCCCGTAGCTGTAAGTTTTATCTCTTGCATTTGAAAGAGAAATGTTACAACAATCTTTGCCACTGGTTATTTTATAGAATCGGGAAGGCGTTGTAATAAAAACAAGTCAGAAGACCTGCCGGTTTCATTACCTCATTCAAGGCTTTCGGGTGAAAGGCGATGGAGTGGATTCTACCGATTTCATTTTATTACTGACCTCCGTGAATTGTCGTATTTGAATAGCTTTATGATGAATTTATTTGTTAAATCTTAATTTATAAGTATGATTAGTTCGGAGATATTCATTATCAAAAGAGATGGGAAAAGAGAAGTGTTTTCTCTTGATAAGATTAAAAATGCGATTGCCAAAGCTTTTTTGTCAGTAGGGAGTTTTGCTACACAGGATGTCATTACCAATGTATTGAGCCGTGTCAGTGTCAGTGATGGAACCAGTGTGGAAGAAATCCAGAATCAGGTGGAAGTAGCTCTGATGGCAGAGCATTATTACAGTGTTGCAAAAGCATATATGCTGTATCGTCAGAAGCATTTGGAAGACCGTGAAGTCAGAGACAAGCTTAGATTCTTGCTTGATTATTGTGACGCTTCCAATCCTGCTACCGGCAGTAAATATGATGCAAATGCAAATGTGGAGAACAAAAACATCGCTACTTTGATAGGTGAATTGCCAAAATCGAATTTTATTCGTCTGAACCGCCGGTTATTGACGGATCGTTTGAAAGATTTGTATGGTAAAGAAGTCTCCGACCGCTATCTTGAACTTTTGAATCATCATTTTATTTATAAGAATGATGAGACTAATCTCGCCAATTATTGTGCAAGTATCACCATGTATCCCTGGTTGATAAACGGCACTGTGGGTGTGGGAGGCAATTCGACGGCTCCGACTAATCTGAAATCTTTCTGTGGAGGATTTGTCAACATGGTATTCATTGTATCCAGTATGCTGAGCGGTGCATGTGCTACTCCGGAGTTTTTAATGTACATGAATTATTTTGTAGGCTTGGAGTATGGACAGGATTACTATAAACACGCTGACAAGGTTGTTGATTTGTCTGCTAAGCAAAGAACGATCGATAAGATTATAACGGATTGTTTTGAACAGATAGTGTATTCTATTAATCAGCCTACGGGTGCACGGAATTTTCAGGCGGTATTTTGGAATGTAGCCTATTATGACAAGTACTATTTCAATAGTCTTTTCGAGCATTTTGTTTTTCCCGATGGAAGTAAACCCGATTGGGATTCTTTGAGTTGGTTGCAAAAGCGCTTTATGAGGTGGTTTAATAAGGAACGCACACGGACCGTTTTGACGTTTCCTGTCGAAACAATGGCATTGCTGACCAAAGATGGCGACGTATTAGATAAAGAATATGGAGATTTCACTGCCGAAATGTATGCCGGAGGGCACTCTTTCTTTACCTATATGAGTGATAATGCCGATTCCCTAAGTAGCTGTTGCCGTTTGCGTAATGAAATACAAGATAATGGTTTCAGTTATACGTTAGGTGCCGGCGGGGTTTCTACCGGTTCGAAGAGTGTATTGACTATTAATCTGAATCGTTGTATCCAGCATGCAGTGAAGTCGGGTATGCTTTATCCTTTCTTTTTGGAAGAGGTCGTTGATTTGGTTCACAAAGTACAACTGGCTTACAATGAGAATCTGAAACAGTTGCAGGCAAAAGGTATGTTACCTTTGTTTGATGCCGGTTATATCAATATGAGTCGTCAATATTTGACTATCGGTGTCAACGGTTTGGTTGAAGCAGCTCAGTTTATGGGAATCGAAATCAATGATAATCCCAAATATGAAGCATTTGTGCAGGAGATCTTGGGTATGATAGAAAAATATAATAAGAAGTATCGTACAAAGGAAGTTTTGTTTAACTGTGAAATGATCCCTGCCGAAAATGTAGGCGTGAAGCATGCCAAGTGGGATAAGGAGGCCGGTTTCCAAACTTTTCGTGAATGCTATAACAGTTATTTCTATATCGTGGAAGATGAGTCATTGAATATTGTCGACAGGTTTCGTCTTCACGGGCATCGCTATATCGAGCATCTTACCGGTGGCTCTGCTTTACATATGAATTTGGAGGAGCATCTTAGTAAAGAACAATATCGGCAATTGTTACGGGTAGCTGCTATAGAAGGTTGTAATTACTTCACATTCAATATTCCGAATACTATTTGCAATAAGTGTAAGCATATCGATAAGAGATATCTGCACGAATGTCCTGAATGTCATAGCGAGGACGTAGATTATCTGACTCGTGTTATCGGTTATATGAAACGTGTCAGCAATTTTTCACAAGCCCGGCAGAAGGAGGCTGCTCAAAGATATTATGCTCCGGTACGCTGATTATGATATTGTTTTTCAAGAGATACCGGGTGAGGTTACTTTGGCTATCAATCTTTCTAATTGTCCGAACAGGTGCAAGGGGTGTCATAGTTCTTATCTGATGGATGACATCGGTGAATTCCTAACTGAAGAAAGTCTTTCATGGCTTTTGCAGAAATATGGTAAAGCTGTGACTTGTGTCTGTTTTATGGGTGGAGATGCTTATCCGTTAGAAGTAGAGCGATTGGCACAGTTTCTCTGTTGCCGTCAGTCCATAGCTCCGGTGAAAGTGGGTTGGTATTCCGGAAAGTCGGAGTTACCTGCCGACTTTAATATGAGTTATTTCGAATATATAAAGTTGGGACCTTACGTGGAAGCGTTGGGTGGATTGAAATCTGCAAAAACAAATCAGCGTTTGTATCGTATTGCCAATGGGAAAATGGAGGATATTACTTATCGGTTTTTGTCAAATCAATTGTTTGTTTGAAGGGATTTCCATGATCACTTTTTATATTCTATGATAGGAATACCTGGATATTTTCATGTATGAAAAAATCACCCTTACTACAATTGAACTGCACCCCAAAAGTTGGACATAAAACTTTAGGAGTGCAGTTTAAACATGGTTAGAGTGAGGGTGATCTCATAATTATTAAGACTTTTTGAACTGCTATTTATCTAAATAATTTTTTGATAATCAGTAGTGTCCTTTGAAATATGCTTTTAAAGGGAAATGGCTGCTGGGGGTGCATTCTACGATTAATATTGGATCTGTTTCATCTTCTGGAATTGTTAATGAAATTACATTGGTATTACCTATGCCGTCTCTATAGGCTCGAATTGAAAGTATACCACCTGAATATACATCAATTTCAGAGGTGCGTTCAAATAGATTTTGACCGGTCAACAACAGTATTCCTTGGTCATAATCTGTGCATAATGGTTTTCCATCTAATTCTATAATCAACATACCATTCCAAGTGGGATTAGATACATAGATTTTCATGTCTTTTATGATTCCATTTTCCAAAGTAAAGTTCTGTTGCTCTTTTTCGCTCAATTGTGCCCATACATTAGATGTACATAAGAGGACGAGAAGTAATAACATGATTTTTGTAATTTTCATAAGTGTAAGTTTTAAAGGATGATACAATAGTGTTTATATAAAACATTTGAAGAGTTAATGTTACTAACCAATAGTCTATTGAATTTTAGATCGACTAATGGAAAGTAATTCGATTACTATATATTAAGAAACAATGTGTTTAGAAGGAAAGAGCCCAGTATTATACCAGGCTCTTATGCAAGTTATAAATATTAACTTGTCCAATTTGTTAGAAACGTTTTAGTTTCTTTTGGTTTTATACCTATTTCTAACAGATCATTTCTTAAGAACTTTTATTGTACGAACCTCTTTGCCGTCTTTTATTACTTTCACTAAGTAAATGCCATTAGTACCAAGGGTAATACGCATATTTTGACCGGCATAAAGAGCTTCTGTTTTTTGAGCAGCAAGCATACCGGATACTGTGTATACAGAAACTTGGTAGTTACCGTCTTCTGCAAATTCTACAAAGAGAATGTCTTCTACGGTATAAGTACGTAATTCTCCAGTTGCGTTTGTATCTTCAATACCTACAGGATCATAGATTGTGAATACAGGGTATTCTTTAGAATCTGAGCCTAATGTATTTGCGAGTGTTAAAGTAACAGTACGGTCATCAGGTTTAGCATAGGACAGTTTTGCGCTACCAGCAGTGGCATTGCCAGCAGCTTCACTGATTACGGCACGTTTGGCAGTCCATGTAGGCAGTGTCTCAATTTTATAAGCAGATCCGGCAATGAACGGAGTACCGGAGATATAAAGGGGTTGTTGAGGGGTTTGAGTTCCAGAACCTTCATTTACTCCTGCTACAATTTTGAAAGCACAAGCTTGTGCTTCTGTCTTAGTGCCTTTAGCTGTAAAATAATGACTGTCATTAGCATCTGTATCAAAATCCCAGTAAGCCAATATATTAGCCGGAAGATTATTTGCATCAAGACCTGCCTTTGATGTCTGTACATCTGCTTCGGTCATAGCTCCATCCCAAATTTGCAACTCATCTATTATACCATTGTTGAAAGTAGCTCCTTCACCACGACCTCCACCGAAGCCAAACCAGTAGTCAGACGGGAGGGCAAAGCGTATAGAACACCAATCTTCTGTTGTTCCGCTTGTACGGCCAAATATCCATGTTGATTTCTGAAGAGTGCCGTTAACATAGAATTTAGAACGGAACTGACCATTTTCGTTGTATTCAAATACCAATGCAACGTGATTCCAGGAATTAGGTACAATAACAGTTTCCGGGAAAGTGTATTTAAGTTCATCAGAACCACCTGCAGTAGCACTACGGAATGTATAAGAATCTAATTTACCTTTAGAATCAACATTAGACCAGAACCAACCCCAGTTATTTACAGGCCAAGTACTGGCACGATTTTCAATACTGAAGAATGCCGTGCTACCGGGCAATGAATTAAATAGTATCCATGTAGAAACAGAGAATGATTTATAAGAAGCAATGCCTAAAGGTGCGACTTTACCACCTACCCAGCCTTCGTCTATTTCAACACCGCGTGATGCAGCGCCATCTGCTTCTCTACCTGTATAGCCTAAAGTCAACTCTTTTCCTATTTCAATTTTAATAGGTGATGCTCCCTCTTGCACTGTTTCTCCGTCAATTGTTAAAGTTTTGATTTGGGGCAAAGCGCCTGATCCCCAACTTGTAATCTGTACATAAGAATTGAAGCGGCGAGTAGTATCGGATTCAGTAATTTCGAGATCATAAGCACCAACCTCTTTGATACCTTCCGCTACAGAGAATTTAACAGTATTGTTTGCCTCTTTAACTACTTCACCCTCGGCATTGTAAAGTTTCCAACCAGCCGGATTGTGACGCGGATCTACGTAAGAAATTTCAAAATCCTCTTCCGGTTTAATTGTTGTCTTATCAATCTGGACATCATTAATAGTAAAATAATCACCAAAACCATCTATGTAATTGCTCCATTTAATATCAGAATCAGAGTTGGTATCCACTGAAACTGCAGCAACACCAAGACGTATCCGTTGTGCTTTATCTGCATCAACCGGAATAGAATAGTACATACCTGCCCAAGAAGTAGTGATACCCATAAATATAGGATCTCCACCTTCTTGTTGTGCATAAAGTTTAAACATGGAAGCGTTCACATCAAGATTGTAAACAGGAGTTCCTGCTTCCTTATTATTAGGCATATTAAAAATCACCTTGGCATCAACACCTTTATAATGATTACCAAGAGTTTTTGCTACAGTAATTTCAGGAGCTGAAGGAGTAGAAGTCGTACCACGGGTAATAGAAAATTCTCCAAGATAAAGATCAAGATCTTGGGCATTCATAAAGTGCAGACCAATCATTGCAATCTCTTTATTGCTAAGTGTGGTGAGAAGCCCGCTGACTTTGAACGTTTTTTCAATCCAAACCTCATCATCTGCGACTTCTGAAGTTGTTACTACTTTAAGGTTGCTCTCACGCAAAATTACAGTTTCATTACCTTTGGCAGATAAAATAAGATTTATATCAGACTTGCCTTTCACTAATTTATAACGAACTGTAATCACATCATTCGTTTTCAAAGCGAAATCTGTTTTGAAAAGATGTAAATATTCATCAGCTGTCGTACCGAAAATACGAAGACAAGAGCCGCCTACATAAGCATCATCCCACGTAAATTGAGCATCTAACCCATTAGTCGGTACATCAGTTGCTTTTTTACCCATGAACGAGGAAGCAAACCAATAACGCCATGTAGGAAGATAATCTTGTACACCTATATTATACCATTCGTTGTTATTTTGACGTTTACCTTTCCAATTGAAGAAACGGCCGTTACCTAAATTAAAGAATGTTATAAAGGGCTCTTCGGAAAGATCCCAACTCAAAGAACTGCGTGCGGACATATATGCTGACATACCAAACCACTTTTCATCAGGGAAGTGACTACCTGCATTATAGATATCGATTGATTTTGCCGGGTTACGATTTCCGTTAGTAAAGAACATCTCGAGAACATTCTGATAGGTTGTCTGTTTGGCTATATCCGAACTACCCTGTTTTGCGCGTCCGGCCCAAAGCATATTACGTTCATGTGCACCCCACAAGCCGATAGACATCGGATAATCAGCAAGGGTAGTCCATGTGGAAGGATCTCCTCCTTGCATATTAAAACCAGCATAAATATCCAATGGATTACGCCCGGGAGCAACATTCTGGAGATTAGAGAGAGAATTTAACACATTTGAACGATGCCAGTTGTAATTAAAGAAGAGTGAGGTACGTATATGCTCGCCGTTTCCGAATGTTTCTTTATTATGGCTACCAATACCACCATCAAAGGAGATACCACCGTTATCGTTTGTTCCGTCATACCAGAAGTTTTCTGCCAAATTATTTCCCTGTTCAACAAGATATTTATGAATAAATTCATGTTGAGTGCGAAGAGCGGGCAGATCAGCACTCATGCCGTAAAACTCAGCATTATAACCTAAGCCGTCTACTCCATGATAATGAAGGAATTTAGCCAATTTTTCATTGTCAAGAGCTACTTGTTCATGTAAAGCTTGTCCCCAAGCTCCATCATTAGCGTTAATACTTTCATTAGGAATGGAAGCAACACCAGACACCCCTACACCATTTTTATGGGCAACATCTGCAAAACCGCCGGGAACCCAACCATGTGGTGAAGTCCAGTCCCCATAATGGGTTACATAAGACCATGTACTAAATACTTCGCCATCGAACACGCCATTAGGACGTGCATTCGGGCTACCTCCTGCAGCATTACCTACGGGAACCCAAAAAACAAGTTTTTTGTCATTTGCCTCATTTAATGTCTCATTAATTTGAGTTGCAGCATTACGGAAACGCTCTTTTGGTTTCACACGAGAGATGTAAAAATTCTCATCTTCAAACAAAGGAGTACCTGGGGTCCATTCAGTCACATAACCGGGCAGACCTCCACTATTAGGCCATACCATGTAGTCTTCTTTCAATTCTTGTGCATTAGCAGAAAGAGAAAGAACTGCAATTCCGGAAAGTAAAAGTAAATTTCTTTTCATGGAATGTGTTTTTAAAGTTAAAAAATTAATTTATATAATTCACAAATTGTTTGTTAGTGATTAACATCTTATGAGACAAGAAGCTTGAAGCTGAAAGCTTCAAACCCCTTGTCGATATTTTATTGAAGCCCCACTACGTTATCTGCTTTAAGCGTAAACGTTTTGTCACTGGTTACTGAAACCATAAGATCAAACGAGATCAACACATTACCATCGTTATCAGAAGCAAGAGTCACATATCCTGAGGTTACAGGTGCCTCTGCTTCATCAATATTTACACTTGCCGGATAGCTACTGACCTGATAGGTACCGTCATAGCTACCACCGGAATATGCACCAGTTAATGTAATGGTAAGTTTTTGTCCAGATATTAGAGCGACATACACTAAAAGGTCCCTTTCGTTTTCGGCAGGTATTACAATAGTATTATCATAGTCTGTATTAGAGGAAGTATACGTCTGATCCGCCGGTAAATCAATTACCTTAACAGAAACGTCATCGGAACGAACATTGGCCACTTCTGCTATAATTGTGGCTGTTCCTGATGTTACAGCAGTAATTATACCTTTGGTATTATCTTTGTCTACTTGTGCAGCTTTCAGTATGGATGTATCAGATGATATCCATTTTACCTCATAAGGATTCGGACCGTCTGAAGTTGTCCTTGCATCGACTCCCCACTGAACAGATTGGCCGGCAAACAAAACACGTTGATTTCCTTTTTCCCACAACACACTTTTTATACCTTCGGTAATTGTTACCGGTACTTCAAGTTGTTTGCCATTAGATGTCAATATAAGTTTGGTTTCACCAATTTCCAAACCTTTAAGAATTATCAGATTACCATCATATTCACCAACTTCTATAATATTGGGATTTTCTGCTACAACTACCGGTTTGTGGTAAGCATAAGAGGCGATTGGTTCCACTCCCGTTGTGAACATGATAAAATCACCTACAGGCATCTTTATAGACTCATGACTCACTGTTATTTTGTCTACAGGATAACGGTTCTTATAATCCTGAACACTGAAAGTTGCCACAAGAACAGTATCCGAAGTAATACAATGAAATTCCGCCTCTCCTTCTTCAATACCCGCACGTACAGTTAATACGGCATCAAATCCTTGATTCTCTACAAACTCCTCATATTTTTCAGAAATGATGACTGCGCTACCGGATATTGCTTCCCAATGATATGAACCATAAGCTGCTTCAATGTCTTCAAGAGCACCGCTCTCTGTATTGATAGCAACACGTATAGTCATTTCTGAGTTTATGTCCATACTTGATTCATTTGTATAAGCAAACCATTGCGGCAAAACACTTCTATCTGGCCTAGTACCTAAATACGGCATCTCGGCAAATTTTTCACCATAGAAAGTAGCCAAAAGTTTCGGTGCCGATACCACAGTACAACTTGCAGTTTTAGCAGAGGACCCATCACCTATGGAAACAGTTATCTTTCCTTCTCCAGCGGCGCGTGGTGCAGAATAGTGTACAGCTACCAACCCTTTATCTTTATATACAGTCATCGGAATTTTAAATGGTTCAAGTCCTTCAATTGTATACTGAGGCTCAAAATCCTCAAGGAGTTCTTTAGGAGAAACAGCAAATAATACAGAATCATGGGTGATGTTATAACTATGTTTAGAAGAAATTATAGCCCCACTTTCGTCTATAGGAGTAATACCTTCCGGAAGATTTGTTGTGACGGTAACATTACTAAGGGCATACTTACCATTCACAAGCTCTGCCTTTAGTTTTGTCTCTTTTCCTTGTGCACCTGTTACACAGACAATCGCCGTATCGCCCAACACCTTTGCCACATCTTCGTCCAATACCGTCCAAGTAATAGGTGTTTCTATACGATTACCACTCAAATTAGTAACTACAGCCGAGATTTTTATTGTATCGCCCACTCTCAAAGTGATATCCATAGGATTAAGGGTAATATATACCTCAGACGCACCATCCAGCGTTTCATCTTCATTACATCCGACAAAAACACCCATACATAAGATGGCTATCAAAAAGAATATTATGTTTCTATATAGTTTCATCTTAAAAAAATATTAAAAGTTTACCGGAATTACCAAATTATATTTATTATCTGGACTTTTTTCACCACGCTGTTCGGTAGGTACATCCCAAAATACTCGCGTACTGCCCTGATTGGGTGCTCCAAGAGCCTCTTCAAGTGAAGCTATCTCAAGCGTATTATTGGTTGTTTTTACCAAAGGTATTCGACGAAGCTGAAGTTCCAAATCAACATCTTCCATGTCACCGTTAAGATAAACAGGGAATAAACGCGGATACCCTGTACGGCGGAATGTAGTCCATGCTTCCCCGCTCATCGGGAAATTAGCGATGTACTTTTGAGTGATAATTTTTTCCAGTTTCAACTCATCAGTATCTGCTTCATTCCACTTCACATCCACTTTTACACGACCTTTGATGTTATGAATTCCGTTAAACGGATCTGTATAGTCTACATCTTTCACCTCTGTCCGGTTGATATATTCATCAATTATACTTTGATCAGTAATCCCATTTTCCTCAAAAGCCAGACGAATGCCGGCTTCGTAAAAGTCTTTGGCAGTTCCGCCCATCGACCAACCTCTAAGAGCACCTTCAGCACGGAGGAATAAGCATTCGACACGTTTTAAGAAAGGCTGATGCATGAATTTATATTTATCGGTTAATACCGCAAAAGGACCATACCCACTCTTTCTATCTGAAGTATTTATCTTCATCATATCAATACCAGCACGCATACCGTATACATCAATCGGGGCCACAATACCAGAATTTTTATCTTTAATAGGACTGGGGTTCGAATCAAACCATTCTGTCAGCAATGGATTCTCAAAATGCTTAAGGATGTTTTCCAATGACGCATTCAAACGGAGATCATTCCAAGTATTACAAATTTTCCACAAACAGCACACAGTCTCACCGGCTGGGTAGTAAGCTATATCTTTATCGTCATGTTCGGTAAGTACACCTATCTCATCAGCCACAGCTTCTTCGGCTTTTTGTTGAGCCTTGCCTGCGTCATATTTCACTATATTCATTGCCATACGGAGTTTGATGCTATTAGCAAACTTTACCCAACGCCGCCAATCGCCATAAGAAATGTTCTTACCATTGCTATCCTCTATCTTCTCTAATTCTGTTTGCGAAGGCTTCCGCTCTTTTAGGATAACAATAGCTTCATCCAAATCATTAAAAATCTTATCATAAATATCAGCCCCTTTTTCATAAGCCAACGGTGGAATACGTTTTACATTACGCCAATCCGTGAAAGGAGCAGCACCATAGAAGTCAACAATTTCATGACCGGCATATGCTTGGATAATCAGAGCTACAGCACGCCATTCGGGCTTTCCAAGCTCTGTAGCATGCAAAATGGCATTCACCGATTGTGTGAAAATTTGGTTGCTATTTGCACCACCTAAATAATCATTAGGATACGCATATAAAGTAGGCAACGGCCCTCCAAATGTAAAAGTACCTTTTGAAGTAGTCCAATACCCGGAATAGTTATCAATATTATTAGCACGGCCATATTGATAGTCATGAGGTTCCCAATTACCACCCGGTTCATGCGAATAATTAATCATAAAAGGGATAGCACCACGAAGTTCTTTTTCAAGAACCGTAATGTCAGTAGCTCCTGCACCTTCCTCATTGGTATTATCCATCTCTTCCTGTTTGCCTATCATCCATGGGTATTCTTCCGGAAACCTATCACCACAACTGATAAGTATACCCGTTGACAATAAAGACCCGGCAATGAGACCAATCGAACATATTATTTTTTTCATTTTCATATTTTATTAAGGAGATATGCTTTATTTTAAAAGTTAAATTTTAGAGTCAATGCATAACTACGTGTAGTAGGCAATGAATAGCAGTCGATACCGGAAAAACCGTTAGCAGCCGATACAGAAATATCCGGATCTACCGGTGAATCTTTATAGATAAAGAATGCATTCTTTACAGAAAACTGTGCTGTCAATCCTCGATTCTTACCAAATAAGTTGTTGAAATTATAACTCAAGGAAATATCACGTACACGGAAATTGGTAGCGTTATAAACATAATCCTCCATCGGGGAAGCACCAATGGTCATGTAATAATTCTCAACGGAAACTTTGTTTCCGGAACCATCAGGAAGCTCTTTAAGAATATATTCTTTACCGTTTTGTGTAACGCGTTCACCATTTAAACGTTCTTGGGCCGAGCGTTCTGAAAGGCCAAACAAATCAAGATCTGGTTCTGTTAAAGACATTACCTTACCACCTACACGTCCATCAATAAGAAAATATAAAGTAAGATTCTTCCAAGAAAGGGTGTTATTCCATCCGAGAGTGACAGGAGAAGCCGTATTACCTACATAAGTTTTATACTCACCGGATTCCATTTGAGGCACAGCTGTTTCATAATCGTCAGCTCCACTGATTTTTATGTGTCCATTTTCGTCGCGGACAAAGGAATTAACATAAATATCTCCATAGCTACCTCCTTCGATATATTTAACTTTAAACGCATTGGTTCCCATTTCTACAATGTAAGGTGTCCCGCTTTCTGTTTTATAAGTTTCTAAGATTCGATTGTCGTTCCAAGCAATATTAAATCCCGTTTGCCAACGCCAATCACGACCAATGTTCCAGCGATATGCCGCAGAAAACTCAAGGCCATAATTACGGATCTTACCTGTATTTACAGGCTTAGATTCCCCATTGGCTGTAGTAACATTAAGGAACTGATTACGAAGAACAGAATTATAATATGTAAGATCGAAATTAAATTTATTATCGAACATCCACACATCAACACCTGTTTCAAATGAAGTTGTAGTCTCCGGTTTCGGGTCATCAAATAATGGTGGACGAGTATTTACAGTACCATTACTGAAATCATAGCTTTGCCGAGCAAAAAGAGTATTAGGAATCGGATTACCTACTACAGACCAACTGCCACGCCACTTCAATTGATTGAGCCAATCCAATTTCGGTAAAAACTTATCAATAAGTATATTGATACCGGCTGAATAGTAATCAAAAGAACTGTATCCACTCCCTTGAGTAAATTGTTGAAATGATTGTGACCAATCTACACGATAACTACCGTCAAGGTATACCCTATCGAACAACCCGATAGAAGCTGTTGCGAAAATAGCAGTACTCCAGTCGGAATAGTTCCAACTATCATAGGCAGATGTCGCACTACCATTGGGATTAGTGGGACGACTTTTCTTGCTGTTTTGAGGAACGAATGCATTAGGTAAACCGCAAGTATCAATATTGGTAGTAATGGATGTATTGCGGCTATAGTGTCGAGTAAAACTGGTGCCCACTGCCGCATTGATATCAATTTTATCATCAAAGCGGTCATTGTAAGAAACCATATGGTCGTTATAAATGTCACTTGTACGTGAGTCACTGGAATAATACTTACCACCTACATAATCAAAACCTGTACGATTCATTCCGGCATATTCTTCATTTAGATTATTTTGAAGTACATAATCAATACTGAGACGTGTCTGATATTTGATGTTTTTCCAGATTTTGGCCTCCAAAGTGATGTTACCCATCAAGCGATCGCGTTTCAACACGTCGTTATACATATTAGCCACCCAATATGGATTATTTAGATATTGGTCGTACCAATACCACGTTTGTACTGGCTGTCCTACTAATTTTGGATTTCCTTTTGTCGGATTACTAACAATATCGTCTGCCATCGTACCGGCATGTTGGTAATTATGTTTAAAATAGCGCATGTCAATATCTGCCGGAGTACGATACAGTGGATAAAGAGTGCTCAAAGCCTTTCCAACTACCGGAGCATTGTTTGTTTTTTGATGTATCCAATTAAGACTTGTACTGATATTAACACGTTTGTCAAACAAAGAGAATATTTCCTTGAACATCACATTATTACGTCGGAAATCGTTATTGGGAATCTGCCCGGTTTGATATGTGTTATTGTAGGAGAAATACGTACGGGAATTTTCTGTACCGCCGCTAAGTGTTATACCGTTATTAAGTGTAACACCTAAATTAAAAAAATCTTTTACTGCATTACGAGCAGAACTCATCAGATAAGGTGCAGATGCCAGCTCATCTGCCGAACGTGTACCGATCTCAGGTCCCCATGCCGACCATTGATTATTGTCGCTAAGACCAAAAGTTTGCTGGGTTTGAGGATACATTGCCATTGTTTCAACAGAAGTACTGCTGGAAATATCCACTTTAACAGTGCCGGAAACACCCGATTTCGTTGTAATAACAATTACACCATTATTGGCAGCGCTACCATAAAGCGCAGCAGCATTCGGCCCTTTAAGAATGGTCATGTTTTCAATATCTTCAGGGTTAATAGTAGATAGAAGATCATCTCCACTACGTCCACCACCATAAGCGATACCGTCGGTTACTTGACTTCCCATACCGTCTTGCATAGGTACACCGTCAATTACAATTAACGGTTGATTGGTTCCGAGAATAGAGGTGGAACCGCGAAGCACTATTTTAGAAGCTCCACCGCCCGCACCGGTATTGTTAGGAGTAATGGTAAGACCTGCACTCTTGCCTTGAAGTGAATTAATAAAATTTGTTTCTTTAATACGAGTTACTTCATCGTTTTTGATAGTTTGTGCAGCATAAGTTAGAGTTTTGGCTTCACGGGTAATACCCATAGCTGTAACAACCACTTCGTTCAGAACTTGGGCATCTTCTTTTAGAATAATATTAAAAGAAGTGGCACCAGATATTGATAATGTTGCTTTTTGATAACCAATATAACTGAATTCGAGTATGGCATTGTCATTGGGAATTTCGATAGAGTAATTTCCATCGATATCAGTAATGGTTCCTGTGGTAGTTCCTTTTACCAATACACTTACACCAATCAGAGGTTCTCCAAATTCATCAGAGATCAAACCTTTAATGATACGTTTGTTTGATTGGGTTGTTTCATTTACCACATCAACATCTTTAGAGGAATAGAGTACCAGATAGTTGTCCTTTATAGTAAATTTTGCATTTGTGTTTTTCAGCAAGTTTTTCATGACAGAAGATAATTTCTGATAATCTACTTTCACTGATACAATTTGGTCGGGATTTACATCTTTTGTATTGTAAACAATACGCAATGAAGTTTGACGACCAATCTCATTTAAAACTTTACTTAAAGGAACATTGGAAAAATCCAAACTTATGGCTACATCATTTTGCGCTGTAGCATGCATAGAGAGTGGAACAAAAAGAAATAGGGAAAACAACAAGAGTTCGATCTTGTACTTTAGATTTTTTTTCATTTAGCATTTTTTTTATGTTAACAAAATACTGGTTACTTTAGCTGTAAATGTGCACTTTGCATCAAATACAAATTCTTTTCCATTAGCTTTTTTTGTTCATGTTCTTCATTAATTCTATATAAAACAACATATATTAATTTTAATTCTTATTTTAAGGCCATCTATTAATATTACAATTCAAGCGTAAGTCCTACTAAATAAAAAAAGTATTTTATTGTGTTTTTTTTATTTAAGCTTAATAATTCATGGATAATAGACCTTAATTAAATAAGAGGATAAGTTTCTATATTACATGAAGTGTAGTGTACTGAATAAGTTGACACTTTCTAAATCAAAAAAAAGTATGTCAACCAAAAGAAAACCTCACAGAAAGTTTACAGAATTGGAAAGTAAGTCTTATATTCGCG
>ENA-ORTP01001966-ORTP01001966.1-human-gut-metagenome-genome-assembly--contig:-NODE-1966-length-18575-cov-4.036609_pt1 | contig 18575 bp, 30 predicted proteins | sample MGYA00241913_ERZ509190 | MGnify/ENA primary metagenome ERZ509190 (study PRJEB26280, sample SAMEA2338839) | human gut metagenome | biome: human gut; feature: human-associated habitat; material: faeces...
TAGATTAGATGGCTTCAAAAAATCAAATGGGAAATCTTTTACCACAGCTCCATGCTCAAGCAATTCCCCTTCCATCTTCTCTCCTGAAATATCTGGATTTTGGACGTCCCCTTCTACTGGTTTCTGCTGTGGAAGATAATGATAAGTAGTTTCCCTTCGCCAAAATGGATTCGGGCAATAAAAATTTATAGTATTTTGCGACCAGGTATTTTTGATGCTTGAAACTCCCGTTTCTGATTCGATGCAATATCCTTCAATATAATATTCGCCAAAATATATCCTTCCCGGCCTTTTTCCCATTACATCATTTTCAAAATCTTTCCTCAGTCTATCAAGAAGGCTTTTTCTTTCCTCAAGACCTCCTCTGAATTGCAACACAATCTTATAGTTTTGTGCTTCTTTTGTGAACTCTTTTAGTCTTTCTCCAATCTTCTCTTTTTCTGAACTGGGTTTCCATGAATATTTGTGGAAATTCCCTTCTGATGCCCTCATTTCCTGAGCATATAAATCGTATTCGTTTCCACTCGATGCTTTGTACTTTATCATGTAAATACAACCCCCAATTCCTTTAATGACCTGGTCACTTCTCTGTCTTTCAAATATATTTTTATCACGGGATTTTTATTGGCAATCATCTCCAATAACGCCAATATTTCACGAAGCAATTCTTCAACTGTTGTATCTGATGTATTTTTCGTTCTTCCGATTCGCCCGTTGTATTCAATACCTGTTTCAAAAGGTTTTGTCACAGTTCCTTCCATTAGGTTGACGGATTTTCTTATCGGTCCAAGATTCCCTTCAATACCTTTTGCAAATCCCTGGTCTATCATTTCTCCGACCCATATTCCCCATCTGGACGGAGAATGTATTCCGAAAAATGCGAGCACCTGGTCTTTAAATCCTCCCAGTACGCCCTTTACTGCGTCCCATAACTGCCCTGCTGCTCCTGCCAGTCCTGAAGCAATGCCGCTTATAATATTCATTCCAACAGACCACCAGTCTGTATTTGTAAATACTCCAATAACCTCATCAACAATCTGCGGAATCTGCGCAACCAAATCTGGTATAGCACTCACAATACCCGAGGCAAGATTGCCTAAAATCTCAATACCCGTCTGCAAGATTCCTGGCAAATGCGCGCCTATCGTGTTGATAAAGTCTGATACCGCCTGGCTCGCTGATGAAACAACCTGCGGCAAATTGTTTATAATTCCATTGACAACGCTTAAAATCATCTGAACACCAGATTGCAATACAGACGGCAGGTTTTGTCCTATTGTGGAAATAAAATCGGCTATTACTTGCGTCGCTGACGAAACAATTTTAGGCAGATTATTGGTAATTCCATTTGCAACGTTCAAAAGCATCTGGACACCTGATTGCAGCACTTCCGGAAGCATTTGTAAAATTTTATTTATGAAATTATTAACTACCATTCCGGTTGCTGAAATCAGCACTGGTATCTTAGACAGAATTCCATTTACCACATTTGTGAGGATTTCTGTTCCTTTTGTCAATACCTGCGGTAAATTCTTTGTAATCGCATCAAGTACCGCCCCGATTATATTTTTATCAGTTCCGAGAATCTGTCCGGCCGCATTGTCAACCCCTGTACGGAGGTTGGTGATAAGATTCTGCGCAACCTCTACCCAGTCTGTTTCAAGCAATGCGATTCCGAATGCGGAAATTACGTTCCAAGCCGCTTCTATGAGGAATGGAACCCCATTTACAATTCCAGTGATTAATGACGTCACCAACTGCAGCCCCTGTTCTACAAGCTTGTCCGCGTTTCCAGCCAGCAAATTTAAGTTCAGCGTCATCATGGATAGTCCCTGTTCAATCAAGGCCGGAATACCTTTTATTACATTCCCTATCATCGGGAGAAAGTTTCCTACAAAAAATGTATGTACGGTTTCCTGCAAATCCAATAAAGGCTGTTGTATGTCATTCCCCAGCGAAAGATTTCCTACCAGGTTTTTAGCGGCTGCTTTCATAGCCATAAAAGAACCGGTAAAGGTTGTTGCTGCTTCCTTTGCAGTAGTCCCGGTAATTCCTAATTCACCCTGTATCACATGGATAGCTGAATAGACATCTGATAAATTATTAATATCGTACTTGATTCCGGTAATCTTCTGTGCATCTGCAAGCAGTCTTTCCATTTCCGTTTTCGTTCCGCCGTATCCAAGCTTTAGATTGTCAAGCATGGTATAATTTTGCTTTGCAAATCCCTGATATGCGTTCTGTATGAGTTCCATGCTTGTGCCCATTTTATTTGCATTGTCGGACATATCGACCATTGCCATGTCTGCAACGTCCGCCGCCTTATCTGTATCATTTCCAAGGCTGCTTAACAGGCTTGCCGCAAAGCTGGTAGTCATTTCCATGTACTCGTTTGCACTCATTCCGGCCGTCCTAAAGGCCTGTGCCGCATTTTCTTTTACTTTATCTGCGCTGTCCTTAAATAGTGTTTCAATTCCTCCAAGACTTTGTTGCAGCGCTGCACCTTCGTTGATAGAGGTAGATATAGCCTTTCCGATTCCTGCTGCGGCAATAACGCCTTTTATCGCACCTGCCATATTTGCCCCGAACATCCTTCCGGCAGAATCCCCTTCCGAACCAAGCTGCTCAGATATCTTTCCTTTTATCCCTCTTGCAGATGGTACAATCTGCACATACGCTTTCGCAAGTTCAGTCCCCAACTATATCTCACCTCCTGCCCGTTTTGTCCACTCCTGTTTAAAGTCTTCTCCAGAATCAAATGCAACGATATCACTATTTTTTTCTGTTTCACCTGCCAGAATAGCAAGCAACGACTCTGGTCTATTGACTCCTTTTGCTCCCTCTGAGCTATTCAGCCATGCAAGCAATTTCGTATTATCTACCAATGCCGATAAAAGCATCTCCTCTGTGGTAATTTTTACGTTGGCCATACGCATTTTTATCCGAGAATCATCTCCTAGCCCACAAGAAAAGGTCGCAACCGCTTTGCACGGCAACGACCTGTAATCAAAAATTTTATATGTTTCTGCAAGGTCGCAAATCAAAGCGTCCTCGTCAGTATTGATCATGTGTGCTAGGATTATGAGTTTTTTCCCTGACCGCAGCTGGTAAGGATTTCCCCAATGGCTTCACCCATTTTTCTGGCTGACACCCTTTTGTTTTCTCCTCTGATATGTTCCATTAACGCTTTTTTCTGCTCTTTTCCCAGAAGCTTTTCGGCTACCATTGGAATCTTGCCTGCATTTCCATTGTCCACCTCGCACAATACTTCCAGAAACTCATAATCGTCCATAAGTTCCTCGTCAATTTCAAATTCAAATCCATTTTTGATTTTTCCTGTAATCATTCTGCTCCTCCTTTGATATATTCGTAATGCGTCTGTCCTTTACTGTCCGGCACAGCTGTCAGTGTCATTTCATAGCCAATCGCCTCATTGTCTTTATACACAATATCTCCTAGCTCCGAAAGAGTTGCATTGGGGATTACGATTCTTTTCAGTGCCCCTTTCAATATTATATCGACAACCCAGGCGCATGAATCTGCTTCCGTATTGTTTGCTTTTACAGTAATTCCTTCTTCCAATGTTCCGGTAACGTTTTTTTCTCCATAAACAACTTTCAGTACCTCAATATTCAGAATTTCAAGTAATTTCATCTTGAATGTATCCGGCTTTGAGGTCTGCATATTCAGAATCGTATCACCGCCCCATGCTTTCTGTGATTCTGATTCCGGGCTATTCGTATTCGTGACGCCGTCATCTGAACAATATCCCAGTTCTTTAAATGCTACATCTAACTTCGTTGTTGCATCTGTTGGGAGTGTGCTTCCCAGTGGGGCTCTGTATATGGCGCCTCCAATTTTAGGTTTGCCTGTACTTACATTTTTTACATCAGACATACTTTTTCTCCTTTCAAAAATGCGTAATATCAAAAACAGCCTGATAGCGATATTGTTTCCGGCTCGTATCCGAGTACGGGTAATCGCTGTTCAGGCTGCATCTGCTTACATCGTCTAATTCGATTATTTTCTTCATTGCTGCTTTTAATTTTTCATTCAAAAGCGCCGCTTTGTATAAAGATGTGGAGTATGATTTAATTGCAAGAGTTGCCTGTTTTATGTAATTTTCTTCTCCACTCCCTGTCTTCTCAATCAAAAAATACTCCTCCGGCATATCCGGTTCTTTTTCTGTATAGGCGGGAATGCCGATTGAATCTCTCAAGTAATTCAGCACAAATACTTCAATCATTTTCCTCCCACCGCCTTCAATATCGTGTTATTTTCCATATTCTCTTTTTTAGCTTTATGGCTGACCGCTGCAACCTCTGCATTGCATCTGACCTTTCCTGTCACACTTGTAACTTCATATCCACTCCCCAGCTTCTGTAATGCATTATTCGCATGTCCCTCACATATTTCCAGCATTTCCTGAGAGCGCAGGATTTTTCTGACTGATTCCCTGTTTAACACTACTTTCACTTTACTCATATGCTGTCACCAACCATTTCTCATTCCATTCGAGCGGTATATTTTCATCAATCCCTCGCTGCGGAAACCCTATAACCTGCCAAATCTGCCCAAAAAACTTTACTTTCTGGTCCTTCCATACATGATTGTCCCCCTTTGGGATTGCAATATTATATACTGCTTTTTTTCCAGTCAGGTTCATCATGTCTACCATTTCTGTTGTGCTTGCAGGCGCAACAAGAACATTTTCCACTGGTATTTCCTCTTCTTCGTAGATAGGGTGGTTGAATGCGTCCCTTCCATTTTCCACTTTATTAACCAGGATTACCGTTATTCCTTTTATCATCATACAGTTCAATTACCCCCATTCTCTGTCTGCGGAGTCCCAACCTTGCCAATTCGGATTTTTTTATAAAAAGCCCACCTCCTGGCACAAGATATGTCCCAGAAACAGAATATCCCAGTGCGGACTGCGACATCTGCGACATCGGTTCAGAATTTGTTGATGTCATAAGCGTTCTTGCGACTACATCTACTGTCACTGATTTAACCACGCTTTCAAAATACGGCTTTTCTGTAATCATCTTATCTAAATCTTTTCCGACCTTATCAGCCTCTGCCCTCAGACAGTCCGAAACAATCGACAGTAATTTTTCTGCCCGTTTTCCTTCCTCCGTAGACATTTCTCTCCACAGCTCTTCTATGTCATTTAGGCTTGCGAACGGTTCCATTTTTATCACCAGCCTTCTTTGTTGAGGAGCGGGGAGAAGGTTTTATCTTCTCCCAATCCCCACCGCTTAACTCACTTTCAATATTGATTACAGAGCCCGTTTTTTTGTTCCTATACGTCATTATTCTTCTACGACCCTTCCGAAGTATTCAGGGACTAAAATACCCCAGCCCAAATATACCTCTGCGCGAACATATACCTGGTTATAGCCCTTAAGGTCTTTTCCAGAATTATCCGGATCGCCATATTTAATAATTTCCAATGGAATATTTTTTGAAAATCCCCATTTGAAAGCGTTCTGAAAATCTCCCACAATCGCATGGTCTTTTACTGTCGCATTGTATACGGTTTTATTCACATCTACGGCCATTCCTCCAAGACTTGTAGGAGATGCTCCAAAACGGAATTCCGGATACTGTCTGACCCCATTTTCTTTTACCGTTGCCATATCTGCACCAAACGTATTGGATAATGCCATTCCTGTTACATCGCCGTCAGCTCCCTGGACAGCAGCAATGATTCCGTCCAGATTCGCGTCTGGAGTCCCTTTCGTATATGTAACTGTCTGTGTTACTTTGCTATCAAAATGGTTGGTTCCGACTACTGTAGAAGCTTCTCCTGTGCGTGGGTTGATTCCATGGAACGCTGCAAGGTCAAACCCTTTCGCAACTTTCGCCGCGAATCCATCGTTAAAGGCAGTTAAAACCTGAAGCTGCTCCTCTTCAGTAGCAAAAAGAAACTCGTCTGAAACACGGGCGCCATACTCAAACTTAATCGGAACAATTTTTACCGGCTCAATACTTAAGCCGCCCTCTGTTTTCTTTCCGTTTTCTGCGACAATATCAATTTCATTGTCCATGGAAAAAATAAACTCTTTCAGGCCGTTAAACGGGATTGGCGTCTGCCCGGAAAGCTTCGCAAGGGAAGATTTTCCCTTTACCTTACTGATTAAATCCTTCACTAATACTGGGTCAAATAAATTTCCTCTTTCTGTTGCCATTTTATTATTCTCCTTTCAAATTGTTCAGCATTTTCTTCATTGCTGCTTCTTTTGCTTTTTTAGTATCATGCACTTCCGGTTCATATCCCGGATATGGATTGCCTTTTTTCAGGAAGCCTGCCAGCGTCTTTGCATCTTTCTGCATATCCTCCTCTGTATCCCCGGAAATTTTTTCTGCGAGCTCGTAAGGAATGCCTGCTTCCATCGCAACCTGCACTTTCATAGCTTTCTTTTCATAATTTTTGATTGTAGCATCTTTCTCCGCTACCTGCTCCGGAGTCAAATAATCCTTGTACTTTTCCTGTACCTGTTCCGGCGATAAGAAACCTTCATATTTCTTCTGAACGTCCTCCGGCGATAAGAAACCCTCATACTCTTTTCTTATGGTGTTTCTTTCTCTCTCCAGCCTCTGGGAAATAGCTGTATCAAATTCCTCCTGTGTTTCAATTGCTTTAAATTCACTCATTTTTGCTCCTTTCTACCCACTTAACCCGGTGGTATCGGTAATCTTATATTAAAAAAACGCCCGTTTATCGGACGTCTTCTCAATACCTTGCTTTTTGTTTCTTTTTTTCCTTATTCCCTGCACATTTCCAATACGCCAAAATAACAGAATCAAGAAGGGAGATTTCAACTCCTTCTTTTATGGCTTTGTATCCAAATCCGCCGTTTGTTCCTATGCTTCTTTTTTCGCAGTTACTTACAGACTGTGTCAAAGACGGCTGATTCGCGTGGCAAATCATGTTTTGGAACAATCCCTGTTCGAACGAAGAATTTGCCATAATGATTTCTTTTACAGTAGGAAGGTCTGGCGCCTTTAACCCTGCCTCCTTCATATCGTTAGCTAAAAGCTGCTGCCCATTCGCGCCATCAACAACAACCGTCTTAGGCTTCATATGCATCAGATAGTCTATGATCCATTCATTTCCTGCCCGAATTGGCCTGCAATCAATACTTTCAACAAAAATCTTTCCCTCTGCTGTTTTAGCAGCAACAGACATGGATACATATTCTCCGCTGTGTCCGTATTTCACCCCAACAAAAATCTCCCCTTTTAATTGAGGTATGGCGCTTACTTTCAAAGATTCCCATTCTGCTTTGCTGATTTCTGATTTTTGATTGTACCGAAGCCATAGTCCCAACCTTTGAATATTGAAATCAATATCATCTGTAGTGATTTCTGCCCGTATTTTTCTTTCTGTCAAAATCGTTCCCAAGGAAGGATTTGCTTCGTACCAGGCTTCTATATCGTCAGGCGGCATTTGTTTTTCTACGGACCACTCTGCCCACCCGGAATCAAATCCTTTTCCCGAAAGAACTGTTTCTCTGTATTTTACAAATACGGTTCCGGCAGAAACTACTGTGGGCGGTGTTCCGAGCATGATTGTCTGGGGGTTGTCGCTATCTGACACGATATACTTCAACGAGGTTTCCTGTGCTTCCGTGTATTCCTGTGCCTCATCAATGATAAGCACGTCATACCCTTCTCCTAAACCTCCCGAAGATGTCCTTGTGCGAAATTCCACTACACCACCATCTCCGGTATACAAATGTTCCTTTCCAAATGCCTTAAACGAAGACGATATGTTAATCCCAGCTTTTTCACACATTCTGTCAAGCCTTTCCCATACAGCATGTGAGGTAGTCGCCCTATGTGCCGTATATAATATACGCTCCTTATTTTTTAAGCCCCATAGGCACCTGGCAAGGACATTTTCTGATTTTCCATTTCTTCTTGGAATGGAATATCCATATTTCTGATGCACCCATAGCCCCTCATCGTTAACTGCCATAATATCATTTTGCAGAAGCTGTTGCCATTCCAGAAGGTCATTTCCAGTAAGCGCGTATAATTCGGCAGCCTCCTGTCCTTTTGTTTCTGAATAAGGAAGAATAACGGATTGCGTGGGTGTCTGGCGTCCTAATCTTTTTTCTGCCATGACGTCCCTCCTGCTAATTTAACTATATCTTTTGCGGGCAATATCACCCCACTGCCCAAAGGGAATTTCTAAATCACCACACTTCCTTTAAAATAGACATAAAAATACCGTCCACCTTATCAGTGCACGGTATTTACTCCTCTATTTCTTTTACCATAGATTCAAACATTTCTTTGTCACTAAGCTCTTCCATGTAAAAGAGGTCCCCATCTTCAAACATATTTTTTTCCGCTTCTGCCTTTGACGATGCATACTCTATTACGATTGCATTTTCCCATGATAATCCGGTAACCATAAAGAATTCATCATTTCCGACCATGAAGCATTTTTTTCCGGAAACATTAAATGGCTTCCCATATCGCTCTTCAAATTGTCTTTCCAACAATACGCAGCGTTCTTCAATCTGTTTTTTCTTCTCCTGAGATGTCATAACGTTTTGTTCCTCCTTCCCCTGTTGATATTTTATAATATGCCCCGCCGTGATGACTTTTCTTTTCCGGGTGATACTGGAATACTCCATCTCCCCCGAAATTCACTTTAAATCCCCCACCCTCTTCGAAGCTTACCCCTTTCAAGCTCCCTCTTGCCAGCGGTTTTATTGTGTATCCTTCGTTTTCCAATTCTCTTTTCAATCTTTCCGGAGAATATCCTCTTAATAGCTTCGGGTGACTTGCAATTTGAGAAATAAATTCTAACCCATTTTCAGATTTTATTCTTTTTTCCTTTTCTTCGGGTGACTCTATACGGATTTCCTTTTGTTCTTTTGCCTTTATTATACCACTTTTCCTGTTTTTCGACCACTGTTTTGTATGTACATTTTGGCGTTTCCCGTTTCCAGGTTCATATTCCACAATACATCTGCAATTTTTATGTCTTCTAAACACATCATTTCCAGTATCAGATACCATTTCATAATCATATAGTCCCACAAGTTTGTCGCACCACTCGCAGCACTTTCTGGTTGATGTCCTTCTGATTTTAGGATTTAGCCCGGCTTTATATTGGAAGTCAGCATTTGCTCTGATAGTATCATCTACTACTGATTGTAAAAAGTTTACAATGGGTTCCCCCAGCATATATGCAACATCATCATATTTGTCTTTTCCAGATACAATATCTATAATCCCTTTTACCCTATCCTCATTCATCTCCGGCTTAATCGCTTTGATTCCTATACCAGCCGCTTCATTCAGCGCTTCCTGAACCTTTGCCGATGCCTCAGCCACCAATTCATAATTCTTTTCCAACATGGGGCTGATAGTCCTATCCGCAATATTATAATATAGCTTTCCGTCTGGAAGAATAGATGAGGATAAATTCTTTTGAAAAGCAGCTGATAGCGTTTCTCCTGTTTCAATCGCAAACCCATTTGCTTCTCTATATGTAGCTTTCCCTTCCTCTATTTTTTTATATATTGTCCGGATTTTTTTATTTCCTTTGAACTCCTTTTGAAAATCTCCCTCTATCTGTTTCAAAATTTGAGGTGCAATATCTTCCATGTCCGCTCCTTAAAATCCTGTTAAATCTCTCAATTTATCCTTATCAATATAACCTGGTATTGCCTGGTTTATTTTGATTGCTCCATCTCCGTAAGAACTCAGCGCCGCTGCGTCCGGTTCAAACACTGGCTCCCACTTGGGCTTTGTCAGGTAAAATTGTCTGCGCTCATACGGGAAATCATCTCTCAGACACACAGACAAATATCCAACGTTTAAAAATCCTGTTCCAAATGTCCTCTGTGCTTTTCTCGCAATCAATCTTAAATTTTCATGGCTTGCCTTAATTGCTTCAGCGCTGGAAGGATTGTCTGTAACAAATCCAAGGTCATCTAAGGTCAACCCTGTTTCTCCGGCGAATAATCCGGCGAACATTTTAAGCTGTTCCGTATGAGGACTCATGCTCTGCTGCTGAAACTGTCCAAATGTCGGCTTATCGCCCTCGTCATCTTTTGTAATTTCAATTAGTGATGACATTGTGGCTTTCCATTTATCCAACGGATCGGATTCTTGTGATGTTCCGACTACATATTTCTGTGGAAATGAATAAAACTCTGCTGCAATCTCAGAACGCTTCACCGTCCTCATTGCGCTGTTTACAATATCCATGCATGCCCTGCTGATTCTGCTGTGTCCAAATGGTCTTACTGCGTCCGGGCGAAATATAATAGGCACCAGTAATGGATACGGCGCATTGTTTGGTATATCTCTGAAGCTCCCATTCTGGAATACCCTTATATTTCCGGCTGTGAAATAAGCTTCTACTGTCGGACAATCTAAATTATCCCTTTTAAGTACTGCATACCCCTCTTTTAGCAGTCCGGTTCCCTGGTCGATAATACCGGTTGCGTTTGCCCCGTCTATAATTTCCAATTTGGGGAATCCGTTATTGTCCTCTGAAATATACACAAAACAGCAAGAGGATATTAATGCCGATAAGACCGCACTATCAAAAAATGTGTCCGGATTATTCATTGCAAATATCTCCTCGATATTGAAATTATCCTCTGCGAATTTCCGGAAGACAATTCTGTCAGCTAAACTATCCACAGCTTTTCCGCACCACCCCAAGACAGTTTGCATATTCCTCAGTTCTGGCGGTGTGGAAATCTGAAAATCCTTTATGCGATTTTTCATTTCGTAATACTCATAACGGGTTTTTACACGATTCCTCTTTTGTTCCAGCCGATTTTTTAAATATTTCATTCCTTTATATTCAACCATTTCATGCTCCTTTTATATGGCGTGTGTTTTTTTTCACAGTGACCGCGTGAAGTTCATTCCCATGTACAGTGGGGGAGGTATGCCCCCTCTATCCTTTCATTATCTTTCTGATTTCCTTCCAGTTAAATGTATGCGGAAGGAGATTGTTGCTGATTATTTCCTCTGCACCATTCAAGCTCTTTTTCTCAACGAGCTTATCACTCTTCTGCCTGTTGCAAGTCCAATGTGTAAGTTGTAAGTTGTCCAAATCCGAAGGGTGACCTCCCTTGCTCACCGGAATAATATGGTCAATGCACGGTGATAACGGGTGTGGATACTTGTAAGAAAAATCAACAGGCTTGCCGCATATTCCGCACACTGTTTGAGTTGCATATATTTTCTTTTTATTCTTATCAAACATGGCTCGATGTGTTCCATCTCTATCTGGCCTGTATCCCATTGTCAATCACCTATCTTCCTTGCCTGTGAGTTCAGTGGATCCTCTGGGGCTCTAACCTGATGAGCTAAAGGTCCATAAAAAAGACACCTGACTGCTGCCAGATGCCTCTTACCGGTTTAAGTTCATACACCGTAAACTTATACCACCACCGAAAATGGTCGGTTTTGACTTTTTCCGTTGCAACCCACATGCGCCGTTATGCCGGTTGCTTGATGGTTTCCAGTCTTTCGCGACTGATTTTGATATGGCAGTAACATAACCATGAAGTAGACTGCCTGCTGCCGGCGCGCGACAATAAAAATACATTTAATCAAGAGGGGCAGCGGTCTTTTGCTTTTGCACGGCGCCGCCAGACCGATACGGCAGAAGGTTTTGAAGCCTTAGTGCCGTCCCTGGGATTGGTATCGTCAATCCCGCTGCCTCTTAACCGCCAAGCTTAACGTTATTGGAAGCGGATACCTATATCCGGTCTGGTATCAACCGATTCAGCAACAGGGCTGTGACACCCTGCTGCCGTTACACAATCTTAAAGGAGTACTATTATGAAATCCATTCCGTTTCTCGTTCCAGTATAAATACTATCACAGAATAAGCGAACATAGGCGAACATTTTACAAAATTTCTTCTTTTTCCAGATATCTATTATGCCGGATTCGGCAATTATCCTTTGTATACTCTATTTTTCTCTTCGGATAGCGATAATTCATTTTCATAGCCACCATATCCCATGTCAAGTCATCTATGTAATAAAGCCTGAATATCTGTCTTAAATCACTTTTTGGAATTGCATTTATGAAATTATCTACTGCATTCACTGCCTCATGCAGCTCATCTTCCATAATCCGAAGTTTTGCTATTCTCTTTTTTAACATAGCTTTTACCGTACTGTATTCAGGAATCGGAAAGCCCGTTATCTTTATGCTGCCTATAGTACCGTCCTTCCTGGTTCCAGTCACTGAGTCAGAAACTACGCCCTGTTCCTCGATTTTCCGTAATCTCAACTCATCTCTGCTTATCCTTTTCCTTAAATCTTTGATTTCTTCCCGAAGTTCGCAATATTGGATTAAAATATCCTTTGTTATTTCCACCGGAATCACCTCTTGTATTCATTTCCTGTTTCCTTATCCCGCAATCCTGTAATCTCCAACCCCGACACACTCGCTGCTGCGTTCAGCATTTTATATACCCGCCATATATGTTTTGGCATCTTACTGGCTCTATGTACTGCCGTATCCGCAGTAGGGTCCTTATAGCCTTCTCCATTCACGTTTCTACCTCCCTGTAAACATTTCCTGCACACCTGCTGTCCTTCTGGGATTATTTCTCCACAGCATACACATCTGTCTTCCATACTACAGATATTCCTCCACAATCCATCGCAGCGATTCCAGCATGTCTGCCTTTGTGATGTTTTTAATATGCGTCCCCTGAGTTACCTCCTGTATTGCGGTAAGCTTGTCCTCTGGGTCGTACTCGTCCGAATGGATATTTTTTATAATTCTTAACATCATTCCTCTTGTCATTTGTCTACTCCTTTTTATTAAACCGGTTGCTGATATGCTCTCGGAAACGTCCTGCTGCCATCTGGTCTTCCCGGGGAGTTATTAAATATCCCCGGTGCTGACAGTAGCAATCTCCTGTTTGCAGGTCTGTTTTACATTTATTACAGTTGTTACAGTTCATGGTTCTCCTTTCGTTCCTTTAGGTGTGCATAATATCTTCCAAAATATCTTTCCAATTCTTCCCTGTCGTCTTTTGCCATAGCCTTTATCAGGTCTATAGCATTATCAAGTTCCAGTATATAGTCGCAGATTAATTTGACCGGGGAATCATCATCATATACAGTCATAGTTTCCTCTTCCTGTATAACATCTTCCGCTTTTATAATCCTTATATTATTGATTACACGATTCTGAAGGATTGTTTTTATAAATTCTGCGGATTCTTTCAAAGTGGTATCTGAATCCTCTGCTAATTCCCCTGATATCTCTATCAATATTTTTCTTATGATTTTCATATTGTTTCTCCATTAATTGCTAATTTTCTTGATTTTTACCAAACATTCTGCAAGCAATCCTGCTCCCTGCGCGTATCTCATTCGGTCTTCTGATTCTGCATTTTCCCTTTACTCCTCCACGCTGTCCGCTTTCTCCACGGATAAAGAAAATACAGTCTTTACAATATTTCTTCATCTTCTCCGCTCTAGCTGTCACCTCAATTCTTCCGCGTGGTTGTATATACATTCTTTGCAGCCTTTTTCTCGATATCCAACACACTCTTTCTCAAAATCAATGTGTGCGTCATCTGATAAAGGGCAGCTATAAGTGTGCTCCATAATATAATTAACAAAATACTCCTCTTTTTCCGTCACACTTGTTCACCTCCGTTAAATTTCAGTTTTCCTCATTGAGCCAGTCTCGTATAAAATCCCGTCCATGGTCATGTTTACACGTTTTAAAACATCCAGTTCCAAAATCTTGGCATCTTTCATCACATTCAAAATCCTGTTCATAGAGAATTTCAATTAAATCTTCCTCACTTGCACTCCTTATAATGTCTATGTTCTTCATTCCGCACCTCCGCTAAAGATTAATTTACTTTAAAACCTCCATATCATATCCACTCATTACAAACTTCTCGCATAATGGGCGATTGCAGCCATTTCCCAACTTTGCGTAAATCAGTTCCATATCTTCTTCAGAAAAATCTGTGTCAAGAAACATATTGATTCCGTTTAACATAAACTCATGCAGTTGGTTATTTCTCTTTTTGGATTGATATGGTTCTGACTTAAAAGCTGCCTTGGAACACCATTCAAGTACCTTACACTTGATTTCTTCATCAAATTTACAGTTAGAAATATTGAAGCAAGCTACTCCACTTCTTTCTGGAATAAATTCCCCATTATCGTTTATGAAACCTCCCGTAAAAGATTTTAATAACTTCAACTCTACATTGGTCATTCTTCCACTCATCCTATCTCTTTCACCTTTGATTTACGCAAACTTTAACTGCTGCTCACTTTCATCAATAATGATATTCGGCATTCTTTCCCCTGTTTTCAGATATGGACAATTTGCCTCTACCAGCTTCTGCGCCATAATCGGCACTACACTGTTCCCAATCCTGGCTACCTGCTCTTTGATTGGGTACGCTCTCCCTTTAATGTCTCGATTTATGATATAGTCCTTTGGGAATCCCTGCATCAGCTTCAGTTCCTCCGGTTTCAACATTCTTAGAAAGATATCTTTCAGAATATATTTTTCTCCTTTTATGTCTAAAACTACATTCACAAGACCAAACCTGTCCTTTGTTGTTATTGTATGCAACGGACAGTCAACAGTCTGGCAACTGCCTCCTGAACCATAATATTTAATCAGAAATGCTGATATCAGTCCAAAATGTCCAGGAGATGTTGTTATTGTATGCAAAGGCTCATCGCACCCCTGCCCAGTTCCGCTTTTATAAAATTTTGTGATGAATGCGGTCACAAGCCCGTATCTGTTGCTGGTATCTATAGTTTTTATTGGTTCCATTAATCGCTGTCCTCTGGAATCCCCTGCTTTCATTTCTCCGTGGTACTGGATTAAAAATGCAACAGCCTCTTCATTTTTCACAATATACGGTTCTGGATTTTCAAGAATATATTTCCTGATTCCATTTGCGATTCTTTTCTGCGTGGCTTCTGCAAGAGGCTTTTTTCTGGAGAAAATGGATTTCCCAAGATCTGACCAGTCAATAAACTCTCCACACTGTTTCCACTTCGGTTCCGAATCTTTAAAATGTGTTTGCTCTGGCCAGACAATATCTTTCCCATCTCTCCGGAATATTGCATACCATCGTTTCCGTGTTGTTGGCGCCCCATAATCTGCTGCTATCAGTTCCCTGCAGTCAAATCTATATCCCAAAGAACACATGGCCGTGATAAACCTTTTGTAATCTTCTCCTTTTCTTTCAGGAATCGGATATCCCTTCTCATCCAAAGGCCCCCACTGCTGTATTTCTTCTACATTCTCCATGATGATCACTTCAGGGAGTATTTCTCTTGCGTGTTTGAATACTGCCCATGGAAGGATTCTCAAGCCGCTCTTTCGTGGCTGACTTCCTTTTGCCTTACTGTGTGATGTACAGTCCGGTGATGCCCACATTAATTTAACCTTTCTTCCTTTTACGATACCTTTTAAATCTGCTTTAAATATATCTTCTGTGAGATGTATCGTATCCGGGTGATTAACCTTGTGCATTCTTATAGCTTCTGGATCATGGTTTACTGCTACGTCCACCTGCCTGCCCAATGCCATCTCGATTCCTACACTTGCGCCTCCTCCGCCTGCGAAGCAATCTATTATCAATCCTACTTCCATCTTATGCCTCCCTGATGATCTCATCCCTGATTTGCTTATCTGTCAGTTTCTCTAGCCCTGCTGCACCGAAGAACACTGCTCCTGCCGATGTGATCTGGATACATTCCAGCCAGCTCTCTGCTTCTACTTCTTTCCCTGCGTAAATAGTCTTACGCTTACGCAGGTATTTATGTCCGGGGATTAGTTTCTTTTTATCCATTCTGCCTTCTCCTGTTTTATATAAAATCATCAATACTCATTTGACCTGGTATCTCGCAACCGTCCGGGATATTCTCCCATTCTACCCCGATGTAATCTAATACACGTCCCCAGCCGTATTTTTCTCCTGTTTTTTCATCTGTGCAGCACCAGTACATGTAAAACTCCCACTCCTTAGGGTTCCTTTCTCTGAGTAAGTCAAATCGATGTGGGCGTTTCTCTATGTGTACCCCAAATCCGCACATGCTGCAGCCTGTTCTTTGGGCTTTTGTCGTGTATAGGGTTCCGTCCGGCTTACGTTCTATGCTTCCGTAGATTTCCGGCACTGGTACGTCTAACTCTAAAGCAAGCTGTAGAATATCCTGCCTGAGAAATGGGGTAAACGGAGCGGAACGTATAACCGTCTTCCCGAAGTAATTACAGCCATGCTCTACAAGCGCGTCCTGCCTTTGACCGCCTTCGCTTGCCATTAATCCCAGAAATGGTTTGCTATTGTGTTCTTTTGCCCATTTCTCGCAGGGCTGCTCTTTCATGTAAAGGCAGCATTTATTGCTTACTTTAAAGGGAGGTGTCTGGTAATGCACGCCCTCGTTCTCATTTTCATACCCGCCAAAAAGCTCCAGCCACTTATTCGGCAGCTTCATACGGCTGTTCTTGGCATAATGCCCTTGAGCCCCACACTCTCCGGTCATAATTGCATGCCGTACCGTTTTATTTCTTTCTGTTGGGTGCTGCAGGGTTTCTATTTTTCCGGCAATACGCTTTGACAATACAGGGAAACCATATTCCTGTAGGATTTCCGCTTTGGTTTTCCCGGGTTTGATGCTGATAACGCCTATCTCCTTGTGAATCTTCTGTATGCTTTTATCCTCCAGCAAAGATACGGATATTGCTGGAACATCAATGCCGATTTTTCTTAGAAAGAATAGCAAAGTAATACTATCCAGACCTCCCACACTTACATGGGCGTTCAGTCCCAGTTCGTCCAGCTTTTCTATAAATTCCCAGGCTCTTCTTTCTGCACGTTTTACCTTTACTTCATACGGTAGTGCCTGCATTGCTGTCATCTGGGCTACTTTCTTCTTTTTGTTTTCCTTAAACTCTTCCAGTGTGTCTGTTCCCACGTTTCTTTTCCCTCCTCTCCGTAACAGCCGCCCATATCAGCGCAAATATCACCTCTGCCATAAGATACGGTAATAATAAAAATGCAAAACACAGGCCTGCTGCCGTGCCGATGACTCCCTTATCCTCCGTCCAGTCCAAGATTCTGATTAGGGCAAATTCTTTTGTCAGGAAGACTGCTGCCATTCCGGCAACAGCTTCCAAAAATGCTATGGTAAGTAAAGCTGTCAACATGTCACTTTCCTCTTTTCTGTAAAATCCCATTTTTCAAGCTCCTGAAGGATAAACTCTTCTTTTGGATCTCCCTCTGCAATGGCAATATCGCATTTTAAGGTACAGGCTTCGTTCTGCCACCAGATTGAATACCTGTTATTTCCCAGCGGCAGGCTTACAGGACCCTCTTCTTTTTCCCTGCTGCCGCTGTCTATCATACTTACGATATGTTCCGGGAGTATGACGCACTCCATGGTGCTCCGGTTCTGCAGGACTGCCAGTTCTCTTCTGCATGTGCGGATACGGATGTCGGTGTCTTTGTAAGCTGTCTTGAAGTATGTAGTATCCGGTCTGTAAACCTCTTCCGGAAGCAAATCCCGCTCTTCCCAGTTTGTGTCATCGCTTTTATAAAATGCCGCTGCCTTTCCCGGCGCCGGTATGGAACCAATCAGTTCAATAATGGCTGTCTTGGCTTTCTTCGGCATCATGGTCCTTTCCAGCCAAATGCTCCAGTATCCTCCCATAAGATAAATACCCTCGCCGTCATTGCCTACAGTAAGCCCCGTAGTGTTATATGCTTTTTTTATCAGGGCCTTAAATGCATTCATCTTTAAAAACATATGCTCATCTCCTCTTCTTTGCGTTTCTGATTATCTGTTTCTTTGGTTTCCTGCTGCCTACGCATCTTCCGCTTTGTCTGCCGTAGATAAAGGCAGTAAAGTTGTTTCTTCCCATGGTTCCTCCTAGGCGTTTTCAATCTTCCGGGTCAGGGCGTCTGCGATATCCTGATGTCCGGCTTCTTCCAGCACCTCAATGACTGCTGCTAGAGATACAAACCTTCCCTGCTCCCGCTTGTTTTCCTCTTCTATCAATTCCAGTGTTTCCATGTCCGGGTGTATGCCGCAGGTTTCCTGCATAGTCTTTGCCATGTCTGATAAAGTCACATAAGAGTTTCCGAACCGGTCATAACTCATACAGTCTTCGCTGTGCTTGTCCATTTGTTTCTCAAACCGTTGTAAACGGACGGAACGCCAGCCATGCTCTGCGTAGAGTACCCACATGGCAACAGTTTTCATGGTGTTCATAATTCTTTTTGCTAACATGTCATAAAGCTCTTCTACTGCCTTTTCCGGCAGGATAACGGAGATTCCTAATGCCCCCCGTCTTCTCAAGTCCTGTTCCAGGTAGTCCACGCCTTTTTCCTTTGCTACCCGGAGGGCGTAAGCTGCGCCCTCATTTCTCCACTTTTCTTCTTTCTTGTTCATGGCTTCCTCCTTGTATTGTTTAGCTGAATGGCAACTCTTCATCGATTCCGTCCGGAATGTTCATAAAGCCGTCTGGGTCTACCGTTGGCTGTCCTGCTGCCGTGTTGCTCTGTGTATTGC
>ENA-ORTP01001995-ORTP01001995.1-human-gut-metagenome-genome-assembly--contig:-NODE-1995-length-18413-cov-50.729709_pt1 | contig 18413 bp, 17 predicted proteins | sample MGYA00241913_ERZ509190 | MGnify/ENA primary metagenome ERZ509190 (study PRJEB26280, sample SAMEA2338839) | human gut metagenome | biome: human gut; feature: human-associated habitat; material: faeces...
TCCGGCGAGATTGATGTTTCCTCCATCAAGATCTAAGCCGCTAAATTATCATTTATGCGATTATTCAATTCGATTTTATCATCAACTGGCTTAATGATCGCTACGATTCTTCTTTGTTCACTCAGAGATGGAATAACGACATTCATTCGCTTGATGTCTGCAATAGTAATATGACCAAGCCCAGTTGTTTGCTTGTTTGTCGCAATTTGAGTAAAATGCGGCTTGAGATTCTTCATTAAAAAATAGAAATAATCTCCATTAATCAAATTTTTATTGGGTGTTACTTTAAAGATGTGTTGATTAAGCCAGCCTTCCTCAAGGTTGAAACGAAAAATATCTATAGAGGTTTGAGGATTACCTGACCAAGAGAATAGTAAATCGCCTCTGTGTAAATGCACATCTTCAGGAAAGCTTTGTTGGGTGTACGAAGTTGTGCCTCCAATTCCGTTATTTAACTCTGCTATTTTAATCACAGGTACACCCGTTTCCGAAAAGTTGATTTTCTTAAACGCAAGACCATTCTTCCAAGTTGCAAGTTCAAACAAAGAATGCCGTACTCCAACAAAATCGGACTGGATATTGTAAAGTGAACTACTGTCAAATTTCATACCCGATGGCCCCCAATCGTTCTTTAATTTCTGTTTCCAGTTTGTGGGATTTCTCGAAGAGTCCGGACAGTTCGGAAGTCAAACGGGCCATTTTTTCTTCAAAAGGTTCTCCGTCGTCTTCCTGTTCCTCAATTCCGACGTAGCGGCCGGGGGTGAGGATGTAGTCCTGACGTTTGATGGTTTCCAGATCCGCGATGGCGCAGAATCCCCTGATTTCCTCCAGAGAGCCTTTCTGGAAGGCTTCAAAGGCATCGGCCAGTTTCCGGATGTCTTCCTCTGAAAAGTCGCGGTGCTTGCGGGTGACCATGGTTCCCATTTTCCGGGCGTCAATGAACAGCGTTTTGCCTTTCTGCCTCTTGTTCTTGCTGATGAACCAGAGGGTTACGGGAATGGTCACGCTGTAGAAGAGGTTGGGGGGCAGGGCGACGATGCCTTCCACCAAATCCGCCTCAATGATGTTTTTGCGGATTTCCCCCTCGCCGGAAGACTGGGTGGACAGGGAGCCGTTGGCCAGCACCAGCCCGATTTTCCCGTTCGGGGCAAGGTGGTGGATCATGTGCTGGATCCAGGCGTAGTTGGCGTTGCCCGCGGGGGGGATGCCGTATTTCCAGCGGACGTCGTCCCGCAGCTGGGCCTGCCCCCAGTTGGAGAGGTTGAAGGGAGGGTTGGCCATGATGAAGTCCGCCTTAAGGGAAGGATGCAGGTCATTGAAGAAGGTGTCCGCCTGGTGGGGGCCGAAGTCGGCTTCAATGCCCCGGATGGCCATGTTGATTTTCGCCATTTTCCAGGTATCCGCATTACTTTCCTGACCGTAAACGGCGATGCCGTCTTTCCGCCCGCTGTGCGCCTGAAGGAATTTGACGCTCTGCACGAACATGCCTCCGGAGCCGCAGCACGGGTCGTAAACCCGGCAGTTGTCAAAGGGTTTCAGGATGGCGACGATGGTTTTGACGATGCTGGCGGGGGTGTAGAATTCGCCGCCTTTCACGCCTTCATAGGCGGCGAACTGGGCGATGCAGTATTCATAAGTCCTGCCCAGCAGGTCTTTCCCCGCCTCCGCATCCCCCATGTCCATATTGGTGAAGATGTCCACGACGTTGCCCAACACCCGTTTGTCCAGATCCGGGCTGGCGTAGTTTTTGGGAAGGACATTTTTCAGGCTCCTGTTTTCGGTTTCAATGGCAAGCATGGCTTCATCAATGACCTTGCCGATTTCTTCCGTGTGCGCCGCCGCGGCCACGGCGGACCAGCGCGCTTTTTCCGGGACAAAGAAGATATTGTCCGCCAGATATTCGTCACGGTCATTTTCAAAGCCTTCCCCTTCCGCCAGGAGCGCCTGGAATTTCCGTTCAAAGGCGCAGGAGATGTAGCGCAGGAAAATCAGGCCGACGATGACTTTGCGATAGTCCGCGGCAGGGATGTGCCCTCACAGTTCGCAGGCGGCGTCCCATATTTGTTTTTCAAAGCCAATATTGGCGTTATTTTTTTCAGCCATTGCAGTTGCGGTTGTACGGAAGAAAGTTTAGGGAGGATGACGGAACGCGTCAAGATTCAAGGGAGAGGGATGAAAACGGGCTGGACAGGGAGGCTACGGGGCTGTTCTTCTTCTATTGGATTTTATCCTTGAAAGAACGCCTTTGGCTTTCAACGCCCCGGTGATATTTTCCCGGAAGCTCAAGCCGGTTAAGGACGGGCGAAACGCCGGTCAAGGTTCTTTGACCAGATGTCTGGTATAGCTCAACCGTTTGAACATCAGCAGGGGTATGGCTACTCCGATGACCAGGGAAAAGATGATGAAGAAGGCGGTGATACCGTTTTTGCAGATGTCCACAATCAGACGGTTCATGACGGCCGCGTCCTGGTTCTCCTGCATGAACTGCATCAGGGCCAGGATGGTCTTATAGGCGTACACGCCGGGAATCATGGGAAGCAGGGAAGGGAAAGCGAATATTTCCGCCGGGCACTTCACCAGCTTGGCCGTCATGACGCCCAGCATGCCTATGGTGAAGGCGGCAATGAAGGTGGCGCTGGAAATGTCAATGGTCCAGGAGTGCAGCATGTAAAAGCGGAAAGCGTGGCCGACGGCCGCCAGAACGGCGGAAACGGCAATGGCGCGCCTGGGCGGATTGGAGATGACGGCAAATCCCGTGGCGGCGATGGCGGCCATCAGCCCGTCCAGAAGGATGGAGGAAATAAGATCCGGATTCATAAGCTGTTTACCCCGACGATGAGCATGGTTGCGGAGAGGCCGATGGCGATGCAGGCAATCATCATGATGGAATGGACGCCGCGGGAGATGCCCATCAGGATGTGGCCGTGCATCAGGTCCATGATGGAGTTGATCATCTGGACGCCGGGCACCAGGAACAGAACGCTGGCTGCCAGGGCAATCTGCGGTGTGGAGCCTATCTGGAAAAGGACGGCGCACGCGGCCGCCATGGAAGCGGTGAAGGCGGAAAGGATGATGACCCCCAGCGGGTTGTATTTCAACCGGGTAAGCTGCTGCTTGGCCAGAAAGCCCAGCATGGTGGCGGCGAACACGGTCAGCATGGCCCACAGGTCTCCGTTAAACAGGCGGCAGAAGGCGGCGTTGCCCACGCTGACCAGGAGCAGATCCGTCCAGCGGGAAAATCTTTTGGTGCGCACCATGGAGCGGAATGCCTGTTCCATTTCCGCAATGCTGACGTTGTTGTCCACCGGGAGCCAGCTCAATTCACTGAGCTGCTGGATCAGGTTCAGGTTGAACGCCAGGGGTTTCAGTTTCCGGACGGAGGTGCGGCGCAGCGTCTCGTCATCCTTGCAGATCAGGCTCATGGTGATATTGCGCTGGAAAATGGTCATGTCCGCGCTGTATCCGTACGCGGCGGCAATGCGGGAAATGTTGCGCACGGCGCGGTTGGTGTGCACCCCCGCGCCCATGAGGGTGGTGGCGTATTCCAGCAGGAATTCCGAAAGGGCCTGTATCTGGTCGGTATGCTGCATCAAAGGGAAAGGGGAGGTCAGGGCCGGGAGGCCCGCTTTCTGGAGGCGTAATCCTCCTGCTGGTCTTCCCCGGTGACGCCCACGGAGAAATAAGCGCTTTCCGGATGGGAGAAGACGAGGGCGCAGACGGAAGAAACGGGCTGCACCATCCATGTTTCCGTCAGGCTCATGCCCGCTTCCTCCCGGGCGTGGAGCAGGGTGAAGACGGTTTCCTTTTCCTGGTGGTCCGGCTGGCTGGGGTACCCGCAGGCGGGACGCACGCCGGACCCTTCCGGAATATTCCACAAAAGGCGCAGCTTGTCATGGGCGATGGCAGCGAAAGCCTCCACCAGGCGGTCCGCCAGAGAGCTGACCAGCAGGGCGCGGTAGGAGTCGTTTCTGGCTTCCCATTCCTTTGCCCAGCGGCGGGAGCCGTGGATGCTGACCGCCATGGCCCCTACGTAATCCCTGACGCCTTCGGGAGCGATGAAGTCCGCCAGCGCCAGCCGGGGTTTCCCCTGTTTGTCCAGTTGCTGGCGCTGCGTCAGCAGCGTAGCCAGGGGAATGGTTCTGGATTCATCCGCCCAGACGGTGATGTCGTCATGGCTGGCCGTTGAATTGGCCGGGAAAATGCCTATGACGCCGCGCGCCTGGTAGCGGTTTTCCTTCACGGCCTGTTCCAGCAGGCGGAGGGCGTCCTGGTACAGAGCCGCGGCCGCCTTAGCCTTGGACGGATCCTTGGTGCGGAACTCCCGGCGGGCGCGGTCCCATGTGCCGTGCAGTTCCCAGGCATGGAAAAAAGGCGTCCAGTCCATGCGTTCGATAAGCTCCTGAATAGTTACGTAATAACGCGGATCGTCACTGCAGCAGCCGCAGCTTACGGAGCTGTGCAGGCTGCCGATGGAAACCGGGCCCAGACGGGCGGGAACGGGGGGGAGATAGCCGCCTTCCGCCCCCTTCCACCGCAATTCCCTGGCTTTCTCCAGGGGCAGGAGGTCTCGGACTGGTTTGTTTTCATGATTGTTGCGCAATTCCTCCTGCTGGGCTTTCACGGCGGCAATGTAGGAATCCTTTTTTTCTCCCACCAGGGAGGCGGCTGCGGGCACCACCTGGGAGGCATCCTCCGTATGCACCACGGCTCCTTGATAATGGGGGGCTATTTTCAGGGCCGTGTGCAGGGCAGATGTCGTAGCTCCCCCCACCATCAGGGGAATGGTCATCCCCCGGCGTTCCATCTCCGCGGCTACATGGGACATCTCTTCCAAGGAAGGGGTGATCAGCCCGGAAAGCATCACCAGATCCGCCTGTTCCGCTTCCGCCCGGTCCAGAATGGTATCGCAATGGACCATGACGCCCAGGTCAATCATTTCAAAACCGTTGCAGCCCAACACCACGCCGACGATATTCTTGCCGATGTCATGCACGTCCCCCTTCACGGTGGCGATCACGGCTTTTCCCGCCTTGGCGGCACCTTTGCTGTCCGCTTCTATATAGGGGGTGAGCCAGGCTACAGCCTGTTTCATGACGCGGGCGCTTTTTACCACCTGCGGAAGGAACATTTTGCCGTCCCCAAACAGTTGCCCCACAACCTTCATGCCGGCCATCAGAGGGCCTTCAATCACGTTCAGCGGGGACCCCAGCTCCTGAAAAGCCTCCTCCGTATCCGCGTCAACAAATTCGGTAATGCCCTTGATAAGAGAATATTCCAGGCGTTTGGAGACGTCCTGCTCCCTCCAGGCCAGTACGGTTTTTTTCTCCTTTCCGTCTCCGGTTTTTTCCGCAGCCAGTTTTTCCGCGTAGTCCGTCAGGCGTTCCGTGGCGTCCGTCCTCCGGTTCAGCAGAACGTCTTCAATCAGCTCCAGCCTGTCCTTGGGAATATTGTCGTACACCTCCAGCATCCCGGCATTCACGATGCACATGTCCAGCCCCTGCTGCGTAGCGTGGTACAGGAAAGCGGAATGCATGGCTTCCCGCACCGGGTTGTTTCCGCGGAAGGCAAAGGAGACATTGGAAATGCCGCCGGAAATGTGGGCATGCGGCAGGTTCCGGGAAATCCAGCCTGCGGCCTTGAAGAAATCAAGAGCGTAATCGGCGTGTTCCGCAATGCCGGTGCCTACGGTCAGGACGTTCGGGTCAAAAATGATGTCTTCCGGAGGAAACTGCACCCGGTTTACCAGCAAGTCATAGGCCCGTCTGGAGATGCGGACGCGGTCCTCGTAATTGGCGGCCTGTCCCTGTTCGTCAAACGCCATGACCACGACCGCCGCGCCGTACTTTTTAATCAGCGCCGCTTTTTTCAGGAATTCTTCTTCCCCCTCCTTCAGGGAAATGGAATTCACGATTCCCTTGCCCTGCATGCATTGGAGCCCTGCTTCCAGCACTTCCCATTTGGAGGAATCCACCATGAAAGGAACGCGGGCGATATCCGGCTCTGCGGAAACAAGGTTCAGGAAGCGGACCATGGCCTGCGGCCCGTCGATCAGGCCGTCGTCAAAACAGAAATCCAATACCAGCGCGCCATTTTCCACCTGCTGCCGGGCAATGGATACCGCTTCCTCGTAGTTTCCTTCACGAATCAGGCGGGCGAATTTGGGAGAGCCCGCCACATTGCAGCGTTCCCCGACAAAGAGGGTGTTTTTTTCCCGCGTGTGGTTATACGCTTCATATCCGGACAGGCGAAGCGCGGGCGTTTGGGGAGCCGGAACGCGCGGAGGCATTCCTTCCACGGCAGCTGCAATGGCGCCGATGTGCTCCGGAGTGGTTCCACAGCAGCCGCCCACGATGTTCAGCAGGCCCTGGTCCGCATATTCCTTCATGAACCGGGCCATATCCGCCGGCAGAAGGTCGTAGCCGGTAGGGCTGAGCGGGTTGGGAAGCCCGGCATTCGCATAAATGGACATGTGGCAATCCGCCAGTCCGGACAGTTCTTCCGCAAAGGGGCGCATCAGGTCCGGCCCCAGGGCGCAATTAATGCCTACGGAGAAGGGGCGCACGTGGCGGATGGAGTTCCAGAATGCTTCAATGGTCTGGCCGGACAGCGTGCGTCCGGCTTTGTCCGTCAGCGTGACGGACACCATGACCGGAACAGAGCTTTCCGGTTGTTCCTCAAAAATTTCTTCAATGGCGAACAGGGCAGCCTTGGCGTTCAGCGTGTCGAAAATCGTCTCCACCAGCAGCATGTCCACCCCCCCCTCCAGCAGGGCCAGCGCCTGATCCCGGTACGCCTGCCTGAGCTGGCGGAAATTCACGGCGCGGAAGCCGGGATCATTCACATCGGGGGACAGGGAACAGGTGACGGGCATGGGGCCGATGGACCCGGCCACCAGGCGGGGCTTGCCGTCTGCAGCTTCCGCTTCGTCGCATGCCTGCCGGGCGAGCGCGGCAGCCGCCAGGTTCAATTCCCGGACAAGGGCTTTCAGTTCAGGGGAGTCTACCACCTCCTGGAAATACTGCTGGTTCTTGTGGCTGCCTTTCTCCGGACGGTGCCAGAAATAATCATGCTGGCCGATGCTGGTGGCTCCGAATGTGCAGGTTTCCAGAATATCCGTCCGTCCCGTGTCCAGAAAGCGGCGGTGAATATCCAGAATAATATCCGGCCTGGTCAGAACCAGAAGATCGTTATTATTCTTTAAATCGTTGGGATAGCGTGCCGCATCCGCAAAACGTTCTCCGCGGTAATCTTCCTCTCCCAGCCTGAATTTTTGGATATTGGTGCCCATGGCGCCATCCAGGATGACAACCCTTTTACGTAACTGGTCTTTCAGGTAATCAAGGCGTTCTGTTCTGGATGCTCTGCTCATATGGCGCGGAAAATCTACCGCCCGCCCGTCATTGGAACAAGGACAATTGTCGTCACGTTTTCCTCGTTCCGTTCCTGGGGAATGGTAGGAAGCTGTTTTCAGGGGGGTGGAAAAGACATGGGGATGATTTATGGAAAGTAAAAAACGCCTGTGAAAAATCGTATGTTTCGTTCTGGATTTTTCGATGGCATAAGGAGCGTTCTCTGTTTTCTTCCCTTTCCATGCAGTCTTTCCTGTTTCATGTTTTTCCTGAGAAAAAAGAATGCGGGTTCTGAAAAAAGAGGGAAGAGGTGTGAATAAAATGATAATAACAGGTGTATAACTGGAACGGCCGTTGCTATTCCAATAACGGGAAAGTCATTCATGCCGGATAGCGGAGCAGGGGATGAAAGTGTACTTTTCCAGTAAAATGATTTGTTGGCAGGCGTTCTTAGCTGCACTTGATGAATAAAAATCCCCTCAGAAATGAAGTCCGGCCTCCAGCTTGGAAATGGCCCCGTGTTCTCTTTGGGCTTTGGAGCATACAACACGCAAACGACGGCCTTCGGTTTTTCTACCACCACCAATACCTGGGCTTTTTCCAATAATGGAAATAACATGAATGTTTCCGGGAAAAGCGGCTCCGTTTCCGACATCTATTCCGGCATGCTCACCGTCAATTTCCTGGCGGAAAACGGCTCTACCTATGTGGAGGCATTCCTTGGAGACACGGCATTAGTCAACAAAACGGAAATCAACTATGAAAAGTCAGTTCTCTACTTGAACGGTCTCACCTTGGGAGGCTGGGCCCAGCACATCCGGCAACGGCTGTTCCATGACCCATCGGTTCCCTTTCCATCAGCCAGATTCCGGAACCGGCGATATCCTCTCTGGCGTTCCTGGGACTGGGAGGCCTTCTGGCAAGGCGCCGCAGACATTAATGTCTGATTGTTTTTACCTTCCCCGGCAACATCTGGAAAGGTGGCAAACGCATCTGCTTTTGTCCAGCAACCCAGGTCTATTAAAAGCGCTGCTTCTTCCGTCTGTTGAAACTTTCCCGCGTTCCCGTATTTTTTTCCGTATATTCAACATCATTTATACGGTCAGAGGGTTATGAGATACTGAATATATCCCCCCTTTCTTTCAGAATATTTTATTGATTTTCTATGTTTTTTATAGAATGAATTTGCTGAATATCAACAGATGGAATCTTTTGAGAATCTCGCGGCAGGACTATTCTACATCATTTCTTATTTTTTAATCGTACTGAAAAATGATTTCAAACTTGCTTTCTTCTGAAAAAAGGAGTTGTCGTGCGGCTCTTTTCACGTGAAAACGCTTATCTCTTGGCTCTTTGGGACAGGTGGCGTTTTATTCGAAATCACTCATTCAGGTATTCTCCTCGTAACACGGATTTAGAATCCGCAGTTTCATTAATGATAAAAAATTTCAGGAGGGGAGAAGCATTTTTTCTGAACGGCAATGTCCGTTCCTTATGGACGGCAAGAAAGATAGATTATTGAAAATAAATGATTCTTGGATTTAAAAAAGATATGAATAACAAAAATGCCTTCTTCATTCTCTTGAAATTTTATCCTTCACATGAAAAGCTGAGAGTTTTTTGTATCCAAGATGAATATCCTCGAAGAACATCGGGATTTTTCTCAAATCTTTTCCTTTCAAGGTAGGAACTTGACTGCGGATTCTAAATCCGTTAGATTTGGATTCAGAAGGTGTTTTGGCATTTTTCTGTGTCAGGCCGCTTCAATTAACTACATGATAAACGACGAGAAAAGACCGGACTTCTCCCATAGGGGGGGAGGTCCGGTTTTTTCGTATTGGAAATAATTGATGGATAGAGTTTGATGAAAAATATTCATTTTCTCATCGGCAAATAGATACTATCTCCTGAAAGCAGGGAAGGGCCGGAGGGAAGGTAATCAAAGGGCTTTTCAGTCCGCTTTGGCCGGGGATTGCTTTTTTTCTTCCGGCAGGATACCGGGCGGTATGAACAGCGCCGTGGCAGGGATGATGACGGGAGAGGGGATGTCCGGTCCGGACCAGGCTACGGACATGTGGTCCGGGCCTCCATCCTCCTTGTGAATCACCTGAAGGAAATAAAACCGGTCCGCCTCCAGTTGGATAGGTTCGGAAGCCTGGTTGGGCTGATTGCCCCAATTATGGATGTCGGAATATCCTTTGACGGTGGCGATGCAGGTCATGTCCTTCTGGGTAGCATCCTTGCCCAGCCATAATTCTGCGGAATCATCGGAAGACAGGTAAAGGCGGTACTTCCCGCTTGCCGGGACTTTCAGAAGGGCTGTGTAACGGGCCCCGTACCTGTCCCCCTGGTTTTCCACATCCAGATGGCTGATTGTGCGGACATCCGGGGCCGCCGTTTCAAAAATCTTCCTGTGGGTCAAATCCTTTACGGATGCTCCCGGAATGCCGAACCATAATTCCTGCACTACGCCGGGAGAAGGCTTTCCCTCCCCGGAAGAGCCGGAAGCCGCTTCCGTCAGCATGACGCCGCAAAGAAAGCTCAGGATGGGTAGAATCATGTTCATGGCCGGAGACACTTTCCTGCAACGACTACGCCAGGAAGCAGGGCAACCTTTCAAAAACGGCGTCATTCCCGGGGAATCTCCTGTTCATGGCCTCTGTCCTTTTGGCGGCTGGAACTGCTTCTCCAAATCATCCAGCCGATCAGGAACGCCAGAACGCCCAGTCCGGCGACTCTGCGGGGTGTGGAGATGCCGCTGTCCTCCGTCTGGGCCGTCGGCCTTCCTGCAGCAGAAGTCTCCTGGGCATGAACGGAACCGGCCAGAAACAAAATTGCCAGAGCGCAGGCGAATATCATGCGATGAGTAAAAAGAGGGCGTTTCATCATTTATGGAATGGTAAAACAGGAATGAGTCTTATTCAAACACATTTGTTCAGACTGTCCCTGTTTTCGTCTGCATGGGATTTGCACCCCTTCCCAGATTCAGTATTTTCCGGAAAAATTATCCCGGAACAATTTTTTTGTAGAAAAAGCTTGCATGCCCGCTTTGGAAATGATAGATTTCCCCCGTCCTCAACAGGACGCACCAAGACGAAAGTCAAAGGGGTATTAGCTCAGTTGGTAGAGCGCTTCAATGGCATTGAAGAGGTCAGCGGTTCGAACCCGCTATGCTCCACCAAATAAAGGCCTTAAAGCGGTTAACGCTTTAAGGCCTTTTCCTTTGCCGGACATGTTTTTTCACTGTATGAGCCTGAAAAAGCAAAAGGTTGGAAAGGTTTACAGTAATTCTGTTCGCTGCAGTAATTGCCGGGTGATGAGATGGGAATGGCGTATGTCTGTGGTTTGATCGCCGTCACTATTAAAAAGATCAATAGTTTCCGGAAAAGGGAATGAAGTCATGTTAATGACGAAACAGGCTTTTTCTCCCAGGAGCAAATATCTCCTGGTTTTATTTGAAAAAGCGGATGGGGAAGGATAACGGCCGTTTGCCGCAACAGGGAATATTGCCACGGGGACCTTTCCTTGAGCTTGTCCAGAAGATGAAAGAATTCGTATTCGAGCTGTTTCTCCGGAAGGAGAAGGGAAGGGGGCCGGTTTTCGCAGGGAGAAATTTTGCTTAAATCAAAATGGTAGCCTCTGCGGATGGATTCGTCATGGACGCCTTTCAGGTAGAAATCCAGGACATAAATGGGGTTTCCCGTCTCCCGGAAGCGGAAGAGCTGGGGATGATGGATATAGCCTTTTGTCTGCCCCTGCAAAACTTTGCGTGCCAGGAGGCCTTCTCTCCACAGGGCAACCAGGCCGACAGCATCCAGGTAAGAGGGGTGGAGTGACCAGAGTCTCATGCTTTTTGGACTCAGAAAGGCCGTATCTTGTTGCTTTGAATTGCGCAGCCGGAAAAAAGCCGGGGAAGTTTGGAGGGATGGGGCTGCTTTTATAGGGAAGGAGCCATCTGCTTTCCTGCCGGGTTTCTTATTTACCGGTCAGGCAGTTTTTACATAAGTATTGCCTGTTTGAGGCATTTGCCCCGGTCAGGCCAGGGATATTTCTCCGGGAATGCTGCCGGCCTCCGGTTCGGGAAAAGATGCGGAGTGGACGGGAACCGTTTCTACAGAGGAAGATTGTTCGGTTCTGGTGTTGATGGCTTCCAGAATCAGTTCCACTGTGCGCTCCAGGCCATAGTCGGACGTGTTGACGCACAAGTTGTAGAGGCGTGCATTGCCCAGTTCCTGCCCGGTGTAGTGCAGGCAGTGGGTGCGGCGGCGGGCGTCCATGATATCCATGGTCCGGGCTGCGCCGCCAGGTTTTACCCCGTAGTTTTCAATAACGCGCTGCATGCGCGTGTTCCTGTCCGCATGAAGGAAAACACTGAACAGGTTGGGCCTCCCTTTCAGGATGAAGTTGGCGCAGCGGCCCACGATGACGCACGCCTGACCGGCCGTAATGTCCCGGATAACTTTGCTCTGGGCCAGGAAGGCGGCGTCTTCCGGAGGCAGTTCCTCCGCCGTGTAGGCGTAGTTCTGGGCGTAGAGTTCATGCAGGAAGCGACTGGAAAGCTGTTGTTCGTGTTTGCGGATGTAGTCCGGAGTGAGGCCGCTCTGGGAGGCCGTGAGGTACACCAGTTCCGAGTCGTAAAATCGGATGCCCAGCTTTTCCGCCAGCATTTTCCCGATGGCATGGCCGCCGGAACCGTATTCCCGGTCAATGGAAATGACCAGAGGGGCGTCCGGAGCATAAACGGCTGTTTGCGCCAGCGAAAGAAGTTCGCCTGAGGCTCCAGGGTTTGCCAGCCGTTCCAGGAGCCTGTCCGGCCAGAAGACGTGTCTGTTGAAAAAACGGACGATCATTCCCACCAGGACGGCGGCCACCACGGTTCCTTCCCGTATGCCCGTCAATCCGGGCAGGAAGATGAGGGAACAGGCCAGGCCGATGCAGACGAGCGTGCAGTCCACCCCGGTTTTTACGGCGCCGAATTCCCATTTGAAGAGTTTGACGAAGGCCAGGCTCATGCCTTCCGCGGCCAGAAGAATGGCATCCGCCTTAACCTGAAGAAAGACGCCGAACCCGATGACCACGCAGCTGAACAGGCAGAGAATAACGGACCACAGGTATCCGTCCGGTTCCAGAGGTGCCATGAGCCACATGGAAAAATCCGTCAGAATGCCGAAGATAAAAACAATGGGAATCTGGAGCAGATGAGCCGGACGGAACTGTCTTTTCAGCAGGGCCGCCTGCACGGCCACAAAACTCAGATGCATGAGGATGGTGACGGTTCCCATGGTTAGCGGGAATGCCAGGCTGAGCACATAGGGCGTGCAGGAGATGGGGGAGACTCCCAGGTCTGCCTTGGCGGGACAGAGCGATGCCCAGAGACATGATGAAGAGGGCTGCAATCAGGACGGAGCCGCGCAGGACATGTTCTCCAAAGCTTCTCCGGACACGATAATCTTCCATGATGCCGGATGTTATCTTTTCTGCCAGCGTCAAGTCAAGGGTTCTGCGGAAATGAGGCGTTTTTCCTTTTTCGCTGTCCGCCGATTCTGAAATTTTCCGCCGTGAACGGGCGGCCCTGGAGGAACGGCGTTGCCGTCCTTACCGTTCTTTCAGAGAAAGCCCCGTTTTCCATTCCACTTTTTCATAGAGGCCGTCGGGGGCTCCCGGGCTTGTCAAAGGAAGGCTTTTTCCCTATGTTACCGGGACATTCCTTTTTCAAGTTTATGTCCAAAAAGAAGGAGGCAAAGACAAATGCCATGCGCCTGCTGGATGCGCTGCATATCCCGTACAGGCATTATTCCTATGAATGCCGCGAGTTTGTGGATGCGCGGCATACGGCGGAAGCACTGAATCTGGCGGAGGAGAAGATGTACAAGACGCTGGTCACGGAGGGGGATCCACGGCAATATTACGTGTTCGTGATCCCCATAGGCGCGGAGCTTTCCTTGAAAAAGGCTGCCCGAACCGTGGGAGAGAAGGCTCTTTCCATGCTTCCGGTGAAGGATATTACTGCCGTGACGGGGTATGTGCGCGGCGGCTGCACGGCTTTGGGGATGAAAAGGAAATACCCTACGGTGATTGATGCCAGCGCGGAAGCCCTGCCGGAGATGGTGGTGAGCGGCGGACGTCTGGGGTGCCAGATTGAATTGAATCCTGTGGATTTATGCCGTGCGGCGGAGGGTTTTTTTGCGGATGTGGCGGATATTCCCGTTTCATGATGGATATCCTGGTTTCGGAAATGCGGAGGGAAGAGGGCAAAAAGCTTTTCCCGGAGGATTTTTTTCTATATTTCTTGTTGAAGTTCATCCTCCGTCGCCATGAGTAGCCGTTCTGCCTCCCGCACCTGCTTGGCCCTGCGCCATGTGGCTTTTGAAGATCTGGGTACGCTGGAACCCCTTTTCAGGGACAGGGGCTTCCGAATACGGTACATCCGGGCGGGCGCTCCCTGTCCTTCCGTCCGGGAATGGCTGGAGGCTGATTTGTGCGTGGTGCTGGGCGGTCCCGTAGGGGTGGGGGATACGGAATCGTATCCCTATTTGAAGACGGAACTGGATTTGGTCCGCATGCGTCTGGAAAGTCGGCAGCCTTTGCTGGGCGTATGCCTCGGAGCTCAAATGATGGCCCATGCCCTCGGCAGCCGCGTTTATCCCGGAAAGGCCAAGGAAATAGGGTGGGGAACCGTATCCCTGACGGTGGATGGGCGTTTGTCACCACTTCGTTATCTGGAGGGGGTACCCGTCCTGCATTGGCACGGGGATACGTTCGATGTCCCTTCCGGAGCGCGCCTGCTGGCATCCACGGAGGTGACTCCCCATCAGGCTTTTTGCGTAGGGAGGCATGCCCTGGCTTTCCAGTTCCATGTGGAGGCGGATGTTTCCCGGATGGAGGAGTGGCTGACCGGCCATGCCTGTGAATTGATGCAGGCGGGAACGGATATTTGCGGACTTCGGGCGGCTTCCGTACGGAATGGCTCCCTGCTGGCCGGACGTGCCGCCCTTTGCATGAGTGAATGGATGGAAGGCGCCGGCTTATGAGAAGAAAAGACAGGGAGGTGACCCGGCACGGGGATTTGATGGAAATGGTCGCCCGGTTCAAGGTGTGCCGCCTGGGACTGTGGGACGGCAGGGAGGTGTATGTAGTTCCCCTCAACTTCGGATATGAAGAAAAAAATGGGACCTACATACTTGACTAACCATTTCATTTTCCAAAAAATCCTATAAATATTCTATATGAAAAACTCTGTAGAATATCTTTCAAAGGAAATGGACGACATTTCCTGTATAAAAATCTCTAAATGGAGATGGTTCCTTTTAGAAAAAATCTCAAAATTTTTAAACGTTCGAGAAAAATATCCATTCAGATGGAGGTATCAGGGTAAGGACTTATCTAGAAGAGATATTAAGAGTATTCAATAAAAAAATGAGGTTGTTAGTAAGCACTAACAACCTCATTAAATTATAGTTTATTCTGAAAGTTTTTGACGAATCCAATCCCATGCAGTTTTATTAAGATAACCATAATAATCGTTAGTAATTTCTGCAATTAAAATATGATCATTGGCATCAAGACTTCCTTTAACAAGATTATAGATTTGCTGGGCAGACTTACTGGATGAAACCAACCATGTAGAATCAAGATAATGTCTCCATTCACCACATTGTTTGATCTTTTCATATAATCCAGAATAGTCTTGTCCTTCTTTCTTCAAATCATAAGAAATTATATGGACTTTACTCATTTTTCACCTCCTTTCTATGGGAATTGTGGAGATCCACGCAATATCTACCACCATCTCCTTCAACTCCCTACAACATCTTATGCAAATGGCATGCCTAAAAATCTCTATCCATTAATATTTGTTAAAAGCAATTAATTATCAATAATAATAACAAATATCCAACAATTTGTCTAATAAGATATCGTACTCTCATTGAGACATTTTGACACATCTTTTGTGTGACACTTTGTCTCGCATAGACATTCTGTCGCACTGCTTAACCTCCATTAATTTTTATACCTTTAAATTATAAGGACAATTTTCTACTCGCCCTATATGGGTAAGAAAATTGTATACCAACTAAACAATCAAAATAATTCTCAATACGCTGAAAATAAACGCGTACGAACTAATCAAAACACGACAAAATTTCCATATCAACCAAGCGATGATATGGGAAATAGCAAAACCAAATATACTTCCTTATATGAGTTCTTTTCCAAATTTCCTAATGAGGAATCTGCTCGGAAGTATTTTGAGTTAAAAAGATGGAATGGTCATGTCCGTTGTCCTCATTGTGGTAAACATAACATTACCGAATGTAAGGATCAAAAACCGATGCCCTACCGCTGTAAGGATTGTAGAAAGTTCTTCAGCGTCAGATTCGGTACAATTTTAGAGGAATCCAAATTGCCTCTTCACAAATGGTTGATGTGTATGTACCTGTTGGCAACTTCCAGAAAAGGTATTTCCTCAATCCAGGTTTCCAAGGAATTGGGAATCACTCAGAAGTCTGCCTGGTTCCTCTGTCACAGAATAAGGGAAGTTTGGATGAAGGATAAAAAGGAGAAGTTGGATGGTATTGTGGAAGTAGACGAAACCTTTATTGGAGGTAAGGAATCCAACAAACACTTTTCCAAGAAGCTGAACAAGGGAAGAGGCTCGGTCGGTAAATTGATTGTAATTGGAGCCAAACAGAGGAACGGAAAGGTGATCGTCAAACATATCAACGATACATCCGCTTACAATTTACAGGGATTTATCGGAAAACATGTTGATAAAAATTCCAATGTGTTTACTGATGAATTCAAATCCTATAAAGGGTTGACTGGTTTTATCCATGAGTTTGTCAATCACTCAGGGAAACAATATGTCAATGGTAATGTACACACCAATTCCATTGAAAGCTTCTGGTCTCTACTGAAGAGAGGTTACTATGGCGTTTATCACTACATGTCTCCTAAGCATTTGAAGAGGTATATCCATGAGTTTTCCTATAGGCATAATACCTCCAAGATTGAAGTAATGGAATGTATAGGAGATACGATTACCAAAATGGTTGGTAAGAGAATTATGTATTGTGAATTGGTAAGTTAATCATTAGAAGGAATTTCTTCTAACGAAATAAGGTCGTAGATAAATTTTTTGCTTTCATTCGGAAGAATTATTGTAGTTCTTTCTATATTAGCTATACATTCCATATTAGTAAATTTTTTAATAAATCTAATTACATTTTCATCAGGAACTTTTTCATCAAATTTTCCTCGAATTGTAGTATGATTATCCGTTTCTAACTCAAACTGTCCATCAATGATCCCTCCTTTAAAAATACATTTTAAATTAATATTATCTTTTTCTGTTCGAGTCTGGCTTACCCTTATATAGGCATCTTCAACATGTTGAGGAGTTAAAGAACAATGGTGAGTACCAGTTTCTATTTTTATACCAGCATTGGATTTATAAATTGATTTTAAAAAGCGTTGCAAATTTTTAATTATTCTAATATTAGCCTGTTCGAGATTCTCAGAAAAATCGGTGTCATTGCTAGCTGCAGCACATATGATGTCATTAATAAAAGCTAGACTTTTTGCTACATCTATTTCACTAAATAGATCACTCTCTTCATTTTTAATATGAGTTAACTCAAAACCAAATGAACCCTTCGGTAAAGCTGTTAAAACAAGAGAAGAAGCATTTTTATTTTTTATAACACCTCGTTTTCCTAAAGAACCACTTCTTCTATCATTGTAGGCAGCACTAACCATTTGTTGAAAAGGAAATAGTGTTTTTACAGTAAATTCCGCATCTATCCCAACTGAGCCAACAACAGGCTCCCCATAAAACAGAAGAGTTACTTTTGAATCGTCTTGTTCATCAGGAAGTTGATCAAGTTCATTTTGTAACATCTCAATTCTAGCTTTATCACTAGCTAATAAAAAAGGATGATCTTGCTCTAACTTAAGAAATTCTTGGAGTTGGGAAATCTGTTGTTGCAAATACCTCTTACGATTATAAATGCTCATATACCCCTCCTTTCTTTTAAAAATTCTATAGCCAATTGATCAATTTCATGTGTATTTATGGGCAATTGTAAAATACCTTTCCAAACTTTATCTCTTGTATGACTAAATAAATTATACCAATAACCCATTCTTTGAATGGCTATCTGTGGACTAAAATCAATTGGAACTATATAGTGATCTATAAAATAATTTTTCTTTGATAATTGTGGATTAAGTATTTCAGGAAAATTCAAAGAAACTTCACGAAGTAACTTAGATTCGTTAATACCCCATATGAAAGTAACAATATCTAAATCATGTGGAGGACGATTTTCTAATTTTTCAATATCAATAATAAAGCTTCCATCTAACCATTGGACCCCATTAATTATTCCCTCTTCATTCAATTTTTGACGAAATCTTAGGAATCCCTCTAAAATTGTTATTCTTTCTGGTGTAGTGGCAAATCGTTTACATAGCTCTATTGTACTACAAACATATGGAGATCCACCTGCATATGCAGGGTTTTCTAAATACGGAGGTAATACAGAATTATGATCAAATTCTGGTATAGAAGAATTCATATCTACAATAGCGTAGTATATTAACAGTACTTAGAGAATGTCAAGATTCCAATTCCCTCACAAGATCATCTAATTTGATATTGAGTAATTTACAAAGAGATAACACTTCTAAAAAGGTCAAATACCTTTCTCCTGTCTCATATTTGGAAACGAATGACTGAGGAAGATTACACATCTCGGAAAGTTCTACTTGAGACAGTCCCATTTTCTTACGCTTCATTCTTAGGAATGAACGCAATTTTTCCTCTTGGAGACTATCCCTCTTCCTGAGCATTTTCTGAGGATAACCTATCTTCAGAAATAACCCGAATTAGGATATTTTGTTGTTTACAATCAGTTTCTATCTCGTACTATGCGGATGAGTTCCCATTCCGGGGATTCATCAAAACGAGATAAGAACTATGAAGACATTATCATCAGTAAAGGCCTTATTCATTTCCCTAAGCCTATTGGTTTCATACACCATACCCTATTGTTTGGCGGC
>ENA-ORTP01001996-ORTP01001996.1-human-gut-metagenome-genome-assembly--contig:-NODE-1996-length-18412-cov-3.038242_pt1 | contig 18412 bp, 13 predicted proteins | sample MGYA00241913_ERZ509190 | MGnify/ENA primary metagenome ERZ509190 (study PRJEB26280, sample SAMEA2338839) | human gut metagenome | biome: human gut; feature: human-associated habitat; material: faeces...
ATCCGGTATTGATTTTTGAGAAGTATGAGATTGCCCCCGGCTACATGGGCCAGCCGGAATTTGAGGTGCCCATGCCCAAGTAACCGGATGGGCCGCCGGAGCGCCGTGCGCGGGAGCTGATACAGCTCCCGCGCATTTTTTATTCCTGCGTGCCGGCACAGAAAGGGTAAAAGACGCTGTGTATAAAATTGCAGAAAAATAGGCCTGTGTTGGAAAGGATATGAGATTGGACCGTAAAACAGCGGTTTATCCAAAGGAAAAGGGAGAAGAAAGCCGCCTGGTTATGCATATTTATGCTTGACAAATGGGGCTTGCAGTGGTATCTTTTATACATAAATATTCGAAAACATACGAATATTATACACTGTAAGAGGAAAGAGTAAGGTGAAGAGCATGAAGAAGCACAAAACACTCGGCAACGCGCTGTCCATGCTGACGGCATCGGCGCTGCTCCTGTCCCTGTGCGTCATCCCGTCTGCGGCCGCAGACAGCGCAGCGGCCCCCGCCGCTGTGTTTGAGAACACCAGCGGTGACGGCGGGAGCAACGGCATCTCCCTGTCCGCCGAGCGGACCTTCCAGGCCAGCATCCCGGTGGACATGACCGAGGCCGAGGCCAAGGAGGCCGCCTCCTCCGTGACCTGGACCCTGACGCCCGATGCGGACGCGCCGGATTACTTGGACGATACCCAGTTTCCCAACCAGACCGAGGGTGGTCCCCTGAGCGCCTGGCTGTGCCAGGACGGCGAGACCCCCTTCTTTACCGACGTGGCCACCGCCGCCGAGACGGTGGACGGCCAGGTGTACCTGACCGTCACCTTCGCCAACCAGTGCTACTTCGGTGACGATCTCAGCGTGCCCCACAGCAACGGCGGCTCCTATATGGATGTGTGCGGCTACTTCACGCTGTCCGCCGGGCTGGACGGCAAGACCCTGGGCTCTGTGGATCTGAAGGTGGCGCCCTACGACAACTTCCACACCATGTCGGAGATCTATGACGAGCTGGACGCGCTGGTGGACTACGCCGCCGGCCACACTGACCTCTACGTGGAGCAGTTCTCCATGGGCCAGAGCCAGGGCGACAACGGCCTGGAAAGCCTGGATATGCCTTATCTGATTGTGGCCAAGGACAAGGCCGCGGTGGACAAGTGGCAGGAGATCAAGGCGGAGGCGGAGAGCGACCCCACCGCCCTGCTGAAGAAGCTGGAGAGCGGCGCCCTGGGCGACTACCAAGTGCCCGTCATGTACTCCAATATTCACGCCAATGAGGTGGCCGCCAGCGACGGCATCCTGGCCTTTGCCTGGATGCTGGTGGAGACCGCGGCCTCTGAGAGCGGCACCATCGACTACGACAAGCTCACCGGCTTCACCGCCGCCGGTAAGGCCGAGCTGGCCGAGCAGATGGGCCCTGCGGGTGAGGAGGGCTCCGTGGCCGTCCCCGACCTGGTGGCCGATGACGCCACCTACCTGGGCTACATCAAAGGCGAGAACGCCGACGGCACCACCGCCTCCATCTCCACCCAGGTGGAGCTGGAGAAATACTATACCATTGACACTGTGACGGTGGACGTGGACGAGCTGCTCTCCGACGTATTCTTTATCATCGTTCCCGAGGAGAACGTGGAGGGCCGGACCTACCTGACCCGCACCTCCTCCGGCGGCTTTGACCTCAACCGGGACAACTCCTTCCAGACCCAGGCCGAGACCCAGAACATGGCCAAGCTGATCGCCGAGTGGAACCCTGTCAGCCTCACCGAGTTCCACGGCCGGGTGCAGGCCTTCCAGTGCGAGCCCTGCGATCCCCCCCACGAGCCCAACTTCGAGTACGATCTGCTGGCCGAGCACCTGATGGGCGGCGGCGAGGCCCTGGGCATCGCCGCGGTGGCCAACAACGGCGGCCACAACAGCTACGTCATCCCCCAGCGGGACTACCTGACCTACACCGGTGCGAAGACTGCCGACGGGGACGACCAGACCCAGTGGCTCGACCCCTGGGACGACATGTCCACCAGCTACACCCCCCAGTACGCCATGCTCCACGGCACCGTCTCCTACACTGTGGAGGTGCCCGCCTATGACGACTACATGGTGCAGGGCGTCGCCTACGGCCAGCTGGGCCAGTCCGTCTACATCGCCGAGCACAAGGACGGCTACCTGACCAACCAGACCAAGATCTTCGAGCGGGGCGTGACCAACGCCAACTCCGACGCCTACGAGCTGGTGGGCCAGTGGTTCTGCGACCAGTACGACGTGGAGGGCGCGGAGGCCGACCTCTTCCGGCCTGAGTACGACGGGGAGGGCCAGAACGGCAACTTCTACCCCGAGTGCTATATCATTCCCATGGACGGCGTCCACCAGTCCAACCTCCAGGCCGCCGCCGAGATGATGGAGTACCTGACCCGCAACGGCGTCCAGGTCAGCCTCACCGACCAGAGCTTTACCTACAACGGCGTGGAGTACCCCGCCGGCACCCTGATCGTGTCCATGTACCAGGCCAAGCGGAGCGTGGCCAACGGCGTGCTGTACGACGGCACCGTGATTACCGGCTGGCCCGTCCTCTACTCCGAGGGCATCACCGCCTTCGACAAGGTGCGGGGCTTCGACATGGTGGTGTGCGCCGAGCCCGCCGCCTATAAGACCATCTCCGCCGCCTGCGGCGACGTCCTGGACTACGAGGAGACCCTGGATTACGTGGCCTCCCTGACCTCCTCCTTCTCCGGCGTGAAGGACGCCCAGGTGGTGCTCATGAACGCCTCCGAGGACTCCACCGCCGCCGTCAACGCCCTGCTGAAAGCCGGCAAGTCCGTCTCCCTCATCACCGAGGGCCAGTACGAGGGCAGCTTCCTGGTGTCCTACGCCGACTGGCAGAGCGTGGCGGGCGACTACCTGCTCTCCGGCGTGGGCGTGACCGACGCCCCCGCGGCCCTGGCCATTCCCAAGGCCCCCGTGGTCTACATTTCCGGCAAGCCCGCCGACAACGACAAGGGCTTCGTCAAGACCACCCTGGTCAGCGGTTCCTACGAGTACAACTACGACCGGCAGGCCATGCGCACCCTGGGCTTCACCGTCACCGACGACGCCTCCCAGGCCGACCTGATCATCGGCGCGGCCGCCCTGGACGAGCAGGCCCTGGCCGCCGTCAAGAGCGGCACCCCCTACATCGGTTACGGCTCCAAGGCCATGAAGTCCGCCGTCTCCCTCTTTGACGAGGGCGCGCTGGTGCGGGAGACCGTCAGCCCCAACGCCATGGACGCCCTGGCCTACGTCACCTACCCCACCGACAGCCTGATCACCGCCAGCTATGTGGCTGAGGGCGACGACCTCCTCTACGGCTACGGCGCCGGCTACTTCGCCGCCATCCCCGCCGGCGCCCAGGTGCTGGTGCAGCTGGACGGCTCCAAGGAGCTGCTGGAGGGCTTCCTCCCCGCCGACGGCGAGCACTTCGACGACTTCCTGGACGACTCCATCCAGGCCATCTCCTACCAGGGCGCGGGCGCGGACAACGCCCAGTTGGACGTGGTGCTCTTTGCCAACACCCTGACCAACAAGACCAACCAGCGGGATGAGTACAACTTCATCTCCAACGCCACCTGGGCCGCCGTGCTGAACGACACCGGCTACTCCGACGTGGCCCCCAACGCTTGGTACGCCGCCGACGTGGCCGCCGTCACCGGGCAGGGCCTGATGAACGGCGTCACCTCCAAGGCCTTCGGCCCCAATGTGACCACCACCCGGGGCATGCTGGTCACTGTCCTCCACCGCATGGCGGGCGAGCCCGCCGCCTCCGCCTCCGCCGGAAAAGCCGCCGCCGGACGAGCCTTCGAAGCTGCCGCCGGAGGACGAGCCGGGGGCGCGCGAGGCGGCGCCGAGGCTGGACGAGAAGTCTTTGGAGAAGTCGTTCAATCCGCAGGCGATGCCGCTCGTTCCTCCCCATAAGGTGCCTGCGGCGCCCGAGCGCCAGGCGGGACCGTCGCTCCACGAGGGCTGCCAGGCCGCGGCGGCGAGGACTTTTTCGAAGCGGTTCGCCCACGTTTGGGCGCAGTCCATGGCGACGGCGTAGGGGAGCAGTTCTTCGAAAAGCGCGGGCGTGTCGTCGGGGGCGTTCAGCATCTCCAGGCGGTCCTTTTCCGCGGCCGTGATGAACATTTTCAGTCCCAGCGCCTGCTCGAACTGTTTCCGTTCTTTGTCCGTCCAGAAGATCAGCCTTTTCCCCAGAGGCAGTCCCAGCAGCGCCAGCGCCGCGCCCGCGAAGGTAAGGGGACGGTCGCTGCTGTGCGCCGCGACCATCGCCAGCAATGCCGTAACGAAGACGCTCGCCTGCGCCGCAAAGAAGCCCTTCAGGCCGAAGGCGTTCCGGAGCGAGCGTGCGAAGCTTCGCGGCGCGAGCGTGGGCTCTCGCCGCGCATACCGCAGCGACAGGAGCGCCAGCGCGCCCAAGAGCAGGGCGACGGCTCCCCACTCGGCGGAGACGGCCTCGGTCAGCAGGAACAACGCCCCCGCCGCCGCGCCGGCCAGCAAAGCCGAATAAGCGCGGCGCAGCGGCGCGCGCCGGTCGAGAAAGTTGCCTTCGGCGCGTTTTTTGGCGTCGCCCTTGATCAGTTCGAGCGACTTTTCGAAACGTTTGCGATAGGCGTTGGTCACGTTCAGCGCCTCTTGGGAGGAAGAAGGGAAGAGCGTGTCCATCAGCGCGGCGGGCAATCCGTCGGACGGCGCGCCGCCGGTCTTTTCGAGGCGGTAGCCGCTGCGCCGGTCGCCGCTGATTTTCAGCGCGCCGTTTACCGCCAGGGCGATCAGCTCGGCGCCGAGGCTGGCAAAGTCGTCGGTCCCGCGCGTGAGGCGCCGCGCCAGCGAGGGCGTCATGTCCCTGGGCGCGTGAAAGAGCGGGATCACGGTGATCTCGCCGCTGTGCTCGCCGCGGGCGCGCAGCGCGCCCCAGACGAGGCAGATGGCGGCCAGCGCCGTGCCGGCCCACATCAGCCCTCTGGCAATGGCGTCGCCGTGGGCGGAGACGAAATCCCCGAAGCGCTCGCCGAAGGAAGGCTGCGGCGGCGCGACGACGCCTTTCGGCCACGAATAGACGACGGTCAGTCCTTCGCCGGGCTGCAACGCCCGTGTGGTGACGACGGCGCGGGAATCGTCGAGACGCGCGCCGTCGCTCAACGTGCTGCCGTAGCGCCCCGCGTACCAGCCGACGCGGCCGAATCCATCGCCCGCTGACTTGCCCGGCAGGGCGAGGCGGAATGAGGCGTTCTGAATGGGCAGGTCCCAGTCGTTGCCGGTCACGTTCCAGTACAGTTCGTCGTGGTCGGCGAAAAACCCCAGCTGCTTTGTGGTGCGGTAGGTCAGCGACAGACGGTGGACGCCGGGTGAAAGCGTCCGTTTGGGGTCGCCGATGCGGATAAAACGGCCGCGCCCTTCGTTCGATTCTTTCCACGGCAGTTCGACCCCGTCGACGGAGGTGGACAGCACCTTCAGCCCCACGGCGATGGGACGGCCGTTCTCGTCGCGATAGCGGACGGGGATGCCGCGAATAATGCCGCGGCTGATCTTGACTCCCATGGCGATGAACTCGAGGTCTTCGCGCACGGTCAGCGAAGCGTCTTCGTTGACCGTGGCGCCGACGTCGAAGCGGAGGATGCGCTCGCGCCGCGGCTCGCCTGCCGCCTGCGCCGCGCCGCCGAGACAGAGCGCGCCAAGCAGCGCGAGAAGCCGCACAAAGGAGGAACGGCGGGCGCTCATGGCCTAATCCCGGATCTCGACGGCGATAATGTCGTGGTCTGGATGATCCTTGCGCCTTGTGGAGCGGTGGCGGATGCGCGTCTCGGTCTCCTTCACCTCGCCCAGCTTGTCGCGGCCGATGCCGACATAGCCGATGTAGTCGAGATTGTTGTTCCAGTTGTCGAAGCTGTAGCCGTGCCGCAGCCCCAGCAGCGGGAAGCTCACTTCCTTCTGCGGGTCGGGACTGTTGTAGTCGCCGAGGATGAACAGCGCCCCTTCCATACGGGCGGCAAGCTCGTTGAGTTTTTCCGTTTGCGCCGCGCGCTTGGCAAGATTGTAGCGCCGGGCGGCTTCGGCGTCGCGCCTGCCGATCGTGGTCATGCTTTTGAGATGGACGTTTGCCAGCGTGTAAATATTGCCCGAGGCGTTGTCCTTGAAGCGGGCCACCAGCGGCGGTCGGTCGAAGAGCTTGAAGCTCCGTCCCTCGAAGCGTCCCGTCCGGTTGGCGTAATACAGCTGGGGCGTCCCGACCAGCGTGACTTTGGTCGGGTTCCACAGAAAGAACAGATCCTGCGTGCTGTCGGTGTCGTTGCCGAAATATTTCCAGCCCGGCAGCGCCGTGGCGACGAAGAAGCGCATCGTGGCGTTGCTCTCGATCTCCTGCAGCGCCAGCACGTCGGCGCCGCTGCGGCGGATCGAATCCGCCAGCTCGCGCATGTCCGCGGGCGTGTAGGGCTGGGAGCGGTCTTCGCTGGAACCGCTCATGGTGAAGAATTCGATGTTGAACGTGCCGATCGTCATGGCGAAAACCGGCGCGGCGCTCAGAAGCATGGCGAACGCGGCGGCCAGAGCGCGGCGGAACGTTTTGTTCACGGTGATTCCTCCTTGTGAAAAATTCTGGAATCTATTCTAGCACAGCCGGCGCCCGCGAAAGCGTTCGCTTGAAATTTGCCTTAACTCGCGCGGATGAGTATAATTGAAAAAGATTTCGGGGATTTCCCCGTGAAGTTCATATTGGTCATTCCAAGGAGGCAGCATCACAATGAAAAACGCAGTCGCAACGACAAAGGCTCCCGGCGCCATCGGTCCCTATTCGCAGGGCATCGCCACCGATTGCATGGTCTACACATCCGGCCAGCTCGGCCTGACGCCCGACGGCAAACTGCCCGAGACGATCGAAGAGCAGACCAGGCAGTCGCTCGAAAACGTCAAAGCCGTGCTCGAAGCCGCCGGCAGCTCGATGGACAAGGTCGTCAAGACCACCGTCTTCCTCAAGGACATGAACGACTTTGCTGTCATGAACGGCATCTACGCCCAGTATTTCAAGGAGCCGTTCCCCGCCCGCAGCGCCGTGCAGGTCGCCAAGCTGCCCAAGGACGGCAAGGTCGAGATCGAGGTCGTGGCCGTCAAGTAGTCATTACGCTTTTGAACGGGCCCGCCGCGGAGAAACGGCGAAGCGAAACAAGATCATAACGTCGAACATCGGTCTCAAAAACGAAAGCGCGGGGAGAAGTGAACGGTGACGGTCCGTTCATTTCTCCCCGCGCTTTCGTCTTTCATCGGATGGTATTCTTTGGTTTTTCCCCGCTTCGCTGCTTCTCCGTGGCGGATTTTGTTCCGAATTCAGTATCCCAGCTTTTCGCCGATGATCACGGCCTCCATGTCCATCGACTTTTCCTTTTTCATGTACACGACCAGCGTGTTGCAGATGCGGTCGGGCGACGAACAGTCGTAGCACCTGTCGCCCCTGACGGCGCACGGCGTCTTGAAGCCGAAGCGCGAGGCGTTGATCACCGCCGCCGTGTTGCGGGCGCGGAAGATCGCCGCTTCCAGCGTCGGCTCGATCTTGTCGGCGCTGAAGACGAAATAGACTTTTTCGTGCCCCCAGAGCGAGCCGGCGACGCGGTTGCCTGAACTGTCGATGTTGACCAGTTCACCCGTTTCCGCGGCGGCGTTGACCGACAGCATGAAGACGTCCGCCGTCATGGCCCGGTCCGCCGCGGCCTTGAACTCCGCGCCGGAAAGCGGCGTGGGGTCGTAAACGAGGTTGTGCTCGCGCAGCCGCTCGGCCAGCCCCATCTCCAGCAGCGTGTGCGAGTCGCCGAAGCCCACCGTTTTGTTTCGCACCCGCGAAGCCAGATAGTCGGTGGCCTCGGCGGCGGTAGCGAAGTAAACGGCCTGAAAACGGTTCTTGCGCAGGTTGGCGATGAATTTTTCACAGGGCATGATATCGCCTCCGAAAATTTTTCCCGCGGCGGCGCCGACGGTGCTTCTATTATAAAAGGATTTGCCCGCGAGGCAAGTCGTTTTCGTCTCGGTGCGAAAAATGAACCGCGGCGTCGAGCGCGGTTGAATAAGTTCTCCGCGCGCCATTTTTATGTTATGATATTTCGGTTGATTGTTCGAGATTATTTTCGCTCTGCAAGGGGGCATGTCCATGGATAAACGGTTGAAAACCGGCGGGCTGGCGCTCCGGGCGGCCTGCCGGCGGGAGCTGGGGACGTTTCTGAACGTCACCTTCGGCACGCTGCTCATCTGCCTCTGCATCGCCGCGCTGATCGAACCCTATCAGTTCGCCAGCACCGGCGTGACCGGCGTCGGGCTGATCACCAACTACCTCTGGGGGATTTCGCCCGTCTGGGTGCTCACGGGCGGCAACGCGCTGCTGCTTGCCTGGGGCTGGAAAGCCCTGTCGCCGCGCTTCGCTCTCTGGACGCTGTACAACACCCTGCTCACCTCGCTGGCGCTGCCGCTGTTCGAGATGTTCCGTTATCCGCTGATCAGCAACACGATCCTGGCCGCGCTGTTCGGCGGCGTCGTCGGCGGCCTCGGCATGGGCATCCTCTTTCGCGAGGGCGCTTCGTCCGGCGGCATGGACGTGGCGGCTGCCGTGGCGAAAAAACGCTGGGGCGTGGACGTCGGCTCGGCGTCGTTCTTCGTCAACGTCGGCATCCTCGTGCTGTCCTTCGTGGCCGTCGATTTCGAGCGCATCCTCATGGGCGCGCTCAGCCTCTACGTGGAATCCGTCGTCATCGACTGGGTGATCAAATCGTTCGACCGCCGCACGCAGGTCATGGTCATCAGCGGCAAGCCGGACGAGATCGTGCGCTTCATCATGGACTCGCTGGAACGCACGGCCACGCTCGTGGCCGCCAAGGGCGCGTACCGCCGCGCCCCCATGGAAATGGTCATGGTCATCCTCACGCGCCGCCAGGCCGTGGAGCTGAAGCGTTTCGTGCGCTCCATCGACCCGACCGCGTTCTTGATCCTCAGCGACGTCTCCGAAGTCGTCGGCGAAGGTTTCAAGAAGTGGGAAGCGTAGCGCTTTTTTCGGAAAGAAAACGGCGAACAAAAGAACGAGAAAAGACGAACGCAACGCCCGGCAGCCGCTGAGCTGCCGGGCGTTCTGATATGAAGCGTTCCACGGTGAAGATTTGGACGCCGCTGACTCGATAACAACTGAGCAAAATTTGATTTTTTCGCGCATCTGCATTATATTTTATTCGGTCAAAACCGAGTCGGAAGGAGCCGAGTAAAAATGACTTTTTGGGGTAGAGACGGGGAAAGGAAACGAATTCACAAGATGTTGGGCGACGACGCCATGACGATCGCGCTGATTTACGGACGCCGGCGCGTCGGCAAGAGCGAGCTGATCAAACAATGCCTCAGGGAAACGGATATTTTCGGAATTTATTACGAGTGCAAACAAACTACGGAAATGAACAACGTGGAGAGCCTTGCCGTTCTCCTTTCCGAGAAGTTCGCCTTTCCGCGCCCGGCCTTCTCGGGAATTGAAGAAGTTCTCGAGTATCTGTTCCGCCGGGCGCAAGAGCGGGAACTGATTTTGGTCCTCGACGAATATTCCTATCTGCGTGACGCCGTCAAAGGCATGGACAGCATCCTCCAGAGTCTGGCCGACCGTTACCGCGCCGTTTCAAAGCTGAAACTGATCCTTTGCGGCTCCTATATCGATACGATGAAATCGATGGTGCTGGCGCAAAATCCCCTGTTTGGGCGCGTCGACCTGTCGCTTGACCTGAAACCCATGGATTATTACGACTCGTCCTTGTTCTACAGCGATTTCAGCGACGATGACAAAGTGAGACTGTACAGCGTGTTCGGCGGGATTCCCTATTACAACCGTCTCGTCGACGGCAGCAAAACCGTCCGTGAGAACATCGTCGATCTGGTCGCTTCCCCGGACGCCCGGCTCGAAAACGAAATCGTCATGTTTCTTAAATCGGAACTCTCCAAAATCACGAACGCAAACGAGGTGTTCGAAGCTCTGGCCCGGGGCTTTTCGCGTTACAACGATATCCTTTCCCAATCCCACGTTTCCAGTGGCCCCACCCTGGTGGATGTGCTGGACAAGCTGATCAAAATGGAAGTCGTCAAAAAAGAAGCGCCTCTCAATGACGAGAACAACCGCAAAAAAGCCGGATATTACATCAGCGACAATCTCTCCCTATTCTATTACAAATACATTTTCCGATATCTGTCGCAGCTCAGCCTGATGGAGCCGGAGACGTTTTTCGACCGCTATATCAGCCGGGATTTCGAGACCGAATACGTGCCCCGCATTTTCGAAGACGTCTGCCGGCAGTATTTGGTTCGCAGAAACCGTCGGGGACAAATGGACGTTCCCTTCGAGAAAATCGGTCGTTACTATTACGATGATCCCAAAAGCAGAATGAACGGCGAGTTCGATATCGTTACGCTCGACCCGCAGGGGTATGTATTTTACGAGGCGAAATTCAAAAACGGTCCCGTCACGGAAAAGATGATGCGCGACGAAATCGCCCAAGTCCGGAAGACTGGCTTGAACTGCTATAAATACGGATTTTTTTCCAAGTCGGGTTTTGCCGACGCCGCTTTACCTGGCGTTCAAATGATCGATATCCACGAATTGTACGGGGATTGCCCCTTGCAATGATTCCTGCGGCCGTTACGGCGGGTGCAAAGGCAAAGAAAAGAGCGTCGGCCCTGTTACGGCACGCAAAGACTTGCGAGGGGACTTTTGTCCAACGCCCGGCAGCCGCTGAGCTGCCGGGCGTTGCGCGATGCTCGAAAATTAGCTTTTCTCCGGCGCTTTCCCATCCTGGAGCGACGCCGCGGCCGTTGTTTTTTTGAACCGGAAAAACGCAAACGCGCACAGGACGATCTGCAGCAGCGACGAACAGGGCGTCGCCAAGCCGATCTTGAACACCGACACCGGCACGGCGCGGCTCATCAGCCACGAGACGGGAATCCTCACGCCGAACGCGCCGGCGATCCCCTGCCACATCACGAACGTCGTGCGCCCCCAGCCGTTGAAGTAGCCGATGAAACAGAACAGGAACGACGTCAGCAGGCAGTCGATGGAGTAGGCGCGCAGATAATCCCAGCCCGCCGCCGTCACCTCCGGCCGCCCCTGCACGAACAGCCCCGTCAGCGCGTCGCCGTGGAAGTACGACGCCCATCCCATCACCAGCCCCGCCGCCAACGACGAGAAGATCGCGTAGAACAGAGCCCGGTTGGCCCGCTGCGGCAATCCGGCGCCCACATTCTGCGCCGTGAACGTCGACATCGCCTGACCGTAGGTCGACGGCACCAGCATCACGAAACCGCAGACGCGCTCGGCGATGCCGATGCCGGCCGCCGCTACCACGCCCAGCGTGTTGACGATCGCCGTGATCGCCAGAAAGGAAACGTTCACCAGCGTGTCCTGAAACGCGATCGGAAAACCCAGCCGCAGCACGCGGCGGATCACCGCCCCGTTGAAGCGCACGTCGCGGCGGCTGAACGGGAACGGCAGCCCCCGACGGGCGATGACCGCCAGCGACAGCAGCACGCTCACCGCCTGCGCCGCCACCGTGGCCGCCGCCGCGCCGGCTACCCCCATGCCCGCCGGCCCCACCAGCAGCCAGTCGCCGGCGATGTTCACCGCGCAGGCGATAGCGACCGACAACAGCGGGATCCGCGAGTTGCCCATGCCGCGAAAGACGCTGCCCAGCACGTTGTACGCCACTATGAACGGCGCGCCGGCGCTGCAGATCTTCACGTAGCTCAGCGCGCTGCCGAACGCCGCTGGGGGCGTACGCATGGCCAGAACGCAGTAATAGGCCAGCCACTGCATGGCGACCGCCATCACCGCGCCAATCGCCGCGAACAGACAAATCGAAGCCCTACCACCGCCCCTATTTCGTCGGAGCGCCCTTCGCCGAACTTCTGCCCGAGCAGCACCGTCGTGCCCAGCGACAGGCCCGTGACCACGATCGTCAGACTCTGCATGACCGTTCCGCCCGTCGAGGCCGCGGCGATGTCCGAGGCCGGACAGAACCAGCCCACGATCATCATGTCCACCGCGCCGTACAGCATCTGCAAAAACAACGCCGCCAGCACCGGCAGCGCGAACCCCATCAGCGGCCCGAAAATGGGCCCGCGCGTGAAGTCGTGATTCATCCTCACCGTCCAACGCCCCCAATCAAAAAAAGCCGGATAAGCCGCAGGCATCCCAGCCCGCCATCTTATCCGGCTTTATCGTTTCTTCAGAACGACAAACCTCCGATGAACGCCCGTTTTATAACACTTTTGCACGGCAAAATCAAGATCCTGTCGGAAGAAATACTGAATCTTGTGCCGCCGCGTTGCAGGGGAAAATGTAAGACCGAACGAGCGGCGCCAAATTGGCGGCTCATTTGTTCCGTGCGACGCAAAATTGCGCCGCGCGCGTATTTGGAATAAGGAACGCGCCAATCAGACTCATTACGAAGTCGGTAAAAAGTACGCCAAACGATCGCGCTCCCTATCTCCTCCACGTATCGGGCACGAACAGCAGCAGCACGGTGGTGAGCTCCAGACGGCCGACGAGCATGGCGAAGGCCAGGGCCCATTTGCCGGCGGCGGGGACGGAGGCGTAGTTGCTGGCGGGGCCGAAGGCGCCCAGCCCGGGGCCGACGTTGCTGACGCAGGCCAGCGCGCCTGAAAAGGACGAAAGCAGGTCGATGCCGAGAGCGGCCAAAAACAGGCTGACGGCGATGAGGATAACGATGTAGCACACGAAAAACGAGAGCACTGTGCTGACCACTCGGCTCTCCTGCGGCTTGCCGTTGACGCGCACGCAGAGCACGCGGTGCGGCTGGAGCGAGCGGATCATGTCGTTTTTGGCGTGGCGCGCGGCGATCATGAAGCGCACGACCTTGATGCCGCCCGAGGTGGATCCGGCGCAGCCGCCGACGAGCATGATCGCCAGCAGCACCATCTGGACGAAGTACGGCCACTGCAACGTATCGGTGACCATGAATCCGGTCGTGGTCATCAGCGTCACCGTCTGAAAGGCGGCGTGGCGCACCGCCCGCCCCGGCGGCATATCCAGCCCGCTCCACAGGGCCGAGCAGGCGACGGCGGCCGCCACGGCAAGGATGATGACGCCGTACCAGCGGAACTCGTCGTCTTTGAAATACGCGCCGAAGCTGCCGCGCAGGAACAGATAGTGCAGCGAAAAGTTGACGCCGGCCAGAAACGTGAACGCGGTGACGACCCATTCGACGGCCGGACTGCGGAAGTGGGCGATGCTGTCGTTGTAGATGGAGACCCCGCCGGTGGCGACGGTGGCGAATGCGTGCGTGACGCCCTCGTAAAACGAAGCGCCGCACAGCATCAGCGCGCCGACTTCCAGCGCGGTAAGGAAGATATAGATCTCCCACAGGATCGCGGCGGTCTGCTGCAGGCGGGGCGTGAGTTTTTCCGGCAGCGGCCCCGGCGATTCGGCCTTGAAAAGCTGCATGCCGCCTCCGCCGATGAAGGGCAGGATCGTCAGGCTGAGGACGATAATGCCCATGCCGCCGAGCCAGTGCGTGAGCGCGCGCCAGAGCAGGATGCCGCGGGGATTCTCCTCGATGTTGGAAAGGATGGACGCTCCCGTGGTCGTGAAGCCCGACATGGCCTCGAAGAACGCGTCGGTGAAGTTCGCCGTCGTGCCGTGGAGCACGTAAGGCAGCGCGCCGATGACGGAAGCCACGACCCACGAGAAGGAGACGATGGCGAACGCCTCGCGCACGCCGATGTCGCTGCGGCCGGGAGCGCTTTTGCGCGAAGGGCGCGTGACCAGCGCCAGCGCGACGCAGGCGGCCAGCGAAAAGACCGCGCAGCGCAGCAGCACGGCGGCGTCGGGCGTGCCGTCGAACCACGCCCAGGCGGCGGGCAGGAACATGCTGCCGGAGACGATCGAACCGATCAGCGAAAGCACGAAAAGAACGACGCGGAAATTCATGCCTGATCGACCTTGAAGAAGCGCATCGCTTCGGGCATCATCTCGGCCATGGCGAAGACGGAGATCACGTCGCCCTCCAGCAGTACCTCCGCGCCGCCGGGCACGAGGTACTTGCCGCCGCGCTTGATGATGGCGATCAGGATCCCCTTGCGCAGATTCAAATCCATGATGCGTTTGCCGACGGCGGGATTGCCGGGACGCAGCAGGAACTCGAGCATCTCCGCGCCGATGCGGTCGATCAGCGAGAGCATGCCGGCCGAATTGGGATAGCGGATGTAGCGCAGGAACGTGGACGCCAGCGTCTTGTTGGGATTGACCAGCACGTCCACGGGCAGCTTATCCTCCAGATCCTCGTACACGTCCTTGCGCACGACGGCGATGGTCTTCACGTCTTCCTGCACGTTGGCCAGCGCGGCGATGATCACGTTCATCTCGTCGTTGGACGTGGCGGCCACGACTCCGTTGGCCTTGTCCACGCCGAGCTGGAGCATCAGATCCTTGTCCATGCCGTCGCCGTTGATGACCTTCACGTCGGGGAACTCGCGGGCCAGACGCGCGCATTTTTCCAGATCCTTTTCGACCAGCGTCGTCTCCACGCGCGGCACGTTGGAGCTGAGACGGTGCGCCAGATTGGTCCCCAGCTTGCCGCCGCCGACGATGATGACGCGCGACAGCCGTTTGTGATGCTCCACGTCGAACAGCCGCATCAGCGACGGCACGCGCTCGTGCAGCGTCACGGCGAAGCACAGGTCGCCCTCGCGCGCCGTCCAGTCGCCGGAGGGCACGAAGCCGTCGTCGCCGCGTTCCACGTAGACGATGATGGCCCCCAGCCCCGGATACTTGACGCCCAGCTCGCGCAGGCTCATGCCGCAGATCGGCGAATCGGCCTCGACGCGGAACGCGAAGCTGCCGGCGCGGCCGTTGAACAGCTCCGACGAATGGACGGCGGCGTTGAAGCGCAGCAGCGACGCGATCTCGCGCGACAGCGAACGTTCCGGCGAAGCCAGCACGTCGATGCCGAGGTCTTCGGCCCAGTCGGGCGTGTCGGTGAATTCCAAATCCCTGACGCGCGCCAGCACTTGCCGCACGCCGGCGCGTTTGCCCAGCCAGCAGGCCATCAGGTTCGTCTCGTCGCGATCGGTGCAGGCGATCAGCGCGTCCACATCGCCGCCTTTGACGACGCCGGCCTTTTCCAGCACGGCGGGACGCGCGCCGTTGCCGCGGACGACGCTGACGTCCTGTTCCTCTTCGAGACGGGCGGCGGTCTCGGCGTCGCGCTCGATGATCACCACGTCCCGCCCTTCGGCGGACAGGGTGCGCGCCACCGTATACCCCACGTTGCCCGCGCCTACGACCACTATCTTCATGATCTCACGCTCCTGCGCCGCAGCGGAAAAAACCGCTTCGCGGCGTTCTTTTCTTTGTAATATCAGACAGTTCGGGAACTCCGGCTCAGATTATAGCATAGAGCGATTGCGCCGACGAAGAGGCGGCGCTTGAGGCGGAAAAATTTTGTAAAAAAAATCCCCTCGCCGCGGCGAGAGGATTTTTTTGCGCGAATCAAGCCGTTTTCTTTTTCTTATGGAACGCGGGCAGCAGGAGCAGGACGATCAGCGCCCACAGCGCGAGGCAGAGCGGGCGCGTGAAGAAGATCGCCGGCGAGCCGTTGGAGATCGCCAGCGCGCCGCCGAAGCCTTCTTCGGTGATGCGCCCGAGGATCAGACCCAGCACCACCGCGCCGAGGTCGAAACCCATGCGGTGCAGGAAGTAGCCGCCGACGCCGAAAGCCAGCATCGTCCAGACGTCGAACATCATGTTGCGCATCGCGAAGCTGCCCACCACCGAAAGCACGGCGATGGCCGGCACCAGCAGCGAGTTGGGCGCCGTGGAGATCTTGGCGAAAAACGGCGCCAGATAGATGCCGAGGAACAGGAACACGACGTTGGCGAGAAACAGCGAGAGAATGAAGCCGTAGGTGATCGTGCCGTACTTGGTGAACAGCTCCGGCCCCGGGATCAGGTTGTTGATCGTCAGGCCGCCCATCAGACAGGCCGCCACCGAGTTGCCGGGAATGCCCAGCGTCAGCATTGGCACCAGCGAGCCGCCGACGCAGCCGTTGTTGGCGCTCTCCGACGCGGCTACGCCCTTGGGGTTGCCGCGCCCGAATGATTCCGGCTCCCTGTCGAGCGACTTGGCCGTGTTGTAGGAGATGAAGGCCGAGATCGTCGCGCCCGCGCCGGGGAGCATGCCGACGATCGTGCCGATGACGCCGCCGCGGCAAATTGTGGGATAAAGCCCTTTGGGCATCTTGTTGTCTTTCAACGTCGAGACGTCGGCCGCCAGCTCCTGCACGATGCTGGCCTCGCCGGTCAGGTCGAGCAGCTGGCTGACCGAGAACAGGCCGATCAGCGCGGGGATGTCCTTGACGCCGTCGAACAGCTCCGGCACGCTGCCGGCGAAGCGCGGATAGGCGTCCATCGGATCCATGCCGATCGAAGCGATCAGCAGACCGATCACGCCCGAGATCAGCCCCTTGATCAGATTGCCGCTCGTCAGCGTGACGATGCTCGTCAGCCCCATGACGGCGAGCAGGAAGTTCTCCGGCGGCCCGAAGCGCAGCGAGAACTTGGCCAGCACCGGCGCCACCAGCAGCAGCGCCAGCGTGGAGATGATGCCGCCCCAGAAGCTGGCCACCGTGGCGATCGTGATCGCCACGCCGCCTTTGCCCTTGCGGGTCATCGGGTAGCCGTCGAGCGCCGTGGCCGCCGCGGCCGGAGTGCCGGGCGTGGACAGCAGGATCGACGAGATCGCGCCGCCGAACATGCCGCCGGAATAGACGCCGCCCATCAGCGCCAGACCGACGACGGGATTCATGCCGAACGTGACGGGGATCAGCAGCGCCACGGCCATCGTCGCCGTCAGACCGGGAATGGCGCCGATGATGACGCCTCCCAGCGTGCCCGCGACGATGGCGAGCAGAGGCGCGGGAGCGAACAGGCTCAGCGCCGCTTGAGTGATCATTTCCATGGTCAGCACGCCTCCCTACAAAAGCGCCAGGGCCGCTTTGGCCTTGGCGAGCGAACCTGGCACGTCGGCGAACGTGAATTCCTCGAAAATCCCCAACGGCACCGGCACGCCGAGAAAGCGCACGAACACGCCGTACACCAGCGCCAGCAGCGCGGCCGTGCTGACGACCAGCAGCAGCGGCCGGCACAGCCCCAGCAGGAACGCGAGGACGAGCATGTAAACGGCGCTGGCCGCATAAAATCCGATGTATTTGAGCGACAGCACATAGACGAGCGTCAGCGCCACCGTGGCGGTAAACGCTCCGGGCGCTTTCACCCACTGCGGCCTGCCGGTTTCCCCGCCGCATAGGGACGCGACGATCAGCAGCGCGCACAAAAACGCCATGACCGCCAGCAGAAACTTGACGTACTGCGAGGCGTGCACGGCGTATGCCGGAAACTTGAGAACTTCGGAATAGATGGCGCCGGCGAGGAAGATCCCCGCGGCGCCGGAAAGGATGCTGACCGTTTTCTTGTTCATGAGGATTCGGATGTCTGCGACGAAAATTTACCAGGGCGCGACTTCGTACGCTTTGTCGGTCGCCGCCTGCAGAGCTTCGAGATACGCCTTGTACGACTCGCCGTTCATCTCGTTGATCAGCAGCACGCCCTTGGCGGCCGCCTGGAACTCCGGATCGGCGATCGTCTTGGTGAACATCTCGCGGATCTTGGCGAGAGCTTCCGCGTCCATGCCGGCGGGAGCGGCAAAACCGCGCGACGAGTCGGAGACCATCGTCGGATAGCCGAGCTCGGCCGTGCAGGGCACGTCGGGCATCATGTCGCTGCGCTTGTCCGCCATCACGGCCAGGCAGCGCATCTCACCGGAGCGGACCTGCGCCTCGACCTGGGAGACGTTCATGAAACCCACCGTGACGTGTCCGCCCATCACGTTGGCCTTGGCTGCGGACGAGCCCTTGGAGGGCACGGGACGCAGCTTGATGCCGAGAGCCTCTTCCGTGGCCAGGCGGGCGAAATCGTCGTCGCCGCCGGGGCCGGATGTGGACGCCGTGCAGTTTTCGTTGTTCTTGACGTATTCGGCCAGCCCCTTCAGATCCATGATCGGGCTGTTGCCGGGCACGACGATCGCGCCCGGATCGGTGACGAGATTGCCGACGTAGTCAAAGCTTGCCAGCGTGTACTGCGCGCGCTTGGCGGAGACGTGGGCCGTCAGGTGCGGCGTGTAGAGACAGCCGAACGTGTAGCCGTCCTTCTTGGCGTTGGCGATGGCCTGGAATCCGATCTGGCCGCCGGCGCCCGGCAGGTTGTCGATCACCATCGGCGCGCCCAGATACTTCTCGCCGAACTTGGCCAGCAGGCGGGCCATCGTGTCGGTGCCGCCGCCCGCCTCGGAGGGGACGATCACGTGCACCGGCTTTTCGGG